>JAEEGH010021080.1_pt1 | contig 13490 bp, 15 predicted proteins | sample 9134181 | NCBI WGS metagenome assembly JAEEGH01 (sample SAMN16246544, study PRJNA631951) | gut metagenome | biome: gut microbiome; feature: rumen; material: DP-attached | host: Bos | place: Iran: Karaj | collected 2018-10
GTTCATATGGCTGACCCGTGACATCGTTCGTGTTGATGACCACATAGCCGCCGCTCTGACCCGTGATGAGGTTCGTCGCGCTCTGGATCGCCGCCGACATGATCACCGGGAAGCGGTCGACCTTTGCCGCCGCTGCCTGCGCCGCCTGTTCGGCATGGGATACCGTATTGATGAAGTTCGCTTTGGCGCTTCCGAGCGTTACGGAGACGTACTTTTCGGAGAGCGTATCGTATACGGTCTTTATGACCTTTGCCTTCGCCGTGATGCCGAGAGCGGAATGCCGGATCGTCACCGTATCGCAGAGGGATACCCGCTCCAGCACGGCGGCGTATTCCGGCTGTTTCCACAGAGGCTCAAAGGTCACGGTCAGCGTCGGCGCGGTCACGCCCAGCGGATTTGCCGAGAGATACGAGGAGGCTTTCGCGCGAAGCCTGTCGGCGGTAATCTCCGTTCCGAAATCAAAGAACTCCGAGAAGTCCTTTATAAGGGTCTTCCTGCGGATGAGTTCGGAGTCCGTTATGGGGAGAAGCACCTCCGGCAGCGTGACCACGGTCTCGTTTCCGCTCTCGTCGGTCTGCACGGCATAAGGGAGCATATCCGTATACACGTCGGTGTTGTCTCCGTCATGCTCCATTCCGGTGAGGTTCTTGCCGTATTCGATGACCACGCCCGTGTTGCGGCCGCGGCTGGAATGCTGCCAGACGAGCCAGTTGTCCCACTCGTACTCGCCGCCCCACAGGTCAAGGAAGGAACCGGCCGTACCGCCGAGGCAGGCCCGGACGCTCTGCGGCTTTGTGATCGAGAACGCCTTCGCCTCGGAATAATCCGTCCGGCAGGTGAAATTGTGCGGCGTCGCAGTCTGACTGAACAGCCGCTCCATCGCCAGGGTCGGAGAGATGCGGTCGTCCGCCCACCGCAGCGCGGCGATATTGGAAAGGTCATAGGAAAGGTGCTGCGCGTACACCGTTACCACGCCGTTCAGCGGGGTCGTGATCCGATAGACGCGGAACACCTGGTCGTTCGCTGTGTCGTTGGGCTTCGCCTTGATGAGCCGCTCCCTGGCAAGCTGGTCGTAGTTTGTGCCCGTTACGGGATATTTCAGAATAAGCTCAAAGGCTCCGTTGCGCTCCTCGGTGACCTCGCAGGAGATACAGTCGGAGAGCGCACCGAGGCCGTAAGTGGTGAAGACGGTAGCGTCCGCCCTGTAGAGTACCGGGATCATAGCGTTACCCACCTCGGTTCGATGGTCACGGAAGTGAAATCACCTGCGAAGGATACGCTGTTGACACCGGGATACAGGATCGGAAAGCCGTCGCCCGTCACACGGTCGTTCCTCGGTTCAGCGCCTTTGTAGAAGTTCATCTGTTCGCTGTCGATCTCGATGTAGCCGTCGATGTCCGACAGGTCCCAATGCGACTGCCCGACGGATATCCTTCCTTCGCCGCTGCCGGAAACCTTGACATACGGCTTCGCGGGGAAGGCCGTGGGGTTCGTCAGGGCGAAAGGCGATGACATGATTCTCACGGGAACGGTCCCGCTGTTGAGGTACTTGAACGGAAGGCAGGAGAAGCTCACCGTGAACAGGCCGATCTTGTTCAGCTGGTCGGTGATGTCCAGTTGTGTGTTTATGACCGCTCTGCGGAACGACTCCGTATCGTATGTGTCAAGCAGCTCGTGATAGCGGTCCGGCTCTGTGTAAAGCCACGCCTTGACCGCCGTCAGTTTCTCCCGCAGTTCCGGGAGGGCCTTCGCCGGGAGGAACACCGTGTAGGTCACTTGGACGTTCGGGTATCTGCCGTTCGGAAGGATGAGGTCGCCGTCCCGGCCGGGGATGGCCTGGAACTTCTTCTCATACTGCGGAGCGGAAAACACGTTCTTGCTCTCGATGCGAAGCCCCATATCAAGGGAGTTCACGCCGTTGTAGGTAAAGCTGTTCACGCGAACACCACTCCTTTCCGCTTGGCGAACTGGCCGGCTGTGACCATGATCTCGTTGGTCAGTTGCTCGATGTCCTCGCTGCTGTAGTTGTTGAAGGTGCCGATGTTCAGTTGGAGGCTGAAGCCGCCGAATGCGCCGTTGGCCGCCGACGCCACGGAACTGCCGATATTGCCGTCGATGTCAAAATCGGTCGGCAGCGCAGTGGACATATCCTTCGCGAGGTCCTGCATAACGCCGTCGATGTCTTCGCTCATGGCTTCGGCCGCCTTTACGGCTTCATCGCCGTTATCCTCGATGGAGCCGGAAAGACCCTTGACGAGCATCTGGCCGACCCACGCCATCTCCTTCGACGGAGAGTGGATACCGAAGAAATCAAGGATGCCGTTCCAGATGGAGGAGATCCACCCGGACACCTTGTCCCACAGCCAGGAGGCAAGCTGCTGGATGCCCTGCCACAGACCCTTAACGATATTGCCGCCGATCTCCACGATCCTGCCCATCAGAGAGCCGAAAGCGTTCACGATGCCCGTGACGATCTGCGGAACCGCTTTCACGATTTCCACGATGATGGTAGGCAGGTTCTTGATCAGAGACACGAACAGCTGAACGCCCGCGTTGATGATCTGTGGGATGTTTCCGATGACGGCGTTCACGATGCCGGAGATGATCTGCGGGATCGCGGCGACGATTGTCGTGATGATCTGCGGAAGCGCCTGGATCAGAGAGATGAGCAGCTGTATGCCGGCCTGGATGATCTGGGGGATCGAGTTCAGGACGGCGTTGATGATGCCGTTGATGATCTGCGGAATAGCCGCCACTATGGTCTGGATAATGGTCGGCAGGGCGTCGATGAGCGAAGTCAGCAGGGTGATGCCCGTTTCGATGATCTCCGGGATGGAATCGAGCAGGAAGTTCACGATGCCCATGATGACCTCCGGGAGTGCTTCGATCAGCACCGGGATGGCGTCAAGGATGCCCTGCGCCAGACCTTCGATCAGCTGAAGCGCCGCGTCCAGGATCATCGGAAGGTTGTCCACAAGGGTCTGCACGATCTGCACGACCACTTCCACGATCTGCGGAATGAGCGTCGGCAGAGCCTCGGCGATGCCCGTGATAAGGGACGCTATGATTTGCATTCCGGCTTCCACGAGCTGCGGAAGCAGTTCGAGCAGAGCCGCCACCAGTTCGGTGATGACCTGCAGGACCACAGGCAGCAGCATGGGGATGGCGTTGATGATGCCCTCCGCAAGAGCCGTGATGATAGCCGGAGCGCACTCCAGGACGGCGCTTGCGATAGTCAGAATGAGGGTCACGAACTGCGGGATCATCTCGGTGATGCTGCCGATCAGTTCCTCGACACCCGCCTTGATGGTTTCAGCAGCGTTCTCGTTTCCGGCGATGAGGTCGGAAAGACCGTCCATGATCATGGAGAGCGCCGGGAGCATCTCGCCTGTGACTGTGTTCTTGAGACCGCCGAAGGTGGCCTTCAACTTTGTGAGGCTGTCCTGAAAAGCGGCGGAGGCTTTGACGGCGTCGTCGCTCATGACCATGCCGTATTCCTCGCACTCGTCCATAAGACTCTGCAGGTCTTCTTCGGTCATGTTGAAGAGAGGAATAAGATCCTGCCCGGATTTGCCGAACATATCGTTGGCGAGGGCGGCTTTTTCCGTTTCGTCCGAAACGTTCTGAAGAGCGGTGACCACTGTGGAGAACAGGTCTTCACGGGATAGCCCCTTGAGGTCTTCCATTGAAAGACCGAGCCGCTCGAACTTGGCGGTCGCACCTTCCGAGCCGTTCATGGCATCGTCAAAGGTGTTCGTCAGCGTTTTCAGACCCGTGGTGCAGGAGGACATCTCCGTGCCGCAGATCTTCATGGCGTAGTCCCACTTCTGATAGGACTCGAAGGAAAGACCGACCTTCTGGCTGTTCTTCTCGATCTCGTCCCCGTATGCCGCGGTCTGGTTCGCCATGTCCCACAGGGCCTTGCCGGCCGCTGTGGCAGCCGCCGCGATAGCCGTGACAGCCGCGGCCGTTGCCTTGCCGACAGCCGCCATAACGCTCTTGAACTTCTCGAACTTCTTTCCGGCGTCGTCTGCCTGTTTGCCCGTATCCTCCACGGAATCGCCGAGCTTATCGGCGTCCTTGCCGGAGTCGGACATCTCGTCGCCCATAGAGTCGATAGCCTCCTCGTTGCTGGCGACTTCGCGCTCCATGTCATTGAGGGCGGCTTCGGCGTTGTTCAGCTGTATCTGCCACGCCTGGGTGCGGCGGTCGTTCTCGCCGAAGGACTCGGCGGCGTTGGCAAGCGCCTGCCGCAGAACTTCGATCTTCTGTTTCTGTGTTTCGATTTCTTTGTTCAGGACCTCGTTCCTCGCGGTCAGAGCCTTGACCGAGGAGTCGTTTTTATCGAACTGGGAGGAAACGAGTTTCATCTCCGAGCCGAGGACCTTGAAGGAGGAGTTGATGTCGGACAGAGCCTTTTTGAACTCTTTTTCACCTTCAAGCCCGATCTTCAGACCGAAATTATCCGCCATGCGTACCGCCTCCTTCCTTTAGATCCCGTCGGGGACAATGTCGTCGATGAAATGCTCCCGCTTCGGCTGTGCCAGGCCGCTGTACTGCTTGTGGCACTCCCACAGGTCCAGGAGCAGACCGAACGGCATCGTCCACACTTCCTCCTGCGACAGGTGGAGATGGGCGATGCCGTAGTATAAAAGCCGGGTAAACAGTTGCTCGTCTGTTACCCGACTTCCGCGTTTTTTGGGTCAGCCTCGCTTTCGACGTTCCGCTTCGTGCCCTTGTACAGCGCCTCTGTGATGGCCGACTTGTATTCGGCCAGATCGGAAGGCACCGTCAGCAGTTCCACCTCTTCGGCGGTGAGCGGGTCTTTGGGGCTGTCCTTGTGTTTGAGATTGTGGATCAGAATGCTCTGATTGGCGAGAAGCGTGATGAGCCACACGATCTCCTCGATAGCCATCTCGAAGTTCTCGTTCTTCATCAGTTTGTCGCCCAGGTTCTCCAGACCGCCGTAACGTCCGGCGATCTCTTTCGTCGCTCTGGTGGTAAGGACGAGTTCGTAATCGGCGCCGCCGATGCTGATGACGGCGCTGCGTTCGTTATCCATATCCACGCCTCCTTAGTTCGTCAGGTTGGTGTCGTGGAGATCGATGGGAAGCGGCGAAAGGTTCAGTTCACCGGCCGGTTCGTAGACCTCGTCGTACCATCCGTTGATGACGTCCTGATCGACGCCCTCCGCGCCTTCGGTGACCTCCGCCTTCCAGGGATGCCTGCCCTGGTAATCCTCTTTGTTCCGGCGCATGATGGTGCCCTCGATGGTCGGCGTGGAGAAGGTGATGGAATCTCCCTTCGTGGCGAGGTTGGTGGCGGGGATGCCGAACTTCACCCTGTAGAGCCAGAAGTAGCGGTACTTGCCGTTGGAGCGTTTCGCCCGGAAGCCGACCGCCACAGGCTTGCCGCCGTCCTCGGAAGTGGAGATCACCACGCCGTTCTGGTCGATGGTGGTGCCCGTGAGGTCGGAAGCAACAGCAGCGCCGATATCGTCCACACCCAGGGAGAGGGTGCCGGATTTGAACTCCTTCACGACCTCCGCCGCACCGTCGTCAGCATACAGCGTCGCTTCATTCAGTTCGACCGTCAGATCGGCGGTCATCGCTTTCGCCAGCACCCGGGGTTCGTCGTAGGTCTCGTTGCCGAGTTCGTCCTCTTCGATGTTGGCGTAGTAAAGTTTGTCAAGACCGATGGTTGCCATTAGTCATTCCTCCGTTTCGTAGTAATTGGCCGCATCCACCGTGTAGTGGTGGTAGCCCGTATCGGTTTCATATCCGTTGTACATCCTGCCCGTTATCGTGAGATCCCGGCGCAGGAGCATACGGACGAGTCTGTTTTTGAGTGCCGTATAGCTGCCCTTCACATACAGCGAAAGCCTCGCTTCCTGGACGTCCACTCCCGGCGAGTTGTCCGCGTGGAGGTCGAAAGTGTCCGAAAGCGGGGTGATGACGATGTAGGCGTCAGGGGCTTCGCCAGAGAAGACGCCCGTTTCCACAGGGATCTCCAGTTCGGCACATACGGCGTTCAGTTCTTCGAGTATGCTCATTTGCCGACCTCCTCCTCAAGAGCGCGTTTCATCGCTTCGATGGCAGCGGCCTTCGAGGCTGATTTCGCAGGTTTCAGAAACGGCTTCGGGGGCTGCCCGTGCCGGCCGTATTCGAGGATGTTGGCGATCTTGGCGTTGCTGTCGCCGTCGCGGCGGGGTTCGGCAAAGCCGACCTTGACGTTGTGGTTGCCATCCCTGTCGAGCTTTACGCCGGAGGTGCCGAGTGAGGCAAGCAGCTGTCCCGTGGAGCGGGACTCTTCCTTCGTGCCCCTGCCGATGACGCCGGCGAGGTTCGAGCGGACTTTTGCCTCCACGACCTCCGCGCCCGCGTTCAGCACACGCTCCGCCATGCCGTCCTCGTCCTTCGCAAGGTGTGCCAGCTTTTCCAGAAATTCATCCGGCATTTTGATATCAGCCCTTGCCACTTGTCGGCACCACCTTTCTCGCCAGGACTTCCGTGTACATCCCGCGCCCTTTTACGTCTTCCACAGAGAGAATGCTGAACCGCTCTCCGCCGCAGACGATGGTGTGCGCGGTCGTGACCGTGAAGCCTGGAATACAGCGAAAACGGAAAAGATCGGTGGCGTCGGAAAAAGCGGCGAGATTCGCCCATCGCACCGAGCCGTGCCGGCCTTCCCGGTAAACGCGGACGGAAGCGAGGACCCGCTCCTCTTTGGAAGCGAAGCCCTCGCTGTCTTTCGTCCGTTCGATCCCGACGATGTCCGCCGGGAGGTTCATCTTTCCGTAACTCATACCTGCCACCTCCGATCGAGGCGGAGAAGGAGGTTGACGGTGTTCCACACCTGCTGCGCGGCCTGCGGGTTGTCGGCGAAGAAGCCGCCCGTAGAGCCGTCCCTCGACTCGTAGAAGTGGGAGGCGAGCATGATCACGGCCTGCTCCGTTGTGGCGGGCATGGGGCTTTCGGAGTAGGTTCCCTCCGGGATGTGCTGATAGCTTTCGGCATAGGAAACGGCCGCGGTGATGAAGCCCTGGAGCAGGTCATCGTCGGCCGTATGGTCAAGTATGAGGTTTGCCTTGACTTTCTGGAGCAGAGTTTCCATCACCGCGACCTCCTTTCAGATCAGTTGCTGGTGCCCTTGACCTTGAGCAGCTTGACCGCCTCGGGCAGCACCAGCTTGCCGTCGACGCGCTCCTTGGCGACGAAGCCCACCATACCGTTGCCAGCGAACAGTTCCTTCAGTTCGGCGAAGGAACGGGTGCCGCGGTCGCCGATGTTGTAGTAGGAGAAGTCGCCGAAAGCCAGGCAGGGCTGACCCGCGGCGGGTTCGGGGAAGTACGGAGAGGTGTAGATCTCATAGCCAAGGCAGCGGTCGGGTTCACCGGCCTGGAGGGCGGGCTGCCACAGATACTGGCCGTTCTCGTCCTTCAGCTTGCGAAGGGCGGCGACGCACTTGTCGTTGGTGAGGAAGACGGCCTTCTTGCGGTAGGGGCGCTTGAGGGAATACACCAGGTCGATGACGTCGTCGGTGGTGACGGCAGCGCCAGCGGTGGTCTTGCCGATCTCCGCACCGCCCGTCGCGGCGAGGATGCCGAGAGGCTGGCCGACGCCGGTGCCGTTGATGAAAGCGTCCTCCTCGGCATTGGATAGAGCCTTGCCGAACTGCTCCAAGATGTAGTCCTCCAGTCTGAAGGCGTTGTCGTAGAGCAGCTCCTCGGTGACCTTCACGGCCACGTGCAGCTTGTGGGCGTCCAGGATGATCTGGTCGAAGGTGGCATCGCCGAAAGTCAGAGCGCCGCCTTCCTCGATCCATGCTGCCGCGGGCTTGGTCGCGGCGATGTTGATCTTGTGTTCGCCGGAAGTGGTGATGCGGGTGCCGAGCTTACGCATGACGTTATCCTCGGTGAGGATGTCGATGAGGCGGGAGTCGTACTCCTCGGGGACGAGGTAGCCGCCGTTGGCGTCGATGCCTTCGGACAGCACGTTGCTGATCTGGCGGAAGTTGGTGCGCAGGGCGGTCAGCATCGCCTTGCGGTAATCATCGGAGGCGCGGCCGGTCTTCGCGGGCTTGTCCTCCATGCCGCCGTTCATGGGGCGGCCGGTGATGGGAGCGCCGAGAGGTCTGGACATTTCTGCGTCCATAGCCTCCATAGCCTGGAGACGCTCGATCTCGGCGCTGTAGTTTCTGACCTTCTGCTCCATCTCGGCATAGGTCTTGGCGTCGGCTTCGGAAAGCAGGCCGTCCTTGTCGCGGCGGCTCTCCACAAACGCCTTTGCGGCGTTCCACGCCTGGTTTCTCTTCTCGATCAGTTCAAGAGTCTTGCTCATGGTTTTTACCTCCAGTTTTTCAATAAATTAAGCCGCTCCACGAGGGAGTCGGCTTTGACCTTGGGCGTATCCTCCGTCCGGGGACGGATCTTGCACTTGGCGGCGATCTTGTCCATAAGGCTGTTCACGACCGCCGCTTCGGAGAACGGTTCGCCATCCTCCGGGGGGATGAGGTCTTCCTCGACCTCGACGGCTTCTGCGCGTTTCATGATCTCATCGGCAAAGCCCAGTTCGACAGCCTTGCGGGCGTCCATCCAGGTCTCCGCGTCCATGAGATGCGAGAGCTTCGCGCGGGAAAGCCCCGTTTTGATCTCGTATGCGTTGATGATGCTGTCTTTCACCTCGGTGAGCATGGCGATGGCTTTCTCCATCTCCGCGGTGTCGCCCATAGCGATGGTGGCGGGGTTGTGGATCATCATCATGGATACCGGGGATACCAGGACTCTGGTGCCGGCCATAGCGATGACCGAGGCGGCCGAAGCCGCGATGCCGTCGATCTTGACCGTGACGTTGCCCTTGTAATCCATCAGCATATTGTAGATCTGGGCAGCCGCCACGCAGTCGCCTCCGGGCGAGTTGATCCAGACCACGATGTCGCCGTTTCCGGCGTTCAGTTCGTCCTTGAAAAGCTGCGGCGTGACGTCGTCGTCAAACCAGCTTTCCTCGGCGATGGTGCCGTTCAGGAACAGCGTTCTCTCCGTCACCGGAGTCTCCGCCGCCTGATCCGTCACCGTCCTGTTCTTCCACTTCCAGAACTTCTTCATCGGAATCCTCCTTTCCGTCAGTCTTGTTCGCAAAAGCGCCCGCGTTCGCCAGCGGGAGCATATTGCCGTTGATAAGGTACAGGTCTCCGCCTTCCTCGGCCGGGATGCGGTCGAGGTTCTCCAACTCACGGATGTCGTTGGCGGACATCCAGCCGTTCTGCCTTGCGGTGGCATAGCCGTTCATGCGGCTCTGATAATCGCCGCGCAGGAGACCTTCCACGTTGAACTTCACGAAGTACTCCTTCTTCTCGTTAGGCGACAGGAGCGTCCGCTGAATGGACTGCTCCCACCGGATCACCCAGGGGTCGAGGGTGTATTTCACGAACTCAAGTGACTGCTGCTCGATATTTGAAAAGCTCGACTTCTCCAGGTCCGCAAGCATATGCGGAGGCACACGGAAGATTCGGGCGATCTCATTGATCTGGAACTTGCGCGTTTCAAGAAACTGCGCCTGTTCCGGGGATATGGAGATAGGCGTGTATTTGAGTCCTTCCTCCAGGACGGCTATCTTACCGCTGTTCTGCGAACCGCCGAACTGGCTCATCCAGGACTCCCTGACCCGCTGCGGGTCTTTGATCGTGCCGGGGTGTTCCAGGACGCCGGAGGGAGCCGCGCCGTTGGCAAAGAACTTGCTGCCGTATTCCTCGGTCGCTATGGCAAGGCCGATGGCGTTCTTCGCCATCGCGATGGGGCTGTAGCCGACGAGGCCGTCGAATCCCAGGCCGGGGATGTGCAGCACGTCGCTCGGCATGAGGATGACCGTTTCGTTTTTGCCTCCGGCTTCGTCCGAAGAACGCTGGTACTGGTAGAACAGCTGACCGTGTTCATCGCGGTCGACCGTCATTTTGTTCGGCATCAGCGGATAGAGTGCGATGACCTCGCCGCGCCCGTTGCGAAGCACCTGGGCGTAGGCATTGCCCCAGAGGAGCAGGTGCGTCATGAGGGTCTCCCGGAACACGAAGGAACTCATCTCCGGGTTCGGCTCATCGTGCAGAAGCAGATACAGCGGATGATCGATGGCTTTCTCCTTGCCGCCGTCCTTTCGGTAGCGGTAGAGATGTATCGGAAGGCCCGCGATAGCCTCTGCGAGGATGCGGACGCAGGAGTAGACCGCCGTCATCTGCATGGCGGAGCGTTCCGTCACCAGTTTGCCGGAGGTCGTGCCGCCCATGAAAAAGGTATAGCCGCTGCCTGCCGTCCTGTTCTGAGGCTTGTCTCTGGATCTGAACAAACCGCTGAAAATACCCATCTTATCACTCTCCTTGATTTTATTTTACGGATATCCAAAAAAGTATTGACAAAGACGCTCTGCCATGATATTTTAAGCGTGGCCGTATTAAACGGATATCCAATAAAGCGGGGGATGCAAAATGCGAGGAAGACCAAAACTCGAAGATAGCCGCGATAACCAGTATCGTGTCCGGCTGAACGACGAAGAGAATGAGATGCTGAGTTACGCCAGCCTGAAGACGGGAAGGCCCAAGTCTGAGATTTTTCGTCTGGCGCTGGTCGACTACTACAACAAGGTTCGCCTCACGGAGCTTAACCTGGAAAGCACCGATGAGGAAGCCTGGGATCTTGGCAAAATCAGCTTGAAACGGGTTATTAAATGCCCGTTCTGCTTAAGCCAGATCCGTATTGACCTTGAGGACGAGTCACAGGTGACTTGCGATGAGCGCGATATGGGCCCGGAAACTCTGTACGAGTTTGATTTTGAAGGGGAATGCCCCTCCTGTGGGAGGACTTATCGCGTTACGGGCTATGTGTCCGAGTATCCGCAAGGCGCACTGAATTCCGAAAAGATTAATGTCAAGATGACCGAGCCGCTTTCTGACATCCCTGTTTCAGAACTCCCGGAACAGGTAATTGCCAGGGGCAAGGAAACGGTCGAGAAACTGCTGGCGGGCAACAAGCGCCAGAAATAAAAAATTATGGAGGATATTTTAATGAACAGAGAACGTTTTAACAGATTTGTTGATGGGACGATCAACATCGTAGGCGATGCTTGGGCAGAGGCAAAGCAGGACTTCGTCAACAGTATCGATGCCGCGGCGCGTGAAGAGGAACGCGAAAACAATATCGCTACCGCAGCACTTGCCATGCTCGACGGAGGCTTAAGCGAAGAAAAGACACTTGGTCAACTCCAGAAGCATTGGGATCTGCGACGCAGCGAAGCTCTCCCATACGTTAATTGGGCTCGCAAAAGAGTGGGAGCATCTGCCTAAATAAATAACAGCCCACGGCTGTCATAGACCGATTTGCCGGTGTCGTTGCCGCAGCGGATGGCTCTGTCAAGAGCCATTACTGTGGCGATGGCACCGTCGATTTTTTCTGTCGATTTTTCCTTGTCCGCTTTGATATTTCCGGCGGGGTCGGTGCGGATGTAGATGTTGTCCATCATCCACCGCAGCACCGGGTGGCCGCCGTGTGCGATCTTCTGCTCAAGCGTCAGCTTCATGAGTTCCTTGGTAGGCGGTGACATATCCTTGAAGCCCTGTCCGAAAGGAACGACCGTGAAGCCCATGCCCTCAAGGTTCTGCACCATCTGGACGGCTCCCCAGCGGTCGAAGGCGATTTCCCGGATGTTGAACCGTTCGCCCAGGCTTTCGATGAATTTCTCGATGAAACCGTAGTGGACGACGTTGCCCTCCGTGGTCATGATGTATCCCTGGCGTTCCCACAGGTCATACGGCACATGGTCTCGCCGGACGCGGAGGTCGAGCGTTTCCTCCGGCACCCAGAAGTACGGCAGGATGCTGTATCTGCCGTCCTCGTCGCCGGGCGGGAACACCAGGACGAACGCTGTGATGTCTGTTGTGGAGGAAAGGTCGAGTCCGCCGTAGCAGACGCGGCCCTCCAGCTCGTCTTCAGAAACCGGGAAGGCGCAGGCGTCCCATTTCTCCATGGGCATCCATCTGACCGACTGCTTGACCCACTGATTGAGGCGGAGCTGCCGGAAGGCGTTCTCTTCGCCGGGGTTCTGCTGGGCGGACAGGCAGGCGGCTTTCACTTTGTCAATGCCGACCGTGATGCCGAGGGACGGGTTCGCCTTTTTCCAGACCGTCGGGTCCGTCCAGTCCTCGTCCTCGGCAGCGCCGTAGATGACGGAATAGAAGGTCGGGTCGATCTTTCGCCCGGCCTGGATATCGAGTGCTTTCTGATGCACCTCCCAGCAGATGGAGTTGGTGTCGTTACCGGCCGTGGTGATCAGGAAATACAGCGGCTGCATCCTCGCATCGCCGGAACCCTGGAGCATGACGTCGAACAGCTTTCTGTTGGGCTGGGTGTGCAGTTCGTCGAAGATGACGCCGTGCGTGTTGAAGCCGTGCTTGTTCGCCACGTCCGCCGAAAGAACCTGGTAGGAGGAGTTGGTCGGCTTGTAGACCAGCTTCTTCTGCGATTCCAAAATCTTTACGCGCTTGGACAGCGCCGGACAGAATCGAACCATGTCCACGGCCACGTCAAAGACGATCTTCGCCTGGTTGCGGTCAGCTGCGCAGCCGTACACCTCGGCGCGTTCTTCACCGTCGCCACAGGTGAGCAGAAGTGCGACGGCTGCGGCCAGTTCAGATTTGCCCTGCTTCTTGGGGATCTCGATGTACGCCGTGTTGAACTGGCGGTAGCCGTTCTCCTTGACCACGCCGAACAGGTCGCGGATGATCTGCTCCTGCCAGTCGATGAGTTCAAACGGCTTTCCCGCCCAGGTACCCTTGGTGTGGCACAGAGACTCAATGAACATGACGGCGTAGTCGGCAGCCTCTTTATCGTAGCGGGAGGTCTTCGCCATGAACTTCGTGGGCTTGTACTTTTTCAGTTTTCTCAAGCGTCGGCCTCCTTTCAAAGCATAAAAAATGAGCCTCCGCCGTGATCGGCGAGACCCTTCATAACGAGGAACAGAGCCGTCCGGCTCATGTTCCGCGGGTATTCAGTTACCGAGGCTTACTGCCGCATCGCCCAGGCGATGGCGTGTCCGTCGTCCTCGAACTCGACCTCGCTTGCCGCGCGCAGCCCGATGGTGCCCTCGCAGGTGCGGTCGTCCGTGAGGAACTCGTAGGTGGCTCCGAACCAGCAGGCCTTGTTCCTGCCGTTGTAGTAGTGGCCAGCCATGACCACCCTGTCGCCGAAGGTCAGGACTTTGCTCCACCTGGTTTCCAGGTCTTCCGGGGTGGTGGGGTTCGGCAGTCTGTACTTTCTCATCGCTTCGCTGATCGTCATCTCTTTGCCCTCCTTATGGTAGCGGCTGTCGTTGTAGTGCTGTGTCCTGCCGTAGTTCGCGCCTTGGGTGGTGTACCAGATGTCGGCGAGGGCCGCCATCGTGGCGGGCTTCCTTGCGTTGACCTTCTGCAGGAAGCTGGGGTCGACCGTGCGGCAGTACCGGCTGATGCGC
>JAEEGH010021082.1_pt1 | contig 13489 bp, 12 predicted proteins | sample 9134181 | NCBI WGS metagenome assembly JAEEGH01 (sample SAMN16246544, study PRJNA631951) | gut metagenome | biome: gut microbiome; feature: rumen; material: DP-attached | host: Bos | place: Iran: Karaj | collected 2018-10
ACGAACAGAGAAGTTAAACACACCGGCTCCGATTGTACTGCCCCACCAGGTGGGAGAGTAGGTAGCCGCCGCTTTTCGGACTCCCCGATTGTTGCAAAACAGTCGGGGAGTCTTTTTTTTGTCTCAGGCTTTCTTTAAATGTGTACCAATTTGGTACATTGTTGAAAGATGATTATATTTGCCGAAAATAATGATACCATGGTAGTAGTAAGCAGTAGGGAATTCAGGGCGAATCAGCGAAAGTACTTAAATCTTGCCCGCGTGAATGATGTCGTGATAACCTCCAGATCGTGTGGGAGTTACCGCATTGTGCCTGTGAAGGAGGAGGATCAGCTTTTGGATGAACTCCAACTGGATGCTAAAATCCGTCAGGGAATTGCTGATTACGAGGCAGGCAGAGTCCATAGAATGAATGTCGGAGAGGGGAGTGAGGATTTTCTTCGCCGGATGATTGCCGAAGATTAGTATGTACACCATCGTTTTCTCTGAGAGTGCCAAAAGAGATTTAAAGGAACTTCAGAAGAAGGCTCCCCTTGCGTTGCCTAAATTGGCGAAACTTCTCGATGAATTAAAGGCCCATCCCAGAACCGGGACCGGTCAGGTTGAGCCTTTGAAAGGATACGACGGAACGGTTTATTCCAGACGTATCACCAAAGAACATCGGCTTGTGTATAAAATTTATGATGATGTAGTCGAAGTCCTGATTCTCTCGACGTTTGGTCATTATAGGTAGCCCGAGTGCAGGCGTTGTAGTTCTCCTAATGTAGAGGGGCGAGCGCGTGCGCGGGAGCGCCCCCTCCGCTCAATGAAACAGGGAGCGATTCGCTCCGGGGCATCTCCCGCTCCCGCATTTTTCGCCGCTCTGGAAATCAGGTCATTTCAAGAACGGCTTCTATTTATTCTCCGTAGTTTACGGAAATAATGTGGTGCCAGATAGGCGAGGTAGCACAGGGCTAAGAGCAGCAGCGCTCCCAGCAGGAACTCGACCAGGATGGTCCCCATGGAGAGGAGCATCAGCAGAAAGGCGCTTAGGGGGCTCGTAGCCAGTTTCGGATGACTGGCAGACTGATACTTCAGGTTCCGGAACGAACTCAACGGGCTGATAAACCAAGACCGCAAAGGGTGCTTGATTTCCGCGCAGACCAGAATCTGTCCCAGGTTGTCCTGATACGATGTGCAAATATCGTTTACGCAGAACTGCAATATCCCATTGTGCTTGACGGGATGGAATTTTTCAGCATTACGCATATCCCAGGCCCTTATCGAACTATCTTTGTCTTCCAGCGAATCGGATGACACCGGCGCAATCCTATATAGAAAACTTCCAAAAGGATGTTCTTTACTTATGCACGATGAGGACAATTGGGATATATTCCTATTTGCAGTTCCACTCCTTATCCACGTCTTCTCCAGATACGGATTATTAGATGCCGCATCCTCTTTCAAATTAACCACCGAAGGATGAAACGATCCGGAAATATTGATTTTGATTCTATCCCCCTTCCGCAACTCGATGCCGGAATCCGCCCACAGTTCCGATGTGTTGAAAAGGAACATCACATACTCCTTTCCTGCAGGAAGTTGGGCACGAATCGCCCCCTTCGCATTATACGAAAAGGATCGGCTGACGGCAAGTTCTTCCTTGACAAGGCTGACGGAAAAACCCAGGGCAAGGGCAAAACAGCCGATGAAAGCGGCGATGACAAATACAAGATTCAATATCGGATAAACCGGAAAAGACCACTTCTTCCAACGGAAAAATCTCGTTCTGGCCAATGCGATGCGCATCAGCAGGGAATCCTCCTCAACGGATGCCTTGCCATAATTACCAGACTGCAGAAGACGGCCGATGGCTTTTGATAACAGACTCATGGCGCGTCATCGGTTTGAAGATTCCACAATAATCAGGAACGACCCCACGTTGTCATCAAACCAGGCTTCCTTGTAACCATACAGATAGTAGCCGAACAATTCGATGATTTTTTGGGATCCAGCCATAGGCTGAAAGGCCAGGGGATCATCTTTATCCTTATCCAGGTGACCTTCTATAACGCTTTGATCTGTTATCCCGAGAGCCCCCAGGAACTCCCCATACCAACGATGAAGTTTGGTCGAATCATCTTGGATCAGAACGGCATATTCGTGTGTCCCTTTCACGGAATCTCTCATGGCTCTACATAGGGAATCACCGGTTCTTACAAAGTAATCCAGATCAGCCTGAGTCCGAACTTTGTGCCCTGCAATGTCCAACATCATTTGAATGATTGTCCGGTCGTCCAGGACAATGTCATTTACCGCAAAGAATAATGTCCCGTCCTCTTCAATGTGAATGTTTTCGCTGTGCTTTCCTATCACGTGGATTTTGTTGGAACGGTCGCTGCAACTTTTCCTGTCTTTTGCGATTTGCATCAACAGGACATCCTGGGGTTCTCCCGGCGCAATCCGGAATCTTTTCCGGTACCGGTCTTTTGCTGACCGTTTGTCAAACTCATCTTCGAATCCCGCACTTCCCACCCAGGGCTCGCGCATCCTGGCGCTGTTGTCCTTGACGTCATCCACCAGATGGTGAATAGCCGAATGTTTCTTCCCGGAGGTACGTACGGAAATCGTCTGCCCCTTTTTGACCCTGATGCCGGAATCCGCCCATAGTTCCGAGGTATTGAAAAGCCAGTAGGAAATCTCCCTGTCTTCGTTCTTGATGGTCGTTGCGCCCATCACGTTGGTGGCAATCTCATAATAGGGATAAAACACCTTGAGCGATACGATGACCAGTGTAACACCGGCAAACAACGCCATTGCCAGGACGAAGACAAGGAGTACCAGCCTTCCTGTCTTCCTCGGGTCTCCCAGAATTTTCTCCAGGGACCGGTACTTCCGCAGTTCTATCTGGATATGTTGCGGTTGCTCCTCTGAACGGAATTCTTCCATAGTATTGTTTCTGTTTCAGTGATTTAATTACAAACGGGACGGACCGAGAACCCGTAGTAGCGGCTGCTGCTGTACCAACTCACATCGTCTGAATTGAAGGTCACGCGGAACGCGCTGCTCGGGTAGTCCGAACCGAGGGACGAGGACCAATAGCTGCCGGAGGAACCCACATAGCCCAGATTAGTGCCGTTCCGGCTGCCGGCGGCAGGAAGGAATATGCTGTTACCGTTGGGACCGGTGACCAATCTGCCGTTTACACCGTTATGTGTTGTCCAAGTCCAGGTGCATTGGCTTCTCAACTCGTCCTGCTCGGCTTTCGTAGGCATACGCCAACTGCCGCCAAGATTTACTGTTGCCGCGTCGTCCTCCGGGTCGAGAACAGTCTTGCTGTCCGTGAAACCGTTGTATCCGTAATCGGAGTCATTGCAATACTTGGTCAACTGTGAACCACTGCCGTTCATACACCACTTGTAGGTAGACCAACTATAATTCGATTTTGGTTCAGTTTCGCCCCAGGCAAAATAATCACCGTATTCTTCTGGAGCCGATGCGCCAAGATTGAATGAGGCCCATTTGACAGAAAGACCAAGATCCACAACTTCCGGAACCGCATATGAAACACCTATTGTGCAAGTTGCCGTGAAGCCACCATCCACTGACGTTGCAGTAATTTCAGCCGTTCCGACGCCAACGCCGGATACAACGCCCTCCTCGGAAACCGTCGCAATACTTTCGTCCGAACTGCTCCATAGTACCCTTTTACTGGAGGCATCCTCCGGGGTTATTGTGGCAATCAATTGAGTTGTTGAGCCTCTCTGAATCTGCAGACTGGATTCATTCAGTTCGACACCGGTTACATGAACAACCTCGCCGGCATAGACCGGACGGACGGGAAGCCCCCAGAACCGGAATCCAAAATAGTTAAACTGGCCCCAAGAATAAAATGAAAAAGGAGTGCACACAATACCTGCATAATAAGATTCAGTGTCAGGATACTGTAAATTCGAGGAAGACCATATGTAATTCTCAGACGAGAAGTCCACACCACTATTCTGGTCGTCTTTGCCGCCGGCATACGGGATGAATATCGACTGGTCGGTATATCCTGAAACCTTGCTCGTTGCACGCATCCCCTTGATACCGTTCACGGTTTCCTCCGTCCAGGTGCACCCGGATGCCAGTTCCTCAAATTCTTCAGCCGTGGGCATGCGCCAATTTCCGCCGAGATTTAAATATGCAGCATCGTCTGCAAGATCGAGTACCGACTTGTTATCAGGAATGGGATCAATGTTATACATTGATTGCGCCAGCGTGTACTTAAGTGCAAATTGCCAGGCAATAAGCCACTTGTAATTCGTAATGGTAAAATGAGATTTCGTATCCGTCTCGCCCCAGGCAAAGTAATCGCCAAATTCTTCAGGTTTTGTAGCACCAAGGTTACAAGATGCCCATTTGACGGAAAGTCCAAGGTCGACAATCTCTGGAACAGGGGTCGTCTTGACAAATTCTAGCCCTGCGTCAATACTGTCGAGTTTTCCGAAGACCGCCCGCTTTACTGTAATCGGGCCGGAGAGTATCCGTTCCGCCTTCACGCCAACGCCACTGAGAGTGACCTTTATGCCCGCAGCGTGGGTCTGAGGAGCCATGATAGCATAATAATTCTTGCCGGGAACGAATCCACCTTCAGGAGCGACGACTTCCACGAACGATGGGTTAACTAAAGCATTCTCGCCGTCTCCTCCCAGTCCTTCCACCATCGCCACGGGGATACCGTCTTCACCAATCAAAATATAGGCTAGGCCAGACATAGGGCTTTCATCTACGGAGCTGAAAGTAATCTTCTCTATTCCCGTCCGGGTTACACTGAAGCGTACGCCGCCACAGATATTGTGGAACACCAGTTCGTTGGTACTGCTGACGGCCGCGGCCGGAGCGGTTTTTAAAGCAAAACTTCCCTCGACACCCTGTTGCACGGGGGTAATCACATGCATGACTACACTTCCATATCCATACTCCGATCCAGCCATGGCCGTACCCTGCTCGTGAAAGGGATAATAAGGATACACGGCGATGTAATCTCCAATACCTTCGCCCTCCAGCTTACCGGTGAAAGTTGCTGAGGACTGCCGGGTGGTGTTCGTCGATGTGAACTTTCCCATCGCGGAAGGGCCTTCTTCCGTAACACCCTGGAAGATGAAGATCTCATCCCCCGGGTCCCAGAGGACAGATGTGCCGTTTTCATCAAGCGAGGTACGCGAAGCCTCGTCCGACCACACGGCGGTGAACTTCATTCCGGAGATTTCTTCCGGGACGATGCTTTCATGCTCCAAGGAACAGGAGCCCATAGCGAGCACGGCCAAAGCCATGCAATAAAGGTTCAATCTTTTCATGGCGTCAGTCTTGTTGGGTGTAATGGTTCCAATCTTCATAGGTGTACTCTTCATTCGAGCCGCCGACATTGCTTTCACATAAAAGCACCTCCGTCTCTGTGCAGATGGCGCAGAGTCCCGGAGCAAGGTAGTTGTTTTTAGTTTTTGTTATCATAGCCCATAGTTTTGGATTTCCAGTCAGGGCATAAAGAAAGTGTGGAACACTTTATTTTATCAATCCGAGGCCCTGGTAAGCCCAACGCAGATAAAACAAAACACTCCACACCGGTATGGCGACGGGCCTGTTACGGCCGCGACGGTCCACACAAGGTGATGGATGAATCGTCATTACCCCCTGCGTTTAGAAATTTACCAGATTTCGGATATGGGATAAAAGCGATTACACTCTCATCTATGTCACTGCGAATATAATCAATCCTTTGGAATAATCCAAAATGCCCTGATAAGCAGATACTTTTGGCCTTCTTGATTCTGCAAGATTCTTGCTATATTTGTAGGTTATGATTTCTGAAAAGCAGATAGAATCCCGGATTGAGGCCATGTTCAAGGGCTTGGCGTTTCCGGAAAGGCCTGAGAATGTCTATGCGCCGCAGCGCTATATGCTGGCCATCGGCGGCAAGCGCATCCGTCCTCGGCTCTGCCTGACGGCCTATGCCGCCCTGGGTGGCGAGATACTGGACGATGCCGTCCTCGCACCCGCCGCCGGGCTCGAACTCTTTCATACCTTCTCGCTCATCCACGACGACATGATGGACAAGTCCCCCCTGCGCCGGAACCAGCCGACGGTATGGAAAAAGTGGGGAAACGACATCGCCCTGCTTTCCGGGGACGCGATGCTCATCGAAAGTTACAAATATATGCTCAAGGCGCCGGAGAAAGTCCGTTCCGCCGTCCTGAGCCTTTTCAGTGAGAATGCGACGAAAGTCTGCGAAGGGCAGCAGCTCGATATGGATTTCGAACAGCGGACGGAGGTTTCGATGTCCGAATACGAAGAGATGATCGGCTGCAAGACAGCCGCCCTCCTGGCCTGTTCGGCCGGCGTAGGGGCCCTGATCGCCGGTGCGGACAGGAAAACCTGCGACGCCCTGTACGGTTTCGGCTGGGACCTGGGCATGGCTTTCCAGGTGGCCGACGACTACCTGGATGCCTATGCGGACCAGGCCGTCTTCGGAAAACCCGTGGGCGGAGACATCCTGAATGAAAAAAAATCCTGGCTGACGGTACGCGCGCTGGAAAAGAGCGACGACAAGGCAGGACTTTTGCAGTTGCTTTCCCGGCCCGTTGAAGAGGAGTCCGGCAAAGCCGCCAAGATCGCTGACGTGAAGGCGGCCTACGCGCAACTGGGGGTTCCCGGCGAAGCGCTGGAGACGATTGCCGCCTGGCATGCCTCCGCCGAAGCGCGGATCGCCCCGCTGAACCTGGGCAGCGTACGGAGGCAGTTGCTGGAGCGTTTTGCCCATTCCCTCATCGGGCGCGTAAAATAACGGATGGACAGGAAAGAACTGGAAATCATGGCACCTGCGGGCAACTTCGAGTGCTTGCAGGCAGCCATTCAAGGCGGTGCGGACTCGGTTTACTTCGGGGTCGGCCATCTTAATATGCGCTCCCGCTCGGCGGGGAATTTCGCGCCGGAAGACCTGCCCGAAGTTGTACGCATCTGTCACGAAAACGGCCTGCGCTGCTACCTTACCTTGAACATCGTCCTCTATCAGGAGGATATGGACGATATGCGCGCAACCCTTGCCGCAGCGCGGGATGCGGGTGTGGATGCCATCATCGCCACCGACCCCGCCGCGCTGCTCGAATGCCGCAGACTCGGGCTCGAGGTGCATCTTTCCACGCAATTGAACATCTCCAACATAGAATCGCTGCGCTTTTACGCACAGTTCGCCGATGTCGCCGTGCTGGCGCGGGAACTGAACCTAGACCAGGTCAAGGACATCAGCGAGCGGATCCGCGAAGAGAACGTCACCGGCCCGGGCGGGAAGCCCGTACGGCTGGAAATGTTCGTACACGGAGCGCTCTGCATGGCGGTTTCCGGGAAATGCTACCTGAGCCTGCACCATTACGGCGCCTCCGCCAACCGGGGCGCCTGCTTCCAGGTCTGCCGCCGGGGATACGAAGTGACCGACCTCGAAACAGGGCAGCAGCTGCACCTCGGCAACAAGTACATCATGTCGCCGAAAGACATCTGCACGATAGAATTCCTCGACAAGATGGTGGAGAGCGGCGTGCGGGTCTTCAAGATTGAAGGACGGGCGCGCAGTGCCGAGTACGTGAAGCGCTGCGCCTCCTGCTACCGCCGGGCGGCCGATGCCATCTGCGACGGCCGTTTCAGCCCGGAACTCTCCGCGTCGCTCAAGGCGGAACTGGACGAGGTGTTCAACCGCGGATTCTGGGAAGGCTGGTACCAGGGCGCCGAACTCGGGCAGTGGAGCGAGGTGTACGGCAACCGCGCGACCCACCGCAAGGTCTATTGCGGCAAAGTGGCGAACTGGTTCGACCGTATCGGCGTAGCGGAAATCGCCGTAGAGTGCGTGCCCCTGCACCGCGGCGATGCGGTCATGGTCATCGGCAGGAACACCGGCGTGGTGGAATTCTGCGTAGAAGATCTGCGGGTGGCGCTCGAGCCGGCCGATATCGCCGGAAAAGGCGTACGCTGCTCGGTGGCGGTGAGGCCCGAAGGGGAATGGCCCGGAAAACTGCATCGGGGCGATAAATTGTATATTTGGGAAAAAGTATGAAACCTTGCTTAGTCGCGGCCGCCCTGCTTTTGAGCGCGACCGTATCCTTCTCCCAGTCCAAGGACTTTACGATGGGGAAGTGGATTGAAATCCAGAGTGCCATCCTGAAGGAACTCGGGCGCAGTTATGTGGACTCGCTGCCCGTGGACCGGATGGAAAAGGTGGGCGTGAACGCCATGCTCGCCAACCTCGACCCCTATACGGTCTATGTTCCGGAAGAGGAAGGAGACAATTTCCAGATGATGATCAGCAATTCCTACGGCGGCGTAGGAGCCATCATCTATAAGCCGAAACTGGATGAAGGCGTGCTGATCAACGAAATCTACGAAGGCTCCCCTGCGCATAAGGGCGGGCTGGAGTGCGGCGATGTCATCCTGACCATCGACGGAGAGAGCGTAGTGGGGCTGAACGTGGCGGAATGCAGTTCCCGTATGAAGGGAACGGCCGGGACGCAGGTGCACTTCCTCGTGGAGAAGGTGCGCGGCGGCGGGCAGAAGGAGATCGTCGTGACCCGCGAAAAGATTCACCTTCCCGATATGCAGTACGCCGGTATGCTGGATGACAAGACCGCCTATATCGCCCTCAGCGGCTTCACGCCCGGGCTGGCGGCGGAAGTACGTTCGGCGCTGGTCTCCCTGCGCAAGCAGGGGATGAAGGAACTGGTGCTGGACCTGCGCTCCAACGGCGGCGGCCTGCTGCAGGAGGCGGTGGAGATGGTGGGACTCTTCGTCCCCAAGGGCTCCCTCGTCGTCAATTCCCGGGGAAAGGACAAGGACGAGGAACGGACCTACAAGACGCAATCCGCACCCTTCGACGTGAACCTGCCGTTGATCGTCCTGGTGGATTCCCAGTCGGCTTCTGCCTCCGAGATCGTGGCGGGAGCGCTCCAGGATATGGACCGCGCGACCATTATGGGACAGCGCACCTTCGGCAAGGGGCTCGTGCAGAGCATCCGTCCCCTGCCCTACGGCGGCCAATTGAAGATCACGACGGCCAAGTATTACATTCCCAGCGGCCGATGCGTCCAGATCAAGGATTACGCGCATCGCCGCGAGGACGGGAGCGTGGGGAATATCCCCGATTCGCTGACCAGCGTCTTCCGGACCGTTTCCGGCCGGGAAGTGCGAGACGGCGGCGGCATTACCCCCGACGTAGTGCTGAAGCGCAGGGATTACAGCCGTATCGTCTATGCGCTGAGCGGCTGGCAGGTCATCGACCATTACGCGCTCGAGTATGTGAAGAAGCACGCTTCGATTCCGCCGACCGGCCAGTTCCATTTCGATGAATATGAGGATTTTGTCGATTATGCTTCGAAGCAGGAATTCGATTACCGCAGCACGGCAAAGACCTATTTCGATGCGATGCGCGATTCGCTGAAGAAGGAGAATCCGGATCCGGAGACGCTCGAACTGCTGGAGGCGCTGGAGAAGAAGGTGGATATGAGCAAGGAGGAAGCGCTGCGGCGGGCGAAGGAGGAACTGCTACCCTTCATCGAGGAGGAAATCGTGGTGCGTTACCGCTTCCAGAAAGCCGGGATGGAGATCCGGCTCCGCTACGACGATGAATTGCGGGAAGCGCTGAAGAGTCCAAGGATTTAATAAAGGACCTGAAATATAAAACAATGAAACTTGTATTTGCTACAGGGAACAAGGGGAAACTCCGGGAGGCTTCCGAAATACTGGGACCGGAGTATGAACTGATGTCACCGGCACAGTTCGGTATCACGGAGGAGATTCCTGAAACGGGAGAGACGCTGGAGGAGAATTCCATCCAGAAGGCGGAATACATTTATGCCCGGACGGGCGCGGACTGCTTTGCCGATGATACCGGACTGGAAGTAGATTGCCTGAACTGGGCGCCCGGCGTCTATACTGCGCGTTATGCGGGCGAGCATTGCAGTTTCGATGACAATATGGAGAAACTGCTCTCCGAAATGGCCGCCCTGGGGCCGGACGTACCCCGTACCGCCCGTTTCCGCAGCGTAATCACCCTGATCCTGAACGGAGAAAAGCACTGCTTTGAAGGCTGCGTAGAGGGCAAGATTGCCCTGCAGCGCAGCGGTGCCAAAGGCTTCGGCTACGACCCTGTATTTATTCCCGAGGGCTTCGGCGGCAAGACCTTCGCGGAAATTCCCGAAGAAGAGAAAAATGCCGTCTCCCACCGTGGAAGGGCGCTGCGCGCCATGGTGGCCTGGCTTGCCCGATGATTTCCGCCGACCGGCTCATTGTCCTGAACACGACGCGGACAGGGGAAAATTCCCTTGTCCTGCATTGCCTGAGCCGCAGGCTGGGACGCCGGAGTTTCATCGTGAGCGCCGGCTCGAAGGCGCCGCGGGCCTTCTTTCAGCCCCTTTCGCTCCTGGATGTGGAGGTAATCGAGAATCCGCGTTCGGATCTCTGGCGGCTGCGTTCGATGGCCGCTGAATCCCCCCTGAACAGCCTGCGCGGGAATCCCGTCAAGAATGCCGTCAGCCTGTTTATGAGCGAAGTGCTCTACCGCGTGATGCGCAGCGGGACGGGGGATGCCGCTTTCTTTGACTGGTGCGCCCTCCAGGTGCGCCTCTTCGATTCCCTGGCCGCGCATTACGCCTCGTTTCATCTGTGTTTCCTGCTGGACCTGTGCCGGGAACTGGGCTTCGCCCCCGGGCCGGAAGCGCTGGCGCCCTTCGCCGGGAATTATCTGAAACCCCTTTCGGCGTTCTGCGAGGCGGACAGGGCTTCCGCGCTGCTTATGCCCCTGAAAGGAGAAGACCGCAGCGCGATGGCTGCGGTCCTCCTTCAATATCTTGCCTATCACGCGGACTGCAATCTGGAGGTGAAATCCCTCGACGTGCTCCGCGAAATTTTCTGATTATTGCACTTCTTCCAGGCTCCAGTCGTCGGTGCGGAACGGGGCGACGGGAATGCCGTAGTTGTTGAAGACCGAGCCGACGCACCAGTTGCGGAAGCAGTAGCGGACGGCGACGGGTTCAGGAACCTCTTCGCTCCAGACATCGACGCAGCCCCTTTCTTTGGCGAGCTTGGCCTTGGCTTCGTGGAAGACCTTGTCCGAGCCTGCGATCTCGAATCCGGAGAGGAGGACGCCCATCGGGGCCAGACCCAGTTTGTTGACCTGGAAGCGGACGGTAGCCTTGCCGTCGACGAAACTGACGCTCTGGTAGGTCGGGCTGACGGGATCGATGCCCTTGAAGCCGTAATCGTTCACGAGGGCGAGGAGCGCCAGGCGTCTGCCCACTTCGCGCTTCTTGCAGGGGTGGATGGTGCCGTATTCGCCGATATCGACCGTGGCGACCATACCGCTGTTCGGAATGGTTTCAGCGGCCTTCTGCTGCGCCTCAAACAGGTATCCGGAGGTAAAGTGGTTGGTTTCTCCGCTCTTGTCGTACATATAGGGTGCAATCTGCACGAAGTAGTACGGCGCCTCGGGATTCTGGAACTTCTCGCGCATCATCTTGGCGTAAGCCTGCATCAGGCGCAGGTATTGTTCCGGACGCTTGCGGTTGGCCTCGCCCTGATACCAGAGCATCCCCTTGAAGGTATAGGGGATCAGGCCGTTTACCTGACCGTTGTAGAGGAGGCAGGGCCAGGCGTGGTCCTTCTTGCCGTAACTCTTGTCCCAGGGCTGGCCGAGGTAGAAGAGGTCGAATTCGCCGGCAAAGCCTTCCTCGATGGTCTTCTGGTCCAGCCAGGTCTCGATGGAACTGCCGCCCCAGGAGGAGATGAGCAGGCCTACCGGGACATCGATATGCGACTGCAGGTAATCGGCAAAGAAATAGGCCGTCGCGCTGGTATTGGCCACGGTCTCCGGGGTATGGAGCTGCCAACTGCCCACGGTCTGTTCCTTGACGGTGGTGGAAGAACATTTCTTGATGGTGCAGATGCGGATGGGACGCTGCGGCCGTGCGGCGAGGATGGCGTCAGTGCCGCCCTCTGCGGGCTGTGAACCGTAACCCTTGACAGGCATCTCCATATTGGACTGGCCGGAGCAGTACCAGACTTCTCCAATCAGGATGTTGTGAAGGACGACTTTTTCGCCGTCGGCAATCGTGATGTCATAGGCTTTGTCGCTGCCCGCCGGCGTGGAGACCTTGACCAGCCACTTGCCGTAGGCATCGGGCGTGGCGACCGTTTTCTTCTTGTCCCAACCGGTGGTGACGCTGACATTCTTCCCGGAATCGCTCCAGCCCCAGAGGGCTACCTGGGTGTTCTGCTGAAGGACCATGTTGTCGCTGACGACGGAGGGAAGGGTGATTTTGGCCCGGGCCGTGCTTCCGCATACGAAGGCAACAGCCAAAAAAGCAATAACGAAACGTTTCATAGTAGTACAAAACTCGCAAAAAAATTGTAATTTCGCAAAACTATGGAAGCAATAATCGGAAAGATAGAGCAAATCATCGGTCCGGTGGTCGACGTGCATTTCGAGATAGGTCCGTCCGGCCGCCTGCCGGGCATTCACGAGGCCTTGCACATCACCCGTCCGGACGGTCGCCTGCTCATTACGGAGGTGCAGCAGCACATCGGTGAGGATACTGTCCGTTCGGTGGCGATGGACTCGACCGACGGCCTGCGCCGGGGACTCGACGTAGTCTGCACCGGAAAGCCCATCTCCATGCCGGTCGGGCGCCTGGTCAAAGGGCGTGTGCTCAATGTGACCGGCGATGTCATCGACGGGCTGGAGTCCGTGGACCGGGAAGGGGAACTCCCCATCCATCGCGACCCGCCTCCCTTCGAGGACCTGGCTACCTCCAGCGAGGTGCTCTATACGGGCATCAAGGTCATCGACCTGCTGGAGCCCTATCTGAAGGGCGGCAAGATCGGCCTCTTCGGCGGTGCGGGCGTGGGCAAGACCGTGCTCATCAAGGAACTGATCAACAACATCGCCAAGAAGCACAACGGATTCTCCGTCTTCGCCGGCGTGGGGGAGCGTACCCGCGAGGGAAACGACCTGCTGCGCGAAATGATCGAATCCGGCGTCATCCGCTACGGCGAGGAATTCAATAAGAGCATGGCCGAAGGCCACTGGGACCTCTCCAAGGTCGATAAGGCAGAACTCGAGAAATCGCAGGTGTCGATGGTCTTCGGGCAGATGAACGAGCCGCCGGGAGCGAGAAGTTCCGTGGCCCTGTCCGGACTGACCCTCGCGGAATCTTTCCGGGATTCGGACGATCCCGGTGCCCCGCACGACATCCTTTTCTTCGTCGACAACATTTTCCGCTTCACCCAGGCGGGCAGCGAGGTTTCCGCACTGCTCGGCCGTATGCCGTCGGCGGTGGGCTACCAGCCTACGCTGGCGACGGAAATGGGCCAGATGCAGGAGCGCATCACCTCGACCAAGAAAGGTTCCATCACTCCGGTGCAGGCGGTCTATGTGCCGGCCGACGACTTGACGGACCCCGCTCCGGCGACAACCTTCTCGCACCTGGACGCT
>JAEEGH010021084.1_pt1 | contig 13487 bp, 12 predicted proteins | sample 9134181 | NCBI WGS metagenome assembly JAEEGH01 (sample SAMN16246544, study PRJNA631951) | gut metagenome | biome: gut microbiome; feature: rumen; material: DP-attached | host: Bos | place: Iran: Karaj | collected 2018-10
GATGGAGAAGAAATCGTCGATAGATTTAGTGTAGACAAGAATACACGTTCCATAATCAGATTGATGTCAAGTGGGAAAAGGTCTGTTGGAGAAGAATAAAAAAACACTCAATATAAGTTCGTACTAAGTATGATTTTGAATTTGAAAAGTTGGACAAGATATAATTAATAGATAAAATATGAAAGATTTCCTAAAACCCTATTACCAGAGAATCAAAGACCTTCTCATTGAGGCAAGTACAGAAAATGCGGATTTAGATGAGTTGGCTTTTGAAGTAGATAAACTTAAAGACGAGTTCTATAATGAATTGGAAAAGAGATCAACCTCTACGGAGTTTGTATTCGAAGGAGAGGATGCTGTCAAAGGACTAATAAAGAAATATGATCGTTTGTTTGGCGAAGAGTCTAACTTTGTAAAAAGAGACCCAGAAAGCCGTTTGGCAATCAAATTGGATTTAGGCTTTGGTAACAACAATCCTCCGTGTCCTTATTCTGAAAAGGACTTCCCCGATATTCAGAAAAAGATAATCAATCATATACTTAAACGAGTAAAAACTCCAGAAGACGAAGATTCAAAGCCACTTTTGGAGGGAGTTGCACAGTCAAAACTGTCACAAGAGCAGATGGAATATATCGTGGGCTATATGACTTATATCAGCAATTCACTAACTGAATATGTGGTTAATTATAATCATAATGACTGGAATTGGCTGATTGATTGCCGTTTCATCGTGCAGTACGTATTCGAGAAAACTGCGGAGCTGACCTATAAGGTGTCTAAAGGAGAGACTACTGAGTGCTTGGAGTATGATATAAGAGAAGCCTTTACATACTTCCAGCTATCTGTTCCGGATTCATTCCAAATGAAATTAGATAGTGTCGTAGATAAATTGGATAATATAGTGCTGGACATCACAAACTTTATAGAAAAGAAAAACTATCACTTATGTAATGAAGAAACGTGGTTCCGTCCAATGGTTTTTAATGCAGCTCTTAACGGCATGCTTTATACATTAGAACAAAAAATCTAAAACAATAATGAGTAAAGTATTTAGAATCACCCCTAAGCGTGTTAAGCGCGCAAATGGCCAGGTTCTTACGCCTGACATGTCTATTACTGTGACAACTCGGTCACATACCACCACTCCTTTTTACAACGGAGCAGAAGAGATTAAAGAGCAATATATGCGCATGTTCCAGTTTGACTACAAGAAAGCATGCTGCTCAGCCAGTGATTTTGAATTTGAAAAGTTGGACTAAATATTAATAAACTATGATTAATAATGACTCCATTCGTTCAATTGTTGACAAACTGAATGAAAGTTTTTTTGTACCTGACATTCAGCGAAGCTATGTTTGGCTACAGAATCCAAAAGAAAAGAGGATTGAACAACTGTTCGATTCGCTGATGAGAGGTTACCCTATAGGCTCTTTTCTGTTTTGGAATCTAAAAAAGTCTGATATTGAGACTGACAATTCTGACAGAGAGGCTGAAGAAGGAAAACTGAACTTCCAATTGTACAAGTTCATTGAAAATTACGATGTTCGCAAGAACCATAATGAGAAGATAAACATCACTCAAATAAAAAACGATGACTTGCACATTGTACTTGACGGTCAACAGCGCTTGACATCTTTGTATATAGGACTTAGAGGTTCTCGTACGCTAAAACGTCCTTATTCTCGAAAGAATGATGCAAGCCAATACGAAGAAAAGTATTTATACCTTAATCTCCTGCATATTCCCAGCGATGACAATCCCGATGACTGCTATCAGTTTGAGTTCAAGACCCCAGCAGAAGCTCAACAAATAACAGAAGCGTGCTTGTGGTTTAGAGTTAGTATAGTTAATAATTGGGAAACTGAAGAAGACGCAGAGAATTTCTGTGATAAGTATAATTATGGACGAAGCATTGAAAGGATCCTTAAGAGATTGTTCCATGTGCTATCTGATAGCCCGAACCTTTCATATTATGAAGAGAAGGAAAAGAGTCTTGATAAAGTCTTGAAGATTTTCATCCGGGTTAACAGTGGTGGCATGCAGTTATCGTATTCAGACTTATTGATGTCCCTGCTTACTGCAACCTTTAAAACGGAAATTCGTGATAATATGGAACAGGTTGTGGACAAATTTAGAGATGATGGGTTTGGATGTATTGGAAGAGATCAGATTCTGAAAACGTGTCTGATGATGTCTGAGTGCAACCATGTATTCAAGCTAAGTAATTTCAGTAAACCCAACATTAGGAAAATTGAGAATAACTGGGAGTCTATTATTGAATACTTGAATGTTGCTGTAAGCCTGTTGGCTAGCATTGGCTATAGGAATCAATTGTCATCTGGCTATATTGCTTGTGTTATAGCGTATTATCTATTCAACAAAAAGTGTTCCAAGCCCAGCAAAGAAGACAAGACTGCTATTTCGATGTTCGTTATGATTGCTCAAATTAGGTCGTTCTATTCAACAGGCTTGGACGGAAAGTTGTCTAAAACAAAGGAGTTGATGTCACAATCAAATAATTTTTGTGAATTCTTGGAGAAAGCGTATGTTAGCTTTGAAAACTTCAGAATCACCTCTGAATACCTTGATTGGGCCATTGAGAATGTAAGATATGGCTCAAGTGCAGTATTACCCTTGTTGCAATTACTATATCCGAACTTGAATTATGGAACAACATCTTTCCATATTGATCACGTTTATCCAAGGGCAAAGTTTAGTACCTCTACTCCCGGAATGCCTATTGATTATATTGGTAAGGAAAATAATCTTTTCAATCTTCAATTATTAGAGGGTGTTCAGAACGAGGAGAAAAGTGATAAAGACCCAGAACAATGGCTCTCCGAAGAGTTCGTATACCAAGAAGAAAGAGAGAAATATCTAGAGGACAATTATATCCCATCAGATTTTGTTCTGAACTGGGAAAATCTTCCTGTTTTCGAACAAGAAAGGAAAAAACGGATGCTACAGAAGCTGCGACATTCCTTTGGTCTGTCAGCTTAGATTGCGTAAATGTGATTTTGAATTTGAGAAGTTGGACTAATTGAAAACAAATAAACATAAGAAGATGGAAAACAAAGTGGAATTAACAGATACGATGATTCGCGATTCCTTTAATAAAACAGGAGTGGACGAAAAATATTATTCAATTTACAAGGCCGAGGCTAAACGTTGTTACGATAGCCTTATGAAAGATTGTCCTGATGACGATGATAATTTAGAAAGTAGTCTAAGCCTAACTGGTGATTATATCAAATTCTATGTTGAAGAAGCAGAAAAGGGACATTGTCACAAATGGTGTGAATCTGTCGCTAAGGAAGGAATTACTTATGGAAATGATGAATGTATATATAGAACAGCGTATGACAGTTTAGAATCTGATGAAGAAAAAATCAGGGAATTAGAAATTCATACATATTCCTTGAGTGATGATCCAATCTTTAGAGACAGGTACAAATCAATGTTTGAAGAAGGCATACCCAATTTAATAGAAAACACAGAAGGATATACAAGAATATATCATTTCTTAATAAATGAAGGTAAAAGCAATATTTATGCTCATGCCTATGCATATGTTTCCAATGATCTAAAACCACTCTTCTGTGAGATATACGCTGAGGCTTACGAACTGGCCATTCAACATGGAATGGATAGTTCTGAAGCATATTGCTTTGGAAATTTATGTACAGAAGCCTGTGACTTTGGATATTGGGTTTACATTGATGATTTTCTAAAGAAATACCAGAAAACATGGCAGAAGGACTTTTACATAAAACTTATTTGTGACGAGATTAGACGTGAAGAAAATCGAGAGATAAGTTCTTCGCTTCTTAATGATTTAAGAAAAAAGATGGGGCTCTAATTAAAATGAAGATTATTTAAAAACATTTTTTTAAAGAGTATTATGAAAAAGTACTGGTTACACAGAATTACTGGTGGAGATAATGCATTAGATTTTGCTGATCCACTATTATTCACCCATAATTATTTAACTATTGGGTGGAGTGATTTCTCTTCTGATTCATTTGTAAAAGACGTTAAGGAAAGAGGAGGTGAGGCAATTGACTATGCTATGCAAAATGAAGGATGGGGGTTGCCTCGTAACAGGTGGAACTTGTGGCGTTTTATCAAAGGAATGTCAAAAGGTGACATTGTTGTTGTTCCAACTTGGGGCGTATTCAGTTTGTTCGAAATAGCAGACGATGAAGTTTTGTCGAATGACACTATTGATGTCTCAATCTACAAAGATTGGAATGGACATTTTGCATCCAGACATGAAGATGGATATTTTTATAATGGTGATGAAAAACGTATAGATTTAGGATTTTATCGAAAAGTAAAGCCCGTTTTGCTAAACATCCCTCGTGAAGGCTATGCAGACCAAGAACTTTATTCAAGGATGAAAATTCGACAGACCAATGCGGATATTTCGGTTTTGGCTGAATCTATCGAATATGCGAGGAAGGCTTTTGAACAGAAAAAGCCGATCAATCTTAAAGAACAAATGGTGGAAGAGACAGTCCCAAAGCTATTGTCACTAATTGAGAAATTGACAAATGATATAAAATTTGAGAACCTAGTAGAGTGGTATTTGAAGTCTATAGGTGCGAAAGTAGATACTCCGAGTAAAAACGAATCGCCAACAGAAGATGGTGATGCTGATAAAGTGGCCTATTTTGAAAATATTAAAACTGCAATTATGGTTCAAGTGAAGAAACATGAAGGAACAACTGATGACTGGGCTGTGCAGCAAATAAAAGCATTTAAGGCCAATCACAACTATGGGGACTATTATACACAAATGTGGGTGATTTCTTCTTGTCAAGATTTTAGTGCAAAAGCTAAAATAGAAGCAGAAACAGAGGGTGTTCGTCTTATCAATGGTATAGAATTCGCAAAAATGATATTAGATGCTGGATTGGAAGGATTGAATCTCTAAACAGCGCTGACATAAAAGACAATTTATCTGACCCCATCGCATAATTTTAGGGAAAAAGATCATTTTTCTTCGACCTCTGCCACAAGTTGGCGGAGGTCTTTGTTTTCTTTGCATCGAAATAGAAATATTGATGTAATATGAAAGCTTATAGATTCGTACATTTGAATGTACACTCACATTTTTCAATTAATGATGGGTGCGCTAGCATCAGGGAATTGGTGGATGCCGCCATCAAAGAAAGAATGCCAGGTATTGCTATTACTGATACTGGCAATATGTTTGGCATTATGGAATTTTTCGACTATGTCAGTCAGATTAACATCGACAGACAGGAGAAGGGCAAGAAGCCTTTCAAACCTATCATCGGATGTGAGCTATATGTGGCTAAGAATGGATCAAAGGACAAAAAAAATGGTCACAAGGATTTGAAAGGGTACCATCTGACTGTTCTTGCCAAGAACTTGACAGGCTATAAAAATCTCATGAAGATTGTGAGTAATTCATGGACTGACGGCTTCTATGGAAGTCCACGAACAGACCGCGCGGATTTGGAGAAATACCATGAAGGGCTGATTGTCCTCTCAGGTAGTGCTGGCAGTGAGGTCTTTACTAAGATTTCCAATGGTGACATAGAAGGTCTGGAGAAAACTATCAAATGGTATCTACAGACTTTCGGAGAGGATTATTATCTAGAACTACAGCGTTGTGCTGATTATGACTTAAAGAGCGATACGCCGAGTGATCTGATGCTTGAACAGCAAAGGGTTAATGCCGTTCTTATGCAAAAAGCAAAGGAATCTGGCGTAAAGGTTGTAGCCACAAATGATGTTCATTATGTTGCTCCTGAAGATCTGGCAGCTTACAATATCCAACAATGCTATGCTACAGGTAAGACTATGGATGAATTTGCCAAAACAGATATACTTCAATTCCGCTGGTTGACAAGCAGAAAACATATGTGCGAGTTGTTCTCAGATGTCCCAGAAGCTATAGCCAATACGATGGAGATATTTGACAAGGTTGAGTTCTATGACATATGCCATGCTCCCATTGTTCCTGCTATTAGCATTCCCAATGGTTTCGGGAATGAGAGAAGAGAAAAGGAGGACAACTATTTGGAATACCTTTCTTTTTTCAAAGCAAAACAGATATATGGAGAATCACTTCCTGAAGATGTGACAGAAAGATTGGAATTTGAGCTGAAAATCATCAAGCAAAAAGGAGCTTCTGGCTATTTCCTTTTTTTACAAGATGTAATAAACACCGCCCAATCTGAGCTTGGCGTATGGGTCGGTCCTGGACGCGGATCAGCTGCTGGTAGTCTTGTGTGTTATTGCTTAGGTATTACTAAGATTGATCCATTGAAACACGATTTACTTTTTGAAAGATTTTTAAGTATAGATAGGGTAACACTCCCAGACATAGATATAGACTTCGATGATGAAGGAAGAGAACGTGTCCTCGAATGGCTTCAACAAAAATATGGCAAGGAATGCTGCGCTCATATTGTTTCTTTCCGCGAATTCTCAACAGCTAATGCATTCAGTACCATAGCCCGAGTAACCCAGTTGCATACTCCTGAGACTCTGGCTATTAATGAACTCCTATCAGGTTATCCTTGGCGTTCGATAAAGAATTACGTCAAATATGAACCAGAGATAAGAAAAGCTATTAGAAAAGTCGGGAAACCTTTGCGTAATGCCTTTGCTAATACTGCTATATTAGAAAGTAAAATTTGTGGATTAGGTGTTCATGCCTGTGGGTTTGTTGTTGCTGACAAGCCTGTGTCAGATTGGGCACCTATTTCAACTTGTTCAATAGAAAATTCAAAGGGTAATGAACAAATAGTGAATTGTACTCAATACGGTGGATGGCATGTGGAGTCGTCTGGTCTTATAAAATTTGATTTCCTTGGTCTTAAAACTCTTTCCCAGATGAGGGATATATGTGCGAGTGTCAAAGTTCACTATGATAAGGATTTCGATATTGAAAAGATTCCGATGGATGATGAGAAGACGATGGAACTTTTCCAAACAGGCCAAACCGATGACGTATTTCAGTTCAGCTCAAAAGGGATGCAAAAATTCTTGCAAAAACTTCATCCTATATGCTTTGAAGATTTGGTCATCTTGAACTGTATGTATCGTCCAGGACCAATGGAATATATTGAAACTCTCGTCAGGCAAAAGCATTCCAAGAAAGCCGTCAAGTATATGATACCTTGTTCGGAAAAGTATCTTCACAATACTTATGGCATTATTGTTTATCAGGAACAGATCATGATGCTTTCCCGATTGATAGCCAACTTCGATAGAAGTGAGAGCGACTTGCTGAGAAAAGCCCTCGGTAAAAGGAAGATGGATGTGCTTTCTGTCTTAAAGCCCCGTTTCATAGAAGGTGGTATAAAGAATGGACACAAAAAGAATGCCCTTGAAAAGGTATGGAATGAAATGGAGGCTAAAGGTATGTACGCTTTCCAAAAGTCTCATGCTGTTTGCTACACTTGGCTGGCCTATCAAATGGCTTATTTGAAAGCCCATTATCCAGAAGAGTTCAAGCAAGTTATCGAAAAGTATAATTCAGACTAATTCCATTTTAATTTGCTGTCTTTGTAGATTGCAAATTGCAGGCTATCTGCCCCCTCCGAATATTGGCATGATAAAAGGGCATCCTCGTTTGAGAATGCCCTTTATCTTGTTCGTCCCTATAGGGGGGATTGTCTTTTACTTCGTGAACTTCTTGCCCTTCTGGATGTATATTCCGCTTGGGAGGGTTTCTTTCGATGTTCCTACATAGCGGCCGTCGAGGGTGTAGATGTTGTCTGGGTGTTGGGTGTCGGAGGTTAGCTCCGTGATGTCTGTTGGTAACTCAACGGTGACTTTGTAGGTTGCCTTTACCGTCTTCTTGCCATCGCGATAGGTGTAGGTGGCGGTGATGGTGGCTGTTCCGTTGGCTACGCCCTTTACCTTGCCGCTTGCATCGACGGTGGCTACCTTGGTGTTACTGCTCTTGTAGGTTGTCTTGCCGTCGTCGTACTTGTTTTCTATCTTGAGGGTATTGGTCACGGTTGACTGTGCATCGGTCTTTATCTCGCTCTTGGCGAAGGTGAGGACTGGGACAGGGAACTTGACTGTTACCTTGTAGGTGGCTGTTGCCTTTGACTTTCCGCCGTTGTAGGTGTAGGTGGCGGTGATGGTGACTGTTCCGTCGTCAACAGCTGTTACCTTGCCGTTGGCATCGACGGTGGCGATGTTGGTGTTACTGCTCTTGTAGGTCGTCTTGCCGTCGGTTCTCGGATTCTTTACGGTGAGGGCGTTGGTGATGACTGTCTTGCCGTCGGTTGTCATTTCCTTATTGGCAAATGAGAGCGCTGGCACACCGCCCATGAATGCGAAGGTGACGTCGCCGTTTGACTTCTGCACTATGTTGGTGATATCCTTTGACATCGTACCTGTGGTATTGAATGGCTTCCAGTTGGTCAGGGATGTGACTTTGCCTGTTCCGGGATATGTGTTTCCTGCCCAGTTGGCCTTTACTTCCTTCTGTGTCATCTTGTATTGGTCGGCTATGCCTTCCTTGTAGTGATAGGAGGAGTAGATGGTGCCGTTTGCCGGAAGGATGGTGATGCGTGGAGAGCCGGCTGAGTTGTTAGGGCCGTTGAAGTTGGAGAAGGCATTGGTGTTGTAGTTGATGTGTGTGACGAGCATTCCATCTCCTGGCATCTTGGAATACCATCCCTTTTTCTGTATGCTTTCGAGGATATAGTATTCGTTGCCTGAGGTTTCGTTGTCGTTCATGACGCGCAGTCCCTTACCTCCGTTTACGAGTGGGGTGAGGGTTACGTTGGCTGGACTCTTGAGGGTGTCCATCTTTGCCGTCCATCCCATGAGCTCACGTTCCCATGCTGTGTATGGGGTAGGGTAGAAGCCGTTGAATGTGTTCTCGCCTCCATCCATGAGGTCCCATTCCTCCATGCTCTGGTTGTCGTATTTGGTGATGTTGCTCCATTCTACTGTTGGGTAGAAGTCGGGGAGTCCCATGGTGTGGCTCATCTCATGAAGGAATACGCCTATGCCTGAGAGGTATGGCTTGAAGCCTTCCTGTGAGACGCCCATGTCCTTCCATACGTTGGGATAGAAGGCGAGCTCGTTGTTCACGCCATAGCGATAGACCTGCTTGCCGTTGTATGTGCCATAGCTGCCGGTTCCTGACTTCGGCCATATCGCGTTAGGGTTCTTTGCCTCGCCCCATTGTGCGCTGTAGCCTGCATAGATGATATACACGAGATCTACGTAGCCGTCGTTGTCGGCATCGTATTTGGAGAAGTCCACGCCTCCCTTTGCGCTTGCTATTGTGCAGACGTCTCTGATTAATGAGTTCACGTCATCATCGCCCTGACCATATACAGCAGCGTTCTTTTCGAGGTGGAAAGGACCTTTCACATCGAACTTCGGACGGAACTTGCCGTTGCTGCAGTCGTTGAAATACTGTGCAGCAGAGCCATAGCCGTGATAGCCTTTGCTTTCGTCGTATTGCTTTCCGTTCAGGAGCGAATCGACGTTAGCCTTTGTGTAGGTGAATTTCACGTCCTTGAAGTCCACCATTATGACCAATGCCTTTGGAGTGCCGACGTGTGGGAACGGGCGTGTGGCTGTTATCTTCTCGTTAGCCTTGCGCCTCTTTGCCACGGCATTCTGTTTCATTGTCAGCTGAAGCTTGTCGGCCTCAGTTGCCATGCGCCATGTGTTGTTCTCGAAGATCAGGAGTTCTCCGGATGTGGTTGTATAGAAACTGAAGTGCTCGTCGCCATGAATCTGTGCCATGACGGTAGTGCCATCCTGCAATGTTACTTGGAATGGCGTTGTTATGGCTTTTGCGGCGTATGCGCCTGTAAGGGTGGCACATGCCAAGAGGCATGAAAGAAAGAATTTTTTCATTAGTAATTTTTGTTTGCGACTCTACTAAGACCTCCCCCTGTTTTATGCCTTAGTGGTGACTGTGGATAAGTCGGGATGAGTGTTGTCTTCATTAATAAAAATAGGTCGTCTGGTTTGATTAATCGCTGCAAATTTACAAAGAAAAACGGATATTGCAAATAAAATATCTACGTTTTTTGTATTTTTAATACGCAGACTTATGCTTTTTGATGAAAATATATTAATTTTGTACCGAAATTCGCGGAAAGGCGTGTTTCCCGTTAATTTAAGAATCAGTTTTAATGACTACAAGTCACGATAATAAACTTCGCCTTACTGATGAGGAAGAGCGACTGCTTGGTGAACGAATTGCACAGGGTGATCAGCAGGCGCTCGAGAAACTGGTCACTGCAAATCTTGGATTTGTGGTGAGCGTTGCGCGTCAGTATCAGGATAACGGTCTTTCACTTGACGACCTCGTTAGTGAGGGAAATCTCGCCTTGATGCTTGCTGCCGGTAAATGGAAGCCTGAGAAGGGAATCCGTTTCGTGCAGTATGCCGTATGGGACATCCGCAAGGCTATTGAGCGTGCCATAGAGCAGCAGGGTAATATAATCCATGATGCTCCTGCATCGGTGGGTTTCACCAATTCACGTGTGGATATGGCTGTGGCAAAGTCGAACAGGAATGCGGATGAGAGCGTTGCTTTCCTTTCTGCGGATTCTGAACTGGCTGGAAGTCTCGGCTGTCTGAATGAGCGTGAGCGCAAGGTCATCGTGCTGTATTACGGTCTTGGAACCGATGCCCTCACTATGATGGAGATAGCCAATGAGATGGGCTTGAAGCGTGAGCGTGTGCGCCAGATAAGGAAGAAGGCGGAACGTAAGCTGAGACGCCCATTGACTATGTTGAACAATGAAAAAAAGTAATTCGTAACGATTTAATGAATAGGATAATAGTTGTATTTTTGATGCTGGTAGGCTTATGTACCAGCGTGTCTGCCCAGAGGAATAAGCGTTATTTTGCGCCTCGGGATATGTATATGTTCGGAGTATGTTTCTCCGCTACTGATTCTACCGTCTATTTTACAGACATCAATCAAGTGCCGAATACCTCTGTAGAAAGAGGAAGCGGTTTCCTGTATTCACGCAATAACTATTCATATCAGTTGCAGCAGTATTTCAAATCCACATCGGGAACCAACTATACTGCCGTTACCTGTTATAACCAGAAGCGCACAAAGCTTGAGAAGAAGTATGCCAAGATGCGCCAGAAATATCAGAAGAAGCATTTCACGGTGAAGTACGTTCACGATTTCGCATACAATCCTATTACATATAATGAACTTGACGAGGTTGACCTGCCTACTGAGGAGGCAAAGAAATCGGAGTCTCCCAAGGGAGCATCAGAAGGAGCTCGTTAAATGCTGTATGTAATAGCAGAACATAGGGTGCGTGTCAGCTTCCTTGATGACTATCAGGATGCGAAGATGCTGTCGTCGTTTGTCTCATTCCAGACTGATGATGACGGCTCTGCCGTTTTACTGGATATCACCGTGGATGACTCTTTGCGCCCTGTGAAAAAAGATGAGCGCTACCTTATCCGTGATGTGGATACAGGAAACGGAATGACCAAGGTGTTCCGTGTGGAAAAGGAAATCGACGGTCAGAAACAGAAAGCCGGATACCAGTTCATAATCCGTGATATTGACGGTCATGAGGTGGCTTTGCTTATAGCCGATGAGGACTTCCATGTATGCAAATGTGCGTTAAGGGGTAACTATGGTATGCGTTCATACGGACTTAACTCCGTCATAATGCTATGCTATGCCTTTGCAACGGCACCTCTCGACACCTGTCTCATTCACGCTTCTCTCGTCAGGAACGATGGCAAGGGATATGCCTTTACGGCAAAGAGCGGTACGGGAAAGAGTACTCAGGTTAGTAACTGGCTGAGGTTTATTCCCGGTTCGGACTTGATGAACGATGATAATCCTGTTGTGCGTATCATTGACGGCAAGGCATTCATCTATGGCAGTCCGTGGAGTGGAAAGACACCATGCTATCGCAACATCAAGGCTCCGCTTGGAGGTATTGCCCTGATAAAGCGTGCGGAAAGCAATAGTCTGGAGCGTCTGCGTCCGATAGATGCCTTTATAACCCTTCTCCCAGCATGTTCTACAATGAAATGGGATGAGAGGATATACCGTTGTAATGGCGATACGGTGACAAAGATGATAGAGACAACCCCTGTTTATACCCTGCATTGCCTCCCAGATATGGACTCTGCAGTCGTGGCTTCGACAGGGATGAAAAAGGGACAAGAAGAGGGCTGAAGGCCCGACACCTAATAGGGCGGTGCGATAGCGCCGTTGATATAAAGAAGCGATATTGATGAGCGCCGTAGGTGCGGCACTTATTTTATATTAGGTATCGCACCTACGGCGCTCAAATTACATCATACCCGTCAAATAACAGCGCTTACGCACTGCCCTTTTAGGTGTCACCCCTTCGGGGTTCGTTGTTTGTAAAAAATATTCCCCATTGCCTTTTGGCTTCCTCTCTATGAGAGAGGGCAGGGGAGATGTCGTATTTGGATTTGTTGGAAGAAAAGGTAAAATACATGAACAATGCGGAGTTCCTTCCGGAAGTCATTGCATTGGCAAATGAAGGGCACGATGTGACGATACCACTTCGTGGCTTCAGTATGCGTCCGTTCCTTGAGGACGGTCGTGACCTTGCGATTCTCACGAAGATAGACCGCCCTTTGAAGGTCGGTGATATAGTCCTTGCGGAGTTGTCTCCCGGACGTTATGCCCTTCATCGCATCTGGCGTCTTGACAATACGCATGTGCAGATGCTTGGCGATGGCAATCTACGTCCTGACCCTGTGATAAGGCACGAGGATGTAAAGGTGTTTGCCAAGGCTTTCTTGCGCAAAGGCAGTAAGACTCCTGACTATGTTGAAGGCAAGAAGTTCCAGCGCTACTCCAAGTTCTGGATGAAGGTGAGACCGGCAAGACGTTGGTTCCTCGCTATATGGAGAAGGTTGCCGATGGGGGTTAGGAATAGCTTGGTGTAAAGCCCCTCACCCGTCACTATGTGACACCCTCTCCCCAAGGGGCGAGGGAAAAGTTAGTATTTGCAATTAAAACAATTTATAAATAAAAAAATAATATTCCCTCATAGCGGTAAAATGTAACTTCTTCCTCGCCCCTTGGGGAGAGGATGCCCGTAGGGCAGGTGAGGGGCTGTGTTTTGTTATGAAAATAAACGAAGGATTTGAGGTTCGCTCTGTTTGTGGCGAGCACATGATGGTGGCAATGGGTGAGAAGAACATTGATTTCTCACATGTCATTGCGTTCAACGAGACTTCCGTATTCATCTGGAACCAGATGCTTGCAGGAAAAGATACCATTGATGATGTGGCAAAGGCTGTTACTGAAGAGTATGAGGTTGATTTCGAGACCGCTCGTAAGGATGTTGAGACTCTCGTAAAACAGCTTGCAGAATATGGGGTAGTAGAGCTATAGAAGCTTAACCCAACAGACCCACCCCCAGCCCCTCCCGTAGAGGGAGGGGAGTGAATAGTAATGTTCGCTATAGGGGATAGGTCGCAAAGTTAGTAAATTGTAA
>JAEEGH010021085.1_pt1 | contig 13487 bp, 10 predicted proteins | sample 9134181 | NCBI WGS metagenome assembly JAEEGH01 (sample SAMN16246544, study PRJNA631951) | gut metagenome | biome: gut microbiome; feature: rumen; material: DP-attached | host: Bos | place: Iran: Karaj | collected 2018-10
TGCGTTTCTGCTGCAGTTTTTCGGCAAGAGCATCGTCTTCCACAGCAAGGATCTCAGCAGCCAGGAGCGCGGCGTTGGCGCCATTGTTGATGCCGACCGTTGCTACCGGGATACCGGACGGCATCTGGACTGTGGAAAGCAGCGCGTCCAGCCCGTCAAGGACGGGACCCTTGCAGGGAACGCCGATCACAGGCAGCGTGGTATTGGCAGCGAGAGCGCCGGCCAGATGGGCTGCCATACCGGCAAATCCCAGCAGTACGCCAAAGCCGTTTTCACGCGCCGAGAGCGCAAAACTGCGCGCTTCCTCGGGCGTCCTGTGGGCAGAATAGACATGTGCCTCATACGGGATATTCAGCGCATCGAAGATCGCAGTGGCCTTCTGTACGATGGGGAGGTCGCTGTCGCTCCCCATAACGATTCCAACTTTTTTCATGGATGAACCTCCATCCCGCCGTAACCGGCAGGAAAAACTATGATTACTTGAATGCCGGAGTCGTGTCTTTCTGAATCACGTCGTGAGCGCCGCCTTCCACAATGCTCGTGGAAGAGACGAGCGTCAGTACGGCTTTCTCCTGCAACTCACGGATGGTGAGCGCGCCACAATTGCACATGGTGTGGCGCACCTTGCTCAGAGTCAGGGCAACGTTGTCCTTCAGAGAACCGGCGTAAGGCACGTAGGAATCCACGCCCTCTTCAAAAGAGAGCTTTTTATCGCCGCCCATATCATAGCGCTGCCAGTTGCGGGCACGGGCGGAACCCTCGCCCCAGTACTCTTTGTAGTAGGTGCCGCCGATGCTGACACGGTTGGTGGGACTTTCGTCAAAACGAGCGAAGTAGCGGCCGAGCATCACAAAGTCGGCGCCCATGGCGAGGGCGAGCGTGATGTGGTGGTCGTAAACGATGCCGCCGTCGGAGCAGACGGGGACATAGATGCCGGTCTCTTCAAAGTAGCGGTCGCGCTCGGCGCATACTTCGATCACGGCAGTAGCCTGGCCGCGGCCGATACCCTTGGTCTCACGCGTGATGCAGATCGAGCCGCCGCCGATGCCGACCTTTACGAAATCGGCTCCGCACTCGGCCAGGAACCGGAAGCCAGCCGCGTCGACAACGTTGCCGGCACCGACCTTGACGGAATCACCGTAATGCTCACGGATCCAGGCAAGGGTGAATTTCTGCCAGTCGGTATGGCCCTCGGAAGAGTCGATGCAGAGAACGTCGGCACCTGCCTCCAGAAGAGCAGGAACGCGCGTAGCGTAGTCACGGGTGTTGATGCCGGCGCCTACCACATAGCGCTTGTGGCTGTCCAGCAGCTCATTGGGATTCTGCTTGTGTGTCTCGTAGTCCTTGCGGAATACGAAGTAGCACAGGCGGCCTTCCTTGTCCACGATGGGAAGGGAGTTGAGCTTATGGTCCCAGATGATATCGTTGGCTTCCTTCAGCGTGGTGCCTTCTTCGGCCCAGAAGAGCTTGTCGAACGGCGTCATAAAATCGCTGACCCTGGTGTCGGGGGACATCCGGCTGACGCGGTAGTCACGGCTGGTCACAATGCCGAGCAGCTTTCCGTCTGCCGTTCCGTCTTCGGTGACGGCAACGGTGGAGTGACCGGTCTTTTCTTTCAGGGCGAGAATATCACGCAGGGTGGCTTCAGGACTGATGTTGGAATCGCTGCGGACAAAACCGGCTTTATAACTTTTTGCTCTTTTTACCATCGCCGCTTCGTCCTCCACGGACTGGGAACCATAGATGAACGAGATGCCGCCTTCTGTCGCCAGTGCGACAGCCAGCCTGTCGCCGGAAACGGACTGCATGATGGCCGAAACCATTGGGATATTCATGGAAATGGCTGGTTCCTCTCCCTTCCGGAATTTCACCAGCGGGGTTTTCAGGGATACATTCTCCGGGATGCACTGAGAGGAGGAATAGCCAGGGATCAGAAGATATTCGTTAAAGGTATGCGCAGGCTCATTGATGATCGTTGCCATGATCGATTCTCCTTTCTGTTGAGCGTCAGTTCGCTTTGGTCTCGCAGTAGATGCAGCGGTATATTTTCTGCTCGCGGTCCGCCAGGCGGAACACATGCTTCAGTTCCTGCTCCACCTGGGTGATACAGCGGGGGTTTTTACAATAGATCACATTGGTCAGCAGTTCGGGCATCTCAATGGCCCGTTTCTCTGCCAGAACACCGTCGCGGATGATATTGACGGTGGCACCGGGGTCCACATAGCCGATCACGTCGAGATTGACGGGGATATCGGCGTCGATCTTGATGATGTCCTTTTTCCCGAGCTTCTCGCTGTGCACGTTCTTGATAATGGCGACAGAGCACTCCAGGGAACCGAGGTCGAGCAGCTCATACAGCCGCATGCCTCTGCCGGCAGAGATATGGTCGATAACGATGCCGTTCTGGATCGAATCAATATTCAAGGGTTCCCGCCTCCTTCAGAAGTTTCAGGATCAGCGCCATGCGCATGTACTTTCCGTACAGGACCTGCTTGAAATAACAGGCGCGCGGGTCGTCATCGATCGCGACGCTGATCTCGTTGACGCGCGGCAGCGGATGCATGATGCACAGGTCTTCTCTGGCGTTTTTCAATTTGTCCGGGGTCAGGATATAGCTGTCTTTCAGACGGAGGTAATCCTCTTCGTTGAAGAAACGCTCCCGCTGAACGCGGGTCATATACAGGATATCCAGTTCCGGCATAACAGATTCCAGATCTTCCGTCTGGAGATAGGGGATGTTCTTAGCGGCCAGCACGTCTTTCTTGACATAGCTGGGAAGTTTCAGCTCGTCCGGAGAGATCAGCACAAAGCGCATCCCGGAGTAGCGGGAGAGTGCAGTGATCAGCGAGTGCACCGTTCGGCCGAATTTAAGGTCGCCGCAGAAACCGACGGTCAGGTTGTCAAAACCGCCTTTTTCCCGGTAGATGGTAAGCAGATCTGCCAGGGTCTGTGTCGGATGGTTGTGTCCGCCGTCGCCGGCGTTCACCACGGGGACGCTTGCGTTCAGGGAAGCGACGAGCGGCGCGCCTTCCTTCGGATGGCGCATGGCGATGATGTCTGCAAAACAGCTGACGGTCTTGGCCGTGTCGGCAACGCTCTCGCCTTTGGCGGCTGAGGAACTCATGGCTTCGGAAAAACCGAGCACGTTCCCGCCAAGCTCATACATGGCGGCTTCAAAACTCAGTCGTGTACGGGTGGAAGGCTCAAAGAACAGAGTCGCCAGCTTCTTGCCGCGGCAGATCTCGCTGTACTTGGCAGGGTCGGCAATGATGTCGTTGGCGGTGTCGATGAGTTCCTGCAGCTCCTCCACCGTGAAATCCGTAATACTGATCAGGCTTCTCATGTGTTTCCTCCAATCCAGCTTTCATCGGAAGGATCATCCCGGAAAGCCAGCAGCCGATGGACATCCTCCCGGCGGATATATCCCGATTCAGCAGCCACCGCAGCCACCGTGTCGAAATCGGTCAGCGAATGGTTCACGACATTCGCTTCCTCAAGTCGCCGGATCCCGCGTGCCATCCCATAGGTGAAGATGCTGGCAATGCCGAGCACTTCCGCACCCGCGTTCCGCAAGATCTCGACTACCTCGAGCACACTGCCGCCGGTGGAGATCAGGTCTTCCACCACGACCACTTTCTGTCCCGGTTCCAGCCGTCCTTCGATCTGATTCTTTCGCCCGTGGTCTTTGGCGCCGGAACGGACGTATCCCATGGGGAGCCCCAGGAGATGGGCAGTGATGGCGGCATGCGCGATCCCTGCCGTAGAGGTGCCCATCAGCGCCTCTGCCTCCGGATACTGTGTCCGGATCATCTCAGCGAGCCCTTCCTCCACATCAGTGCGGACGGCGGGATCGGAGAGCGTGAGGCGGTTGTCGCAGTAGACGGGACTCTTGATCCCGCTCGCCCAGATGAACGGTTCATCCGGACGGAAAAAGACGGCACGGATCTTCAGCAGATCCTCAGCGATCTGTTCTTTACTCATCCAAAAACTCCTTTACACAGCGCCGATATGCCGCCACAGGATCTTCCGCCTGTGTGATCGGCCTTCCGACGACGATATAGTCACTGCCAAGTTCCCTTGCCTTTGCCGGCGTGGCGACACGCTTCTGATCTCCGAGGTCCCCGTCGGCAAAGCGGACGCCGGGCGTGACTGTGAGGAACGATGCTCCGCAGCGTTCATGCACCAGGCCTGCTTCCCAGGGAGAACACACAATGCCGTCCAGTCCCGATGCGGCGGCGTTAGCCGCGTAGGCGAGAACCACTTCGCCGAGCGGCTTCTCGATCAGCAGTTCTTTCTGCATGGTCTCTTCATCCGTGGAGGTGAGCTGCGTCACGGCGATCAGCAGGGGACGCGTCCCATCCGGTCGTGTGAGACCACGCAGCGCCGCTTTCATCATGGCAGCGGTGCCGGCGGCGTGGAGATTCACAATGTCGACATCCAGCTGTGAAAGCACGCGCATGGCTTTTTCCACGGTGTTGGGGATGTCGTGCAGTTTGAGGTCCAGAAAGATGCGGTGGCCGCGCGCCTTGAGCTCCCGCACGATCTGCGGGCCTTCGGCGTAATAGAGCTCCATGCCGATCTTCACAAATGGTTTTTCTTCCGTGAACCGGCCGAGAAATGAGAGCGTCGCGGCGGCAGTGGCAAAGTCGCAGGCGATGATCACGTCTTTCTTCATCTGTGGGCGCCTCCTGTGATCTCGGAAAGATTCTCAATACCGTAACGGTCCATAACGGCAGGGAGCTGTTCAATGATATCCCGGCAGACGGTGGGCTGCACCAGATTCATGGCGCCGATCTGCACGGCGGTCGCCCCCGCCAGCATCATTTCGATCACGTTCTCCGCCGAGGCGATGCCGCCCAGGCCGATCACCGGGATCGAAACAGCTTCATACACCTGCCAGACCATACGCAAAGCGACGGGAAACACGGCGGGGCCCGAGAGACCTCCGGTCATGTTTGCGAGAACAGGCTTTTTCGTATTCAGATCGACACGCATCGAAAGCAGCGTGTTGATCAGCGACACAGCGTCTGCACCGGCGTCCTCACAGGCTTTCGCAATGGATGCAATATCCGCAACATTGGGAGAGAGCTTTACAATGACAGGCTTTGTGACGACGCGCCGTACTGCCGAGGTGACTTCAGCCGCAGCGCAGGGGTCGGTGCCGAAGCTCATTCCGCCGCCATGCACATTCGGACAGCTGATGTTCACTTCCAGCCAGCCTACCTGCTCCTGCTCATCGAACTGCCGGGCAACGGCAACATATTCCGCCACAGAAAACCCGCTGATATTGGCAATGATCGGTTTGCGGAACACCGGCTTCAATTTGGACAGTTCCTCCCGAATCACGGCTCTGATCCCGGGATTCTGCAGACCGACAGCGTTCAGCATGCCGGCAGGCGCTTCAGCAATGCGGGGGAGCGGATTTCCGTAACGGGGCTCCAGCGTCGTGCCCTTGCACGAAAACGTGCCCAGGCAGTTGATATCGTAGATCCCGGCAAATTCATGGCCGTAGCCGAACGTGCCGGAGGCGGGGATCACAGGATTATCCAGAGGGATCCCGCAGAGAGAAACGCTCAGTCGTCCCACAGGAGTTCCTCCTTTCGGAAAACAGGTCCGTCCTTGCAAATGCGCTTCCATCCGGCGGCCGTTTTCATCGTGCAGCCCATACAGGCGCCGAACCCGCATCCGAGCCGCTCGGAAAAACTGAGCTGGCCGGGAAGCTCGCAGCATGCAGCAACCGCTCGGAGCATGGCCAGAGGGCCACAGGCATAGAAACTGCTGCAGCCGGACCGGAAAAGCTCCGGGAGCGCATCTGTGACAAAGCCTGAGACACCGAGGCTGCCGTCTTCCGTTGCAACGACGGGTTCCAGACCGAGCGCCCGAAACTCATCGAGAAAGAAGACGTCGCCGCTACTGCGAAAACCGAGAAGAACGACAGGACTGCAGCTCTGTTTCAGCAGGGCCCGGGCGAGCAGAAACAGTGGTGCCGCACCGGTGCCGCCGCCGATCAGCAGCGGCCGGTTACCGGCAGAGGAAAGGTCAAAACCATTTCCCAGTTCAGTCAGAACACCGAGAACGGTGCCTTCGGGCAGCTGTTTCAGCTGCGCGGTGCCGGCGCCGACAGTCTCAAAAACCACGGTCAGGCGGTCTCCATCCACATCGGCGACCGAGAATGGACGGCGCAGGAAATGGGGTGGGATCAGAATGTCAACAAACTGACCGGGCACGACGCCGGAACAGTCTCCGGCAAGATCCAGCCGGGTGACGGAGGCCGTCAGCGCCGTTTGCCGAAAAATGGAAAAAGCGTGCTGCTGCATGCAAGTTTCTCCTTTGCTGGATCAGTCTTTTTCCGTGATCTGCGCATGGAACTGCTGCAGGGATGTGACATCGGTCCTGCTGCGGTGTTTCACATCGTAGATGCCCTCGACTGTCGCCATGGCGGCGGCCATCGTGGTGATGTAGGGGATCCTGGCTTTGATGGAAGCTTTCCGGATATAGCTGTCATCGAGGGCGCTCTGCTTGCCGATCGGTGTGTTGACGACAATATCAATGTTGCCGTTGGTGATCAGATCCAGCACATTCGGCCGTTTCTCGTTGATCTTTCCGACCGCTTCAGCCGGGATCCCGGCCGCCTGAATAGCGGAACAGGTGCCTTTCGTGGCGACAATACGGAACCCACAGCGCCGGAATCCCTCAGCCACCGCGATGAGCTCGTCCTTATCTCTGTCATTCACGCTGATCAGGACCGTGCCCCCGAGAGGCAGTTTAGTCTGCGTGGCTTCCTCAGCCTTGAAGAAAGCTTCACCGAAAGCGGAGGAAATACCGAGCACCTCACCGGTAGAACGCATTTCTGGACCGAGGAGGGGATCCACTTCCGGGAACATGTTGAACGGGAATACGGCTTCCTTGACGCCATAGTGTGCAAACTTCTTTTCTTTCAGTGCGGGGACCGGAGAGGGTCTTCCTGTGAATACGGAGGTCATGATGTCCGTGGCCAGCTGCACCATCTGGATGTTGCAGACTTTGGACACCAGCGGCACGGTACGGGAAGCGCGGGGATTGGCCTCCAGTACATAGACGACGCCGTCTTCAATGGCGTACTGCATGTTCATCAGACCGACAACGTGCATCTCCCGCGCGATCCGGCAGGTATAGTCCTTGATCGTGGCGATCTGTTCTTCCGTCAGTCCCTTGGGCGGGATGACGCAGGCGGAGTCGCCGGAGTGGACACCGGCAAGCTCGATGTGCTCCATCACGGAAGGAACGAACACGTTGGTACCGTCGCTGATGGCGTCGGCTTCGAATTCGGTGGCGTGATGAAGAAAACGGTCGATCAGGATGGGGCGGTCAGGCGTCACGCCTACAGCCGCTTCCATGTAGAAGGTCATGTCCTCATCGTCGTAAACCACTTCCATGCCGCGGCCGCCGAGAACATAGGAAGGCCGCACCATCAGCGGATAGCCGATCCGCGCAGCAATTGCCAGCGCGTCGTCTACCGTTACGGCCATGCCGCTCTCCGGCATGGGGATCGAAAGCTTGTCCATCATGGCGCGGAACAGATCGCGGTCCTCCGCCATGTCGATCGTTTCCGGTGTGGTGCCGAGAATATTGACGCCGGCTTTTTTCAGCGGAGCCGCCAGATTCAGAGGTGTCTGCCCGCCGAACTGGGCGATCACGCCGAGCGGCTGTTCCTTGTGATAGATGCTGAGTACGTCTTCCATCGTGAGCGGCTCAAAGTAAAGCTTGTCGGAAGTATCATAATCGGTGGAGACGGTCTCGGGGTTGCAGTTGACGATGATGGTCTCAAACCCGAGCTTTTTCAGTGCCTTGGCGGCATGCACACAGCAGTAGTCGAACTCAATGCCCTGGCCGATGCGATTGGGGCCGCCGCCGAGGATCATGATCTTGTTCCTGTTGCTGCTGGCAACGCTCCGGTCGGGAGCCTGATAGGTGGAGAAGTAATAGGCGGAATCCTCCGTGCCGCTCACATGTACGCCTTCCCATGCTTCCGTCACGCCGATGGCTTCCCGCTGCGCACGGATCTCAGACTGATTGATGCCCAACAGATGGGCAAGATACAGGTCGGAGAATCCGTCATACTTGGCCTGACGGAGCATGTCATCGGGGAGAGGAGAACCTTTGCAGGCGAGGATAGCGTTCTCTTCCTCCACAAGCTCCAGCATCTGCTGCAGGAACCAGGGCTTGATATGAGTCAGTTCATTCAGTTCTTCCACCGTGGCGCCCTTCCGCAGCGCTTCATAGAGGATGAACTGGCGGTTGGAAGAAGGCGTGTACAGGAGCTTGATCAGCTCGTCTTTGCTCATGCTATGGAAATTGGAGGCAAAGCCGAGCCCGTAGCGCCCGTTTTCCAGGCTGCGGATCGCTTTCTGAAACGCTTCCTTGTATGTTTTTCCGATGCTCATCACTTCGCCAACGGCGCGCATCTGCGTGCCGAGCTTGTCCTGAACACCCTTGAATTTCTCAAATGCCCAGCGCGCGAACTTGATCACAACATAGTCGCCGTCAGGAACGTATTTATCCAGCGTACCGTATTTCCCACAGGGGATCTCGTCGAGTGTCAGTCCGCAGGCGAGCTTGGCGGAAACCAGCGCTATAGGGAAGCCGGTTGCCTTGGAGGCAAGGGCGGAGGAGCGCGAAGTACGCGGATTGATCTCGATCACGATGATCCGGTCGGATTTGGGATCATGCGCGAATTGCACGTTGGTGCCGCCGATGACGCCGACCTTGCTTACGATGCGATATGCCTGCTCCTGCAGGCGTGCCTGCACTTCTTTTGAAATGGTGAGCATCGGAGCGGAACAGAAAGAATCGCCGGTGTGGACTCCCATGGGGTCGATATTTTCAATAAAGCAGACGGTGATCATGTTGCCCTTAGCGTCACGTACCACTTCGAGCTCGAGTTCTTCCCAGCCCAGCACTGACTCTTCGACCAGGACCTGATGAACGATGCTGGCCTGCAGGCCGCGGGCGCAGACGGTGCGGAGCTCTTCCCTGTTGTACACAAGGCCGCCGCCTTCACCGCCCATGGTATAGGCGGGACGCAGAACGACCGGGTATCCGAGCCGGTCCGCGATTGCCAGAGCCTCTTCCACCGACTCGGAGATCTGGCTGCGTGCCATCTCAACGCCGATCTCATCCATCGTGCGCTTGAATTCCATGCGGTCCTCACCGCGCTCAATGGCGTCGACCTGAACGCCGATGACCTTGACATTGTATTTATCCAGAATGCCCGCTCTGGAAAGTTCCGAACACAGATTCAGACCGGACTGTCCGCCCAGATTGGGGAGCAGCGCGTCCGGGCGTTCTTTTTCGATGATCTTAGAGAGCCGATCCACATTCAGCGGCTCAATGTATGTGACATCGGCTGTCTCCGGGTCGGTCATGATGGTGGCGGGATTGGAGTTGACCAGAACGATCTCATATCCCAGGCTGCGCAGGGCCTTGCAGGCCTGCGTGCCGGAATAGTCAAACTCACAGGCCTGGCCGATGATGATGGGGCCGGAGCCGATGATCAGAACTTTTTTGATATCTGTTCTCTTTGGCATAGCGGTTTCTCCTTTGCTGATCAGATTACACAGCGGACCAGACGACCTCTCCGTCGTACACGGTGAGGAGGCAGACGCCGGTCACCTTCCATCCCCGGAAAGGAGTTGCCCTTCCCTGAGAGAGGAAGTTTTCAGGATCAATGATGGTTTCGCGATTCAGATCCCAGATGGAAAATTCATTGCCGAACGGGATGCCGAACCGGGCACGCGGTTTCGTGTGAAGCAAAGCTATAAGTTCCTCGAGAGAGAGCATGCCGTCCTTCACAAGTCCGGTATACAGCAGGGGAAAGGCAGTCTCAAGTCCGACGATTCCGAACGCGCTTTTCTCAAGCCCGCGCGCTTTTTCTTCCCGGCTGTGCGGCGCGTGATCGGTTGCGATGCTGTCGATCGTTCCGTCGGTGATGCCTTCGAGAAGGGCATCGCGGTCCTGGCGGGAGCGGATCGGAGGGTTCATTTTGAACCATCCGTCTTCCTGCAGGCAGCTGTCGTCCAGCAGGAGATAGTGAGGCGCGGTCTCACAGGTGACGTCCACACCGCTTTTCTTTGCCTCACGGATCAGGCCGACGCTTTCCTTGGCAGAGATGTGGCAAACATGGTAGGCGCATCCTGTCTCGTCGGCCAGCTTCAGGTCGCGTTCGATCTGCCGCCACTCGCTCTCACTGCAGATGCCCCGGTGCCCGTGTGTTCGGGCATAGTCGCCGTCGTGAATATAGCCGCCTCGCAGCAGAGAATTCACTTCACAGTGAGCCACGATCAGCTTGCCGATCGCTTTGGCGCGCTGCATGGCTTCACGCATCATCCCGTCATCCTGCACGCCGTGGCCGTCGTCAGAAAAGGCAACGGCGCCGGCGGCCGCCAGTGCTTCCAGATCAGCCAGTTTTTCCCCTTTCTGCTCCACTGTGATGGCAGCGTAGGGATAGACCGGAATCACGGCGCCTCTGCGGATGATCTCCTGCTCCGATGCCAGATGCTCCGTACTGTCCGGAACAGGGGAGAGATTCGGCATCGCGCATACGGCAGTGTATCCGCCATGGGCAGCGGCCAGACTGCCGCTGCGGATGGTTTCCTTATAAGAAAAACCCGGCTCGCGAAAATGCACATGCACGTCGCAGAAACCGGGCAGAATGGTATATTCATCGGTGTTAAGGGAAGAGAACGCGGCAGTAGTGTCCCCGATAAAATGGCCGGGGATCTCAACGGAAGGAATGCTTTTCATCTTGTTAAAGACCTGCATCCGCGTGCCCTCCAGAAACAAAAAAGCCTTGCCGGCAGCAAGACGACAAACCAGGTGAGCAACCCCAAAAACGTGAGGAAAAAGAACTGAAAAACTGCTTGCCGATCACTCCGGGTCGCCTTAAAGCTGGGCTTATTATATGGCTCTGAAGAACGCTTTGTCAAGCAAAGAAGACCCGCTTTCGGCAAAAGCTCTGTTTTCACCAAAAGCGGGTTTTGAAATCCAAAAAAGTTTATTTAATTCGGCAATACTATTTTAATAACACAGGATTCAGCGGCAGACCAGTTCTCCGTCCACAACATCTATGGTGATCACAGACCCGGCTTTCAGATCGCCGCGCAGGATCGTCCGGGCAACCAGCGTCTCAACGCTGCTCTGAAGAACACGCCGCAGCGGCCGGGCTCCGTAGAGCGGATCGTACCCGCGGTCGATGATCAGTTCCCTGGCGGAATCGGTGAGCTCCAGGCCGAGGCTCTTATCAGCCAGACGGCTGCGCAAAGAGGCGACCAGGATATCGATGATGCCGTTCAGGTTCTCCCTGGTCAGCGGATGGAACATGATGATCTCATCCAGACGGTTCAGAAATTCGGGACGGAAAGCACGCTTCAGTTCTGCCATCACGGCGTCCTCCGCCTCCTGCGAGATGCTGCCGTCAGCATTGATGCCATCCAGCAGATACGGGCTGCCGAGGTTCGAAGTCAGGATGATGATGGTGTTCTTGAAGTCGACGGTGCGGCCCTGCGAGTCGGTGATGCGACCGTCGTCAAGGATCTGGAGCAGGATGTTGAATACATCCGGGTGCGCTTTCTCGATCTCATCGAACAGCACAACACTGTAGGGTTTCCGACGTACCGCTTCCGTCAGCTGGCCGCCCTCGTCGTATCCCACGTATCCCGGGGGCGCGCCGATCAGACGCGAAACAGAGAACTTCTCCATGTATTCTGTCATGTCGATGCGGACGATATTCTTCTCGTCGTCGAACAGGCACTCTGCCAGCGCTTTTGCCAGCTCCGTCTTGCCGACGCCCGTGGGCCCCAGGAACAGGAACGAACCGATGGGGCGGTTCGGATCGGAGATCCCGGCACGGGAGCGCAGGATCGCTTCCGTCACGCGCTGTACGGCGTCGTCCTGGCCGATCACGCGCTTGTGGAGGATCTCGTCCAGATGCAGGATCTTCTCCCGTTCACCTTCCATCAGCTTGGACACCGGAATGCCCGTCCATTTGGCCACGATCCCGGAGATCTCCTCCTCAGTGACCGTGTCATGCACCAGGGTGTTCTGGCTGCTCTGCTCCGACAGCGCTTCCGCCTCTGCCAGCTGCTTTTCCAGTGCGGGCAGGTCGGAATACTTCAGACGCGCCGCCGTCTCGTATTCATAGCGGAGCTGGGCGTTCTCAATGTCAGCGTGCATCTTCTCGATTTCGGTCTTCAGCCGCTTCACATCGTCAACACTGCTTTTTTCGGCTTCCCAGCGGGACTTCAGCTCATTGAACCTGTCCTTCTGATCGGCGAGTTCCGCCTGCAGCTTTTCATGCCGCTCGCGGCTGAGAGTATCCTCTTCCTTCCGCAGAGCCATCTCTTCGATCTCCATCTGCATGATCTTGCGGCGGAGGTCATCGAGCTCGGCGGGCATGGAGTCGATCTCTGTCCGGATCAGCGCGCAGGCTTCATCCACGAGATCGATCGCCTTGTCGGGAAGGAAACGGTCGGACACGTAGCGCGCCGAGAGCCGCACGGCCGCCGTCACCGCCTCGTCCAGGATGCGAATGCGGTGGTGCTTCTCGAAGCGCGGCTTGATTCCGCGCAGGATCGTGATCGCCGAGTCTATGTCCGGCTCTTCCACCAGAACCTTCATGAAGCGCCGCTCGAACGCCTTGTCCTTCTCCACGTGCTTGCGATATTCGTCGAGCGTCGTCGCGCCGATGATGCGCAACCTTCCGCGCGCAAGCTCCGGCTTGAGAATGTTGGCGGCGTCCATCGCGCCGGAGGACTGCCCGGCGCCGATGAGCATGTGCATTTCGTCGATGAACAGGACCGTGTTCGGCGTCTCCACCACATCCTTGACGACCTTCTTGAGCCGCTCCTCGAACTCGCCTTGCGCGCTGGCGCCCGCAATGAGGTCGGAGAGGCTCAGCTCGTACAGGCGGATGCTCCTGAGGTCATCGGGAACGTCTCCGCGCAAAATGCGATGGGCCAACCCCTCCACGATGGCCGTCTTGCCGGTGCCCGGCTCGCCCACGAGAACCGGATTGTTCTTGGACTTGCGCGAAAGTATCTCCAGCACGCGGCGAATCTCCGCATCGCGTCCGATGACCGGTTCAATCTCTCCCGCCTCCGCGAGACGCAGCAGGTTCCGCGCATATTTCTTCAGCGAGGACGGCTCGCCGGCCGATGCCTCGTGTGCGGCAGGAATCACGTTGCCGGCCGCGAACTCCGAGATGGCCGCCTTCACCTCGCGCAGGTCGAGGCGATACCGCCGCGCCACCTCGCTTACGGGCCCGGCGACCTCGCACAAGGCGAGGAAGAGATGCTCCAGCGCCACCACCCGCGAGCCTGCGCCTGCGGCATTTTACACGGCGCGCGACAGTATCTCCAGCGTAGCGGCCGACTCCCCGGTCACGTCCCCCGTGCCGCTGCGCGGAAGACGCTGCACGGTTTGCGCCACAGCCTGGCAGAACGCGACACGGT
>JAEEGH010021086.1_pt1 | contig 13487 bp, 9 predicted proteins | sample 9134181 | NCBI WGS metagenome assembly JAEEGH01 (sample SAMN16246544, study PRJNA631951) | gut metagenome | biome: gut microbiome; feature: rumen; material: DP-attached | host: Bos | place: Iran: Karaj | collected 2018-10
GATCAGGCGCAGTGACCAACCGCGCGCTTACAGGACTCAACCCCAACACCCGCGGCAAGTTGAGTGGCCTCCTTACGGAGCAGGACGGCGACGGTGATGTTGATTTCAACGACATCCTCATCACTCTCGGTGTAGGCGGCAAGAAGTCTAGCGGTTCTTCTGCAGCAGGCTCCATCTTAGGCTCCGCAGCAAAGAGCATCCTCGGCTCCATTCTGGGAAAGAAGTAACGAAAAGGGTACAAGCCCCAAAACAGATCCATCTATTACAACTCAGGCCGTAATCGTCGTATTACGGCTTGATTCTTTCTTTCTTCACCTTCACGGTGCCATCGGAGAAGTAGAGGCGTACGATATAAATCCCATGTGAGGGAATTGAGATTTGACGGCCATTGAGATCAAAATACTCCGTGCGAATAACGGAGGGGACGTCACGTGGTGTGCGGACTGCCAGTTCAGGGTCATCAGTGATGCGGAGTATGCCCGACGCTGAAAGGTCAGTGATATCCCAATAAAGACTATCTGGCAGAGGGTCGAGACAGAGTTCTTCAATGTTTGCATCAGTTTGCGTGGCTGTCCAAAGCTGAAATTCCTTACCGACAGCAAGGCCACTGATACCCTCACGTACTTTTACCACCAGCCGCCCATTAAGAATAAACTGGCCTATGTTTGTCAGCTTCGTGTAGAGGCTTTGGCTAGAAAGATAGAACTGCAATGTGGCCCCTTGGCTGACAGTAACATTCTGTCCGCCAAAATCGAGCGTGCCACTCATGGAGTTTTCCTTTACACCAGGTCGGAGCAATCCACCGTTATTTACTATTACCGTTCCACCCAGCCGTCCAGCACCCGTGAGGGCAGCACCGCTTTTGACGGTAAGCTGTCCAGAGCCGGTCATGGGCTTGGTAGCCTTGCTGTTGTTAAGACATAGAGTGCCCTCGCTGATGGTGTTGGTGCCTGTATTATCGCTCCCTTGTCCTGTCAGTGTCATGGTACCACTGCCCACCTTCTCAAAGCGTGTGCCGTTGCCCGTAATGCTGCCCCCAAACTCAAAGTCGGTATCCAACGTACCCACCTGCCAAGCGTTAGCTCCGCTGGAGGAACTGCTGAGCGAGCAGGAGCCACCAAGACGGCCTGTACCTGTGACAGCTCCTATCTTGAAGGTCCTGCCTGTGCTTTGCACCTCAATACCGCTGGCAATGTTCATCGTGCCTTTTGGCATGCCCTTGGCATTATTGAAACAGAAACGTCCGTCAGCACTGACGCCCGTGGGCTTCAATGTGCCTTCGAAAGCCGACCAGTCGCCATTGAAGGCGGCTCGGGTGGCATACCAATCGTTACCCTTCACAAGTGGATAATAAACTGTAATTGTACCGCCACCCGTAAGGCGGTTGCCGTACGTACCACGATCGGCATAGCAGTTCAACGTAGCCGACTTTCCAGCTGGGACGATGATAGGAGTGGAAGAATCTCCCGTGAAGTTAAGCGTTCCACCCTGTAGCTCCACCGCTGCAGCAGGAGAGGTACACGATGCTTCCACCGTTCCTGCTGCCACAACCAGCTTGCTGAGTGCCGTACTATTCGTCTTCAGCTTAAGCCAACCATTGCCACGTTTGGTAAGGAGGGTGCCTGTAAATACTTTATCCATGACAAAGTCGGCACTATTATTGATAACCCCTCCTGCTTCACCCTGCACCTTAATAGGACTTCCCATCTCAATAGCCGCAGTGGTCTGTAACGTGGCTCCATCCTCTATAATAAAGCTGTTGGCATTGGTGGTCATACCACCCAAATTTCCCGTTTCACTGTATTGATTCGACAGTTTGCTAACGCGTACAATACCTCCACTGATGCGTGTACCACCCGTATAGCTGTTTTCGCCACTAACGGTGAGGGTGCCCGCGCCACGCTTGATGAGTTTCGAGCTGCCAGCAAGATTGCCACTACCACCGAGGATATAAGACTGGGTGTTATCGAAGAGCACCGTATCAGCAATTATCTCGCCTTTCAGGTTGACGTTGTAATTCTGTGCTGCATCGGTAAAGCGAACATTATCGCCTGCCACAAAAACATCGGATGTCCCATCGTCGAGTATGAAATTAGCCGTTTGGGCGAAGTCCCACGTGCTTCCCTCAGCACCTGTCCATTCGACGGTAGCTGCGTCGCGCACACCGCTGACGACCAATGAGAGTAGCCCGTCGGCATAGCTCAGTTTAGCGTTGGCTCCACTAAGCCCTTCTAACTTGATGCTACTAATGTCACCCACTATCTGCGGCACGCGGATAAGCGGATAACGTCCAGGGGCAAGCTTAGACGGGTCAATATTCTCGTAATCACCCAAAGACACACACTCAAAGACGGGTGTAGTATATTGAGGAGCTGTAGAATTATTGGTTGTCCGCAGCGTCAGCACTTTGGCAACAGCAAAGCTATCACTTTCCTGCGACAGGGAAAAGAGACGGAAACGGATACGGGCACCAAAGGCCAGCGTCAGACTATCCATTGTCATGCTTGCCGGGCAAATACATTTAATCAAATCATTTTCGGGTATCAGCGTAGAGCCGTATTCCATCGTGACGCTCCGTCCGAAATCGATTTCACCAATAAGAGTGGAAAAACGGTTGACCCATACACGGCTATTGGGCAGTGAGCCGACGAAGTTGACGGTACCCGCCCAAATATCGGTATTGCCGCTATGTGAGTGCTCGCCCGTGTTCAAATAAAGAGAACCGTCGCCCTGCTTGACAAGACGTGTTGAGCCGGAAAGATGTCCGTCAAGCACGTGAGAATAAGCCTCACGGTTGATCTTATTGTTGTCGTTGTTGCCCTGCACCCAGGTTGGTGCATTAACAGTAACAGTGGCCGGCTGTGCACCTTCGACGATAGAGGCTTTCATATCGCCCATCGTGCAGAGGATGACATGCTGGCCGTTGTACTCTTTACCTATCGTACCCCCATCAGGAATCTCCGTTCGGCCTGTCATCGTCAAGGGGGGCGGAGCGACTGTCATCCCCTCTAATTGGCCAAGGAAATAACTGGCATGGGGGGGCTGGTTGTAGCCGCACATCTGCCACACCATAGCTTGACGGTACTGATGGTCGTGCCAAAGGGTGTAGTTACGCCAAGGAGTGTAGTCGGTGGTAGTGTAGATGCGAAGCGCCTTGTTGTCAGTAGTCCGAAGGACGAGCTCCTCACGCCAGTCGCCAAGAATATCGCCCTGTGCCGAAGGAGTGTTTTTCGTCCAATTGCAAAGCTTGGTACCCGATGTGGAGAAGATGGAGCCGCGACCATGTTTCCAAATGACAGCATTTCCCTCAGTGGCATCGCCATCAAGCGACTCCTCGCAGAGGTCACCATCCCAATAAATCCGGAAGTTCTGTGTAATGCCTCCCTTGTCGGTACTAACAATGGCGTCAGAAGCAAGGCTGATGATACCCGCCGAATGTCCGCTGACGCCCTGCGAACCGAGCCACTGATTGGAGAAGTTGCCAGCCATGGCACGGCCATCGTCGCGTGTGCTCACCTCTCTGAAATAGATTTTGGAGGTGGTGGCATCGCGGTAGTTATTGTTGGGACTAGTCTCGTTGCAGGCAAAAATCTCCTGTCCATGGCGATAAGGGTCGAGGTCGGAACAGTGGATGGCATCGCCGTGGCCAAGACCGGTGGTGGAGAGACCCTTACCATTATCGTCTATGACCATGCTGCCATAAACAATTTCATCACGTCCATCCCAATCCACATCTGCCACCATGTAATTGTGGTTGCCTTGTCCATACCAGCTGCCATCAAGTCCATCGCTCTTCCACTCCCAACGTTTAATTAGTTTGTGGGTCTCAGGATTGACATCGAATGCTGCGAAATGGTGCTTGGTGTAGATACCGCGAGCCAAGAAAATGCTGGCGTGGCGCCCGTCAAAGAAGGGCGCGCCGAAAAAGTATTTCGATGAACGGTGCCCATAGCCATCACCCCAGTCAGAGGCATTGCCGCGAGGCAAAGGGAAATCGACATAGGGACGGCTGTCGCTAGTGCCGATGGGATAGGGTTTTCCTGTAGCGCCTTCCAAATAAATAAGATATTCGGCACCCTCGTGCGTATAGGCCATGTTGCCGTCATCATGGTTGACGGAGCCTCGACTGTTGTAGGTGGCACTACCAATGAGTTGCTGCTTCATCTCGTCGCCATCACGATAATGGATAATCATGTTATCGGCTCCACGCAGCAAAACCTCTGCTTTGCCGTCACCGTCCCAATCATAGGCCACGACGTTGATTTCCACACTGCTGCCGCTGACCATATTGGGGCCGGCGTCGATGTACCAGAGACGAGTGCCATCGAGACGGTAAGCCTCAAGCATGGTGTAGTTCGTACCATTGACGGGATAGCCCTTGTCGGCATCGGTTTGGTTGATGCGCTTGAGTAAGAGCTCACTAACGCCATCGCCATCGAGGTCGCCCAACGAGACATCGTTGGCCGCATATTCCGACGTAACATCTGCACCGTTTCGGCTCAGCACAGGCTGCAGAGGGATTTCAAGGTATTGTCGTGCCCAAGGAGTAACAGCAGCACAGGGTGTCTGCTCCACGCCACGAACAACAGCGCAGACTGTATATTGGCTACTCGTAGTTCCAGAAGCGTCCACATAGTTGCTGACCGACAGAGGGTCGGCATTCAACTTCACCCCATCACGATATAAGTTATATTTCGTGTCGTAGTACTCCTCGCCAAAGATACGCCATGACGTGAAAACGCCCGAGGAAGTTTTCACAGCCACCAGCCCACGGTCAAGCTTGTCCGTCACGCGCTGAGCCTGTGCTGAAAATACAATCAGCACTTGGCAACACAAAGCCACTAGCAACGTTTTCCAGAAATCAAGACGCATAGTTTTTATTTCATTTCGTCCAGCATGGCCTTCAGTTCATCTCGGACGTACTTCAGCCGTTCGACAATCTCCGACGTTTCCACCACCACGCTCTTGGAACTTTTAAGTCGTTCTTTGGCACCACTGATCGTCAATCCCTTGTCTTTCACCAGATGGCTTATCAGCTTCAGCAGTTCAATATCGCTTTTCGTGTATTGTCTGACACCGCTTGGAGTTTTTCTTGGGTTCAATTCATCAAATTGTTTTTCCCAGTACCGCAACGTCGATTCAGGCACACCCACAATTGCAGCCGTCTCCTTAATGGAGTAGTAAAGTTTCAGGTCCTTTTCCATATCAATCCAACATTCTTCCATGGTTTTCAGCCAAACGAACAATCTCCTCATAGTGCTCGGCATCAAGATCCATAAAGTAGAAATTCACGGGATTGACCTTCTGCCCACGCTGCACCACTTCGTAGTGGACGTGAGGTCCTGTGCTTTTACCCGTGCAGCCAGAAAGGGCTATCAGTTCCCCCCGCTTCACCTTCTGACCCACACGACTGCGGTAACTGCTCAGATGGCAGTAACGGGTACGATAACCGTAACCATGGTCAATCTCCACTGTCATACCATACCCTTGCTCCCAATCCGTGCTGACCACCGTGCCGTCGGCTGTGGCAAAGACGGGCGTGCCTGTGTCACAAGTAAAGTCCATGCCATAGTGGAAGCGAATGGTGCCATAGACGGGGTCGATGCGCGAGCCGTAGCCCGATGCCGTGTGTTTGAGGTCATTGTTGGAAATCGGCTGGATAGCAGGCAGATGGTCTAACATATCCTCGTGATTCTTAAAGAAATTCACCACTTGATTAAACGATTCCGACTGAATATAGAGCCGCTTCGTCAGAATATCCATCTTCTGCGTCACGTTCACCACCAGCCCGGCATCGTCCAGCGATTCCAGCGCCTCGTAACGGTTGGTCCCGCTGTACCCTGCGCTGCGCACTTTGTCCGACACAGGGTCAGCCATGAGCAGCACACGATAAAGGTTGTCGTCGCGCTGCTGGATGTCGCTCATCACATCCATTGCCTCGTCCATCCGGCGTGACAGAATGGTGTATTGCGTCAGCAATGCAGCATTCTCCTGCTGCAAATGGCGGATGGTACGTGAGGAGCCAAACAGTAGATGCGAAGCTACTGCTGCAAGCGCCATCAACAACACCGTCCACAACACGCGTCGGACAGTCAGTTTATGTTTGTTTTCACTCATTGTTCACTATTTTTATGGGCATGATTACCGATTTTTCGGTAAACATGCGACAAAATTACGGAAACCTCACTATCTTTGCAAACTTTTTCAGTATATTTTGCATTATACACTCATGACAGCTAACGAAATTCGTGAATCATTTAAGTCCTTCTTTGCATCGAAAGGACATCAGATTGTGCCTTCGGCACCCATGGTTATCAAGGACGACCCCACGCTCATGTTCACCAATGCGGGCATGAATCAGTTCAAGGACATCATTCTCGGCAATACCGTACCGCAGTACCGTCGTGTAGCCGATTCTCAAAAGTGTCTCCGCGCCAGCGGCAAGCATAACGACCTGGAAGAGGTCGGCCACGACACCTATCATCATACTATGTTTGAAATGCTCGGCAACTGGTCGTTTGGCGACTATTTCAAGAAGGAGGCCATCGACTGGGCATGGGAATACCTCGTCGATGTGCTTCACCTCAACCCTGCTGACCTCTACGCCACTGTTTTCGAAGGCAGCCCCTCCGAAGGTATTGAACGCGACAACGAAGCAGCCTCCTTCTGGGAGCGCCACCTGCCGAAGGATCACATCCTCAACGGCAACAAGCACGATAATTTCTGGCAGATGGGCGACACTGGTCCCTGCGGTCCATGCTCCGAAATCCACATGGACAGCCGTTCTGCTGCCGAGAAGGCTGCCGTCCCTGGCGCCTCGCTCGTTAACAAGGATCATCCGCAAGTCATTGAAATCTGGAATATCGTCTTCATGCAGTACGATCGTAAGGCCGACGGCACCCTCGCTCCCCTACCCGCCAAGGTCATTGACACGGGCATGGGCTTCGAGCGCCTTGTCCGCACCCTTCAGGGCAAGACCAGCAACTACGACACCGATGTCTTCCAGCCGCTCATCCATACCATTGAGCAGCTTTCAGGAATGAAGTACACGCTGGAAAATCCGGCACAGCCAACGATTCCTGAAGACCAGGAAAAGACCAACATCGCCATGCGCGTTGTGGCTGACCACGTCCGCACCATCGCTTTCTCTGTGGCTGATGGTCAGCTTCCTGGTAATGCCAAGGCAGGCTATGTCATCCGTCGCATCCTGCGCCGTGCCGTCCGCTACGGCTACACCTTCCTCGGCCAGCGCCAGGCTTTCATGTATCGTCTCATCCCCACCCTTATCGCCAGCATGGGCGATGCCTATCCTGAGCTAAAAGCCCAGCAGACACTGATTGAGCGCGTTATCCGTGAGGAGGAGGAAGCTTTCCTCCGCACCCTCGATACTGGCATCCGTCTCCTCGATCGACTTATCGCTGACGCCCGTCAGAGTGGACGTACTGTCGTTAGCGGTGTGGAAGCCTTCACCCTCTATGACACCTACGGCTTTCCGCTCGACCTCACCGAGCTTATTCTTCGCGAAAACGGCCTCACGGCTGACATTGACGAGTTCAACGCCGAAATGAGAAAACAAAAAGAACGCGCGCGTAATGCTGCACATAGCGACCTTGGCGACTGGGTTGTCTTGCGCGAAGGCGAGACAAAGTTTGTAGGCTACGACACGACTGAACACGATTGTCACATCTTGCGCTACCGTCGCGTCACCCAGAAGAACCGCTCCTATTGGCAGATTGTCCTCGACGTCACTCCCTTCTATGCCGAATCCGGTGGTCAGGTTGGCGACATCGGCGTCCTCGTTTGCGACGACGGCAACGACCATCCCGTCACCATCAATATTACCGACACCAAGAAGGAGAATGGCCTTACCGTCCACATCACCTCCGACGACCTCACTACCCTGCCCCTTGACAGCGACTGGATGGCTTGCGTCGATACCGACAAACGCGCAGCCACAGCAGCCAACCACTCCTGTACCCACCTTCTTGACGAAGCCCTGCGCACCGTCCTCGGCTCTCACGTGGAGCAGCGCGGCTCGCTCGTTAACGCTGAAGGCCTCCGCTTCGACTTCAGCCACTTCCAAAAGGTTACTCCCGAGGAAATCCGTCAGGTAGAACATCTTGTCAACGCCAAGATCCGTGCCAACGTCCCCCTTACCGACTATCGCGACCTCCCCATTGACCAAGCCCGCGAACTTGGTGCCATTGCCCTCTTCGGCGAAAAATACGGCGACAAGGTTCGTGTCGTCCAGTTCGGCACCAGCGTTGAGTTCTGTGGTGGTACCCACGTCAGCGCTACCGGTCAGATAGGAATGATGAAAATCATTTCCGAAAGCAGCGTTGCCGCTGGTGTACGCCGCATCGAGGCAGTCACTGGTGCCCTTGTGGAGGAAGTGCTTGACCGTTTCCAGGACGAGATTGATTCTCTGCGTCAACTCTTCACGGGTGCGCACGACCTGCGTACCGCTATCACAAAGGTGCTCGACGAGCACAGCGCGCTCAAGCGTCAAGTGGAGGAAGCCCAGCACGAGCGTGCTATGGCCCTTGCCGACGAACTGGCACAGAAAGCTACTGTCACTCCGAGCGGAGTTCGCATCGTCACAGCCCGCTTGCCCTTCGCAGCCGATGTAGTCAAGGATATTGTCTTCCGCCTGCGCAACCAAAACCCCGAAAGCACCCTCGTGGTTGTCGGTTCAGTTTTCGAAGGCAAGCCCATGCTTACCGTTAGCGCGTCCGACGACCTTGTTCAACAGCAAGGCATCCACGCTGGGCAACTTGTGCGCGAAGCTGCTAAGCTCATCCAAGGCGGTGGAGGCGGACAACCCCACTTTGCCACAGCCGGAGGCAAGAACCCCGATGCCCTGCCCGCTGCCATTGACAAGGTGGTCGAACTGGCAGGGGTTTAAGCCCCAAAAGCCCGTTTTGTGTTAAAAACATGTTAAAGAACATATTTTTTCGCCATTTTATTTGGTGGCAATAAAAAATACCCCTACCTTTGCACCGTGTTTTTCATGGTATTAGATTTTTAAAGTTGAAAGATTGGTCGTCGGGATGACGACCTTCTTTTTTATGCACACTTTTTTAAGAACAAAAATACAATGAAAAGATTAGGATTTTTCTTGGAAATGCGCTGCCGCGCGGAAAAACTGGCATACATCATCTGCTGACTGATCCAAACCAAGAAATGCCACGCAAAATGGATTGCGTGTTAATGCGAACAAGATCAACAAGACACTTCCCCCTCCTTAAAAAAGCATCGACAATCTGACATAAAAATGATTGCCATGTCGGAAACATTTTGTATCTTTGCATCGTCAAAGTGACAATGCAGAGGCTAGGAGAAAATGGGTTCTACTCCCTTCCGAAGCATAAAAGTAAAATAGAACCCTCATTTAAATCTCATCAATATGAAAAAAGCTTTAATATGTACGATGCTTCTTTGTGGTATTGCCATAATCAGCACCAGTTGTGAAAAAGAACCCACCGTCAATCCCGAGGTTGAAAATGGAACTATGGCGGTCGGAAATGAAACCGTCAACATCACCACTGCCAACGCAGTCAATTTCAACCAGAAAAATGCCATCGTCCTAGCCTCAAAGGCAATGACCGCTGCTGATAACAAGGGAATTGCTGTGATTTTCGACGGTAACATCGTCCCTGGCACCTATCAGATGTCCGACTCCAAAGCGGGTAATCCTCGTGTGGTAGGGCTAAGAAACTTCAATCTGGGCGAACTGCAGTTCGTATTTGATGCTGACAGCATCTTTTTCGGAGATGTTTATTACTGGACCAGCGGCGAACTCTCCATCACCGAGAACAAAGGCATTTACACCGTCATTTTGTCACAATGCACCGCGTCAAACGCAAACCATGCCAACATCAGCCTCTCCGTCAACTTCAATGACGTATTGCAACCCTTCATCATTCACAAAGACAACAAGTTTGTCATTGACGGATTTGCGAGCCCTATCGGCCTTGCCGGCATTACTTCCATTGGAGGAATGAACAGCATCGGTGAATATGCAGGTGTCCATTCCATGTTGTTCATGTCTGCCAATCACAAGAGGTCATTTATTGTCAGTTTCGTAGGAAATGAAACCGTCGATGGCGAATACCAGCTGGGTTATTTATTCACCCCATACCTACCGATTCTACCCTGTGTCCACGTCGCAACTGACTTTGATTTCTGGACCCTCACACCCCAAACCGGTTATGTCGCCAAGAGTGGCACTTTGAAGATTGTCACCAATGAAGATGGAACAAAGACGGTCACCATGAGAAATCTCAAGTTGAAGAACGTGGAACACGACAACGAGTTCTTCTTCCCCATTCTCGACGCCGAGCTCACCTATCATGGCATGATGTATGAGATAGGGCAATAAGGAGAAGGATTTGTCATTTTTGCAAAGATATAGCGCTACGTCAACAACGCTTATTTCTGTGCGCGTAGAGTTTGATTCTATTTTCTCAGCGTTTGATTCTAAAATGACAGCGTTTGATTCTACGCGCGCAGAATCAAACGCTAGCGAAATAGAAGCCGATTCTGTGAAAACAGAAGCTGATTCTACAGAAACAGAAACCCAAACTAACTACTCCACATAGAGCACCAACCCCTTAAGATATTCGCCTTCGGGGTGATAGATGTTGACGGGGTGGTCGGCAGGCTGATGGAGCTGGTGGAGGATGCGCACGCTACGGCCCGACTGGGCTGCAGCAGTGAAGACAGCCGTTCGGAACTGATCTTTATTGACTGCTTGTGAGCAGCTGAAAGTGAAGAGGATTCCCCCTGGACGGATTTTCTGGAACGCTTTGGCATTAAGGCGTCGGTAGCCCTGCAAGGCGTTGTGAAGGGCATCGCGGTGTTTCGCAAAGGCAGGCGGGTCGAGGACGATGAGGTCATAGCCTTCGGCATCGTCACGGCCTGGCATGGTATCCAAGAATCGGAAAGCGTCCTCGGCAAAGGCCTGATGGCGAGGGTCGTCGGGGAAGTTCAACTCGACGTTGGAGCGCGTGATATCAATAGCACGGGCACTGCTATCGACGGAATGGACTAGCGCTGCCCCACCCCGCATGGCATAGAACGAGAAACCACCCGTGTAGCAGAACATATTGAGCACACGACGTCCATGTGCGTAGGTTTCAAGCAAGGCACGGTTGTCGCGCTGATCTACAAAGAAGCCCGTCTTCTGCCCGCCCATCCAATCGACATGGAAGCGGAGGCCGTTTTCATAGGCTACATCGTCGGCTGGCCCACCCAAAAGATAACCGTTCTCGTCATGCAGCCCAGCCTTGTAGGGCAACGTGGTTTCGGACTTATAGTAGATGTTCTCCACCTTGCCGTTCATCACTTCTGCCAACGCCTCTGCAATGGCATGACGGCTAACATGCATACCTACGGAGTGAGCCTGCATGACAGCCGTGCTTCCATAGATGTCGATGACTAGCCCAGGAAGGTCGTCACCCTCACCATGAACAAGGCGGTAGCTATCAGTAAGGCCGAGCGTGCGACGCACATCATAGGCCACACGCAGACGGTGACGCCAGAAAGTTGCGTCGATGGGATCGGCCTCGTGGAACGTGAGAATGCGGACGGCAATGCTGCCAATCTGCACATGTCCCCAACCGAGAAAATCGCCCCCCGCAGAAACCACGCGGACGACATCGCCTTCGTCGGGCTGCCCCTCGATATGATGGATGGCTCCGCTGAACACCCAAGGATGGAACCGACGCAACGACTCCTCCTTTCCTTTCTTTAAGACTACGACCTTATTCATTTTCAGTTTCTTCTTCTAACAATTGAAAGCCTTCGGCTTGGAGACGTTCAAGCTCCTCATAGATGCGTATGCAAGCCCAGGCATCGGTGGCTGCATAAAGTTTCTGGGCATCCGTCAGCACATCAGCTTCCCAGTTGCTGAGCCGCTGCGACTTGGAGATTCTTCGCCCAAAGAGTATTGCAAAGATTTTCTGAAGGCTCTGTGCCTCGAAGCCCAACTGAGCGACATACTGCTGAAGTTCCAGATAACCGCGAGGCTCAAAGTCGCCTGCTGCATGAAGTCGTGCAAAATCGTCGCGTAACGACAATCCAATCTTAATGGGTGACGGCGATTGGAAGAATTGCTTCATGCCCTCCGTGAACCCCGTGCGAGATAGCCGAAAGAGGAAACAGGTATCGACCGTGGAAACTTGCAGAAGCGATACGCCAAACGACTGTCCTCGACGGAACGAAGGCCTTGTCTCTGTGTCAATACCGACGTAGGGTTGGTTGTTCAGGTAGGCAATGGCCTTCTCTGCCTCGCCAGCCGACTGCACCACGATAATCCGTCCGCCAAAGGCGGAAACTTCCAACTCAGCAATCTCGGCCTTGTCAATGTTACGCTTCAGTATCCTCATCATCCAAACTATATTTCACTTCATGTAGAGCGCGCAGGGTATTGACAAGTGTCTGTCCCCAATATGCTGCAAAGTTCTCACGACATTCTACAAGGGCGTCGTTCATCGTTTGATTGACACCCGTCCGGAATAGGCAGACGAAATTCTTGATGTCCTGCCAAATGTCTGCCAAGTCCTCAGAAACTGTCTTGCGAATGGGTGTGTCGCTGTACTTCATATCCGTCACAAAGACATCCAGGTAGTCGTCGCGATTGCCCATCACATCTGCCAGCGTTAGACGAAGCACTTCGTACTCATCCTCCGTAACAAACAGCCCAAGATCCTCATAATCAGCTATTCGCGAGCACTCAGGCAACATAATGCCTTTGAGATAAAGCAACGGAAGCAACTTGAGCAACGTATCAACGAACTCGGCACGTGCAGCACCTTCGCTACGTTCCAGAAAGCTGCAATACTCGGCTGCAACCGTCACAAACTCCACCACATTGCGGTCAAAAATCACTTCCGATTTGGCTGACATCTTCGAATAGCATCTCTAAACAGGGTGCAAATATAACCTATTCGTTTCGATTCCGAAAACAGAAAGTGAAAAAACTGTTATTTTAGTCTAATGCATGATTATTTTTCCCTAACTTTTATCAATTAATCCGCCAGAAAGTGCTACCTTTGCAACCAAATGTGGTTTTTAGAAAATGGCGAAGAAAAAAACGAACAATAAGCCGTCCGCCAAAACGCCAAAGACATCTTGGTTCTCGCGGATGTGGCAAACTCTCACAAGTGACAAAGCGCTGTTCATCACAGGACTTCTGCTTTTGCTGATCAGCCTTTACATGGCGCTCTCATTTGCCTCGTACATCCTCAGCAGCGGAGGCATCGACCAAAGCATCCTTGAGGCTGATGGAGCCGCTGCCGACTATAGCAACATGGGTGGTAAGCGGGGCGCATGGATAGCCGAAGTACTCATCAACCGTAGTTTCGGCGTTACGGCCTGCATCATCCCTGTCCTGCTTGCCGTCTATGGTCTTCAGTTGATGCGCATCCGCAAGGAGGGCTTCAAACTGGTGCGTTGGACCATCATCTGTTGCTCGTTGCTCATTT
>JAEEGH010021087.1_pt1 | contig 13486 bp, 7 predicted proteins | sample 9134181 | NCBI WGS metagenome assembly JAEEGH01 (sample SAMN16246544, study PRJNA631951) | gut metagenome | biome: gut microbiome; feature: rumen; material: DP-attached | host: Bos | place: Iran: Karaj | collected 2018-10
CGTTCAAGGACTGGGAATGCCTTCTTGGCGTCGAGACGTCAAAGGACAACACCGAGGAGATTGCTCGTCAATACGCGGCGAAGGACCCGCGCTTCAAAGTGTTCACCGGTCCGCGAAGCGGCTCGTGCTCCGCCTCGCGCAACACCGGCATCGACATGGCCCAGGGCGAGTACATCATCTTCCTCGACGGCGACGACACGATAGTCGAAGGTTCGCTCCTGCGCCTTCACGACAAGATTGCCGCCCGCCCCGGCGCAGATCTCTATCCATGCGCGGTCCAGGTCCTGGACGCGAAGACAGGGAAGGTCACGGAAGTGCGCGACAACTATCCTGTCAACGCACAGCCTGAGTTTACCGGTCCCGAGGCAACGCTTTTCATTGCCGGCATACGCAAGCATCCCTTTCCGATGATGCAGTTGACGATCTGCCGAAGGGCCTTCCTTGTCGAAAACAAGCTCAAGTGCATACACGGGCTTCGCGGCCAGGACAGGAACTTCTCGCCCCGGGCACTCTATTTCGCCAAGCGGGTCTGCCCCCTGCACGAGCCGTTCTACATTTATCTTAACAACAGGACTGGATCTGTCGTGACGTCGATCGACAAGGGGATACTCCTCAAGGACGAGGCAATCATACATCAGTCTCTTTTTGAATTTCACTCCCTCGTTAGCTCAGATCCCGGCTTTGACAGGCGCCTGACGGCCAGATGGGGACAGAGCTGGATAAGCTGGATTGCCTACACCTGGTTCAGCCCCATGCGCATAAAGCGCATTCCGCGCGCACGGCGCGTTGAAACGCTTGCCATTCTCTTCAAGAACGGCTACGGCGATTTCGGCCCGCTGCTTGGTGGCGTGTCAACGTCCCTGCGGCTTGCCGGAAAGGCCATGTACCTGTTTGCCGGACATCCGCTCCTGCGCATCCCGGTCGAGATGTTCTTCCGGCTGTACTTCCTTCTTTCAAAAATCAAATCGCCGGCATCGTGAAAAAGGTTCTTCTATACTATAATTTCAGCTATCCGCTTGGAGGTGGAGACTTCCTGCCGCTGACCTTCGCGTCGTGGTTGCAGTCCAGATGCGATTTGACGCTCGCCGTCGACTCTGAGGCGGGCTTCCGCAAAGCACTTGAAGCCTTCGACGTGCCGCTCGATCTTGGGCGAATAAAAACCGAACCGCTTCTCCCCGCCGGAACCGACTTCCGCTCTCGCGGTTTCTCGTTGTCGTTCAAGAGATCCGTTCGGCTGAAGCCCCTCGCGGCGCAGGCCGACATCTGCATATCCGCCGCGAACGTCATCGACTTCGGGCGTCCCGCGCACCATTTCATCAACATGCTCTCCGGCGTGGACCATGCCTTCACCGCGAACAGCGGCATCATCAAGCCCAAAGCCAGCCTGAAGCGATTCATTCGCGAAGAACTTATCCGCCCGATTGTGGGAATGCGATCCAAGAAGCGCATTTTTGCCGACGGACGTGAGCAGTTCTATTCAAACTCAGAATATGTCCACGAGCGACTGACGGCGTTCTACGGCAACTTCAACGACACGATATTCTACCCGCCGACGACATACGAACCTGACATCTCCGGCGACCCACCAGCGCGCGACCTTATGCGCGTCATCTGCCTTGGCCGCATCAGTCCGGAAAAGCGCGTAACGGACATCATAGACATAGTTGAGCGAGCGCGAACCCTTTCCGGACAGGACATAAAACTGACGGTGGCCGGCCCATGTGGAAAAGGCAGCTATGCGGCAATGGTGAAACACGCCGTTGACGAAAGGCCGTGGATCACCCTCGTGGACGGCGTCTTCGGCAAGGCGAAGGACGATCTCCTTCGTTCGGGGAGTTTCGCCGTGCATGCCAGACGCGACGAGGAGTTCGGCATCGCCGTTACGGAGTACCTCAAAGCGGGACTCATCCCGGTGGTTCCAGACGAAGGCGGCTCCCGCGAGGTCGTGGCAGATGGCGAACTTTCCTTCGGCGGCAACGAAGAGGCCGCCAAGATCCTGTCACGGCTCGCAACCGACGCCGAATTCCGAAAATCGAAGCGCATGTCATGCCTGAAACGCGCGGAGGATTTCTCACGGGCGGCCTACGCCATGCGTGAAGACGAACTTCTTGACAGAATCATAAGCGGTTGAAACGGACGGGAAGGCCACTGTCCGTCACCCCCGCCAGAAGAAACGCTTTAGCCGCCTGGCGACCTTAGGCTTGAGCGTCATCCACGGAACGAGCGCACGCATAAGCCCTTTGCGCGAACGGACCAGGCATCCAGGTATCGGACCGGGGAGCGCGAGCCCCTGCGAGGCCGCCCATTCGACCACTGAAACATATTCGTCGAAAAATCTGAACGCACGCTTCGTCCACCCTTCCCATGGCTTCGGTCTTGCGATAAAGTGGACAAACAGCCTGTCGCGGTCCTTGTCCATTCTGTACACGTCCTGTACGCGCGGCGCGTCGGGAACGAAGTTTAGGCATGCGTTCAGCGTGCTTTCGTCAAGCTGGTGGTAGTAGAGCAGTGACCTGTCCACCACTCCTACGTCACGATCAGGAAGAACCTTCATCTGGAGCGCATGCCATATCTCGGCGAATTTCCTGAACCGCGCCATCGAGAAGGAACAGAACGAAGCGGAGCCCGAAGTCGCATACCTCGGCTCGCCGCGGGCCTCGCCCGCCACGTCTTCAATGTCTTCTTTCCACACCTCGAGAACAGCTTTCGGGATGGACTTGCCGTCTTCGCCGAACTCGTGCCCCCTGAACGCACCGGGCATTTCGAACGGCGCACGAAGGCGGAAGTGGATTTCCTCCGGGGAAGACGGCGTCAGGATTTCGGAGACGTTTCCGGTGAAGAAGGCATCCGAATCGGCCCAGGTCGCGTATTCAGTGGTGACATTCAGCATGGCATGCGCCTTGAGGCATGTAAGCGAACGCTTCATGCCGTCCAGCGACAGCACCCGAACGCCTCCGAACTGCGCCAGAACGCGTTCGGCCTCCGGCGTGAACTTCTTGACTCCGACGAGAAAAGGCTCGTCCATTCCGGCCTTGCGGGCAGAGGCGATCAGGAGGAATATCCCCCATAGATAGTTTATGTCGCCAATGGTCACTATGGTGTTTTCCCGTTTCATCAGGACCTCCTTTCCTCTGCGAAGGCCGTCTTGCGGTTGCGCAACAACATGGAAACGTCGCGCCTGAACAGGGCGAAAAGCAGGACGGCCACCGTCGCGAAAGACGCGGCGCCCTTCAAGGCCAGGCCAGCCAAGCCGTCGATAGGGACGATCCGGGCCGACCAATAGGCAACGGCGCATAGCGCAAGCGCGCATGCCGCAAAGCCGAAGTACGCGCGCCAGTATGCGCGGGATTCCTTCTTGCCAAAGAACGACGAGAACACGACGTGGGACTCCCACGGAATCTGGATGAAGGCGAAGCCGACGATGGTCGAGAAAATGACGCCGTCGAGCTTGTAGTCATCCGGGAGGAACAGTACAAACAGAATGTTCAAACCAAGATTCACGACGCCTGCGACAATCGGCTTCCAGCGGTCCTGTTTCCAGAGCGCCGCAGCGGACTTGAACGCAAGCAACAGCTGGCGCGACTGCATGATGTAGAAATAGAACACCATCAGTGTCGGCGTAAGCGCATGGCGCATGAGCGCGGGGTCGCCCTTCACCCATACTTTCATAAACGGCTGGTAGAGTGCCGCCATCATCGCGGAACAAAACACGACTACGACCATGGCAAGCCGATTCATCCGCATGAAGAGACGGAAGTTCTCCTCCTTGGATTCTGTGTATATCTTGTTTCCGAATCCGCCAGTCATCGAGGAGTACACGACGGCGACAAGTCCAGCGACGGATGTGACGACGTAGTAGTAGTTCCCGTACGCGGCGACAGCGACAAGTCCGAGGAAGGACGAGATGATGAGGTTGTCCGTCGAGTTCGTGATGACGCCGCCTACCTTGTGCATGAAGATGGACTTGACATCCGTGATGACACGGCGGCGCAGGGCGGGGTCGAGCGTCCCGCGCGGCTCGATGTCGGGGAACAGACGGCGCGAGGCTGTGACGAGCAGGATGTTCTGGATGACTGTGAAGAGGACGGTGGAGATGATGTAAAGGTAGTAGTTGCGCGTAAGGAGGAGGATGAGGAAGACGGCGACGTATTGGATGACCGACACCGCCGTGCGGATGTTGGTGATGACATCGTTCCGATGGTGGGCGCCAAGGACGACGCCGCGGTAGGCGAAGAGGAAGTAGCTGGCGGCCGTGTTGACCAGGTGAATGACGTAGAGGACGTGCAGGTCGATGTCGGGCGGGACGCTGCCGTGGACGAGGCGGCCGAGGAATGGGAGAAGGCAGAGTCCAATTGCGAAGATGGTGGTGCCGACGCAGCGATAGACCATGCGATAGAACTTGAGGTAGGCGCAGAGGAGTTCGCGGTCATCGTCGGCCACGGGCTTGTACATCGAGCAGACGACGGCTTGGCCGAAGCCGAGTTCGGCGAGCATCAGGACGCCCAGGAGGGAGCCGAAGAGGCCGTTGAGTCCAAGGTAGGCGGGGCCGAGCAGCCATAGGAACAGGGTGCGGTTGAGGAATGGGAAGACCAGGCGGATGCCGCTGTTCAGGGCATTCGCGACCATGTTGCGCTTGGTGTTTCTGGCGAAATCGAGTTTCATCTACAGAAGTTGTCTATGGAAGCACCCAGTAGCCTGGGAGGTCCCTGATGTCCGTAGCCGGAGCGGGACGGGCTGGCGGCGGCGTTCCAGACGGGGTGAGCAAATAGCCGGTGACGCTGGCGGCCGGGCCGATGGTCTCCCACACCGAATAGCCGCTGGTTTCCGGGGTCAGCGACTCCAAGTTGCCCCAGCGGCGCCAGACGGGCCACTTCGCCGCCCGCCGCGAATTGCCGCCATAGACCTTATCCGTGACAATCCTCGGGAGGGTGTATGTCCAGCGGTAAGGGGTGAGGCCTGGAACGTATTCCGCGATTCCGTCCACGTAGGAAGGGAGGTCGAGGAAGACGACGGGATAGACTTCGCCGAGGCCGCTTGTCAGCGTGGAGCCCTGCGGGTTGCAGCCGTTGTGGAAGTCATTGGCGAGCGAGATGGCGTCAAGATACTTGCGTTCGCCGGTGATGAAGTGCGCCAGGACGAGGTGCCGCGCCTGGACGAGAGGATGGGCCTTGCCGTCGTCCATTGTGCTGACCCAGTTCTGCTGCGGCGACCACCAAGGCGTCCGATAGGCATAGGCCGCCTCCACTTGGAGGAAAATCCCCTCGGCCTCATGCATCCGAACCTTATCCCATTCGGCGAGAATGTCGTCCACGCCCTCGGGATAGCCGAGCGCGCGCTCCCCGGCGAAAAGCAGAGGCGAGCGTCTTGCATCCCCGTTTGCGATGGCGTCCGCGAAAGCCTTCCCACCGCCCTGGATCTGGGCGAGGAAACGCGCGTCCCCTGTGATGGCGAAGAGGTTGATCGCCGCCTTCACGAGATAATCGGGAGGAAGTTCCGGCGCCTCGTCCCAATAGATGATTTCCGTCGTCGGGAAGAGGCCCTTTCGGCGGTATTTGACGCCGTAGATTTGCGTCTGTGGCTGCCCCCGCATGGCGAACTCCCAGGCGCGGACGGCAGAATCGCGGTATTTGGCGAGAAACTCGGGGCGGCAGCGGGCGAGGAGGGCTGCATGCGCTGCATACATGAGCGAGCTGCGGCGCGTCGGGAAGGAGAGGGCGTAAGGGGTGTCATCCCTCTCCGCGACGTTGCCAGGGGTGGGGCGTGCGGCGCCCTCGATCCATGTGCCCACGCCGCCATCGGCCTGCTGCGCGACCAGGAGATGGCGCAACCCCCATTCGGCCTCGTCGAGGATGTCGGGGATCCCGTTGGCGTTCTCGGGGATGGCAAGCTGGCCGTCGGAGAAGTTGCCGGGGCGCATGAGATAGACGGCGCAGAGGTCGTTCACGACGTTCATGTGGACGGGGTGGCGGCCGTAGCATTTGCCGTCATGCCAGCCACCGGTGAATAAGAACTGCTCCGCCATGTCCCAGTCGGTGTTGTCGCGGATGATGTCGAACCAGTCCGCCTGGGGCGTCAGCATCCCCTCGTCCGGGGCAAAGGTGCCGCTGGTGACGTGGACGTGGCAGGCGCCGGCCTTCCAGTGGGTATTTGGCTCCTCCTTGGCGATGCCGCAGCGCGACTGGTAGAGGCCGCCCATGTGGACGCGGAAGGCCTCCTCGGCGGCGCCGGCTGAAATGCGGAAGTCCCGGCTGCGGCCGACGCCTGGGATGCGCGCGAAATAGACGCCCTCGTTCGTCACCGATGAGAACTCCAGCTCATAGGTCTCCTCGCCCGTAAAGGGGGCGCCCTCCTTGGAAATGTCGTCGCGTATCCGGATGCGGGGGGCGTCGGAGCCGTCGCGCCGCAGGACAACCTCGCCCGTGGCGGCATCGACGAGTTCCCAGGCGTCCATCGGCGCCCTAGGGCGCCAGGGCCCAAGCGCAGGCCCCAGCCAAGCCCCGACGTAGGCGAACTTGGGGGCGTCGGGCAGGTAGCCGACCTGGTTCACTTTGAAGAGCAGGCTTGGCGTGTCGGGATCATAATCCTCGAAGGGGGCATCCTGCTGGCGGAACACGGTGTGCATGACGCGAGGCCGCGCCTGCTTCGGCTCGGCGAGCGGGTCGATGAGGCCATTTGGCACGGGCCAGTAGCCCGGCTTGGAGGAGAGCGCCTTCGCGGCATTGGGGTCGTCGGTCTGGAAGACCTGGGTGTATGGGTCGAGGTAGATCGTGCGGGATACGGGCGGATTCTGCGGCGACGCGGATTTGACGCACCCGACCGCCAGCAGGGCGGCAACGGCGATTGAGGCGACGGCGGGGATTGTGGCAGGGGCATGGCGGTTGCGGTCCCGCAGCCGCTTCCTCTCCTGGGCGCGCACATTCTCCGCCGCGGCGGCCTCGGGCGCCAGCCTGATCCAGTTGGCGTTGAGGTAGGAGAGCATCGCGAACATGAGCATCAGGCAGACCAGGTTGAGCTGCTGGCGCAGCACCCATTCAAGGGTGCTCTGGAGGTAGTTCGCGGTGAGGCTGCCGAAGAGTCCGGCCGGGATGTAGAACCACTGGGTTCCGCGCAGCCGTCGCATGAGCCGGATGCACAGCACCCAATACCAGGCGAACCAGGCGATCATCGCCGCCAGGGCCGGAATGCCGCACTCGGCCCCCACCAGAAGATAGACCGTCTCGACGATGCCCGTGTAGTTGAGGGTGAGGCCCAGGCGCTCCGCGGCTCTCTCCTGGTAGGGGTGTTCGGCGGTGATGTTCATTCCCCAGTTGTTGATTCCAACGCCTGCCCACGGGTGGTCGCTGATCATTTCCTTTGCGCAGTAGGCCAGGGCGACGCGGGTGTCACCGGAGGATTTGGGCGCGTTGACGAAGCGGTCGATGATGCGCGGCATCATGTACGAGAGCCCGATCACGCCCACGACCAGCAGAGGAATGATCCTCAGCCACCGGCGCAGCGGCCGTTTCTTCTCGAAAAGGCACGCGATGGCCGCAATTCCGTAGGCGACCGGCATCATCATCATCGCGCCGCGCGAATAAGACCACATCGTGCAGATGGCCGCGCTGACGAACCCCAGGACGCACAGCCTGCCGAAACGGGACCAGATTCCGTTCCTCAAATAGGCCGCGAAGAAGGCCGGCCCCAAAAGGAGCATCCCCATCGCCATGCCGTTGCGGTGGGGGAACACGCCATGCGGCTGATACATCCCGCCGAAATGCGACAGCGCGACGGAGATGAAGTTCACGAAGAGGAAGACCGCCATCGCGGTCATCACCGACTTCGTGTCACCAGTTGCGTTGAGATAGCAGTAAACGGTGTAATAGACCAGGAAAAGCATCAGCATCTTCCAGATTTCCATCCAGGAGAGCAGGAGATCGTCGGCGTTGAAGAGGCTTGGCAGGCACAGGAGGAAGTAGAGGACATAGAGGCGGAATCCGATGTCGGGAAGCCGCGCCTCGGTCTTCCTGCACATCTTAAGCGCCAGAAGAATCGTCAGCACCAGGATGTAGATCAGGCTGACCTCCATGCCGCGGGCGCTGCCGCGATAGGTTTCGCGCGAGAAGAAGTTGATGGCAGTGCGGTGGTAGAGGCACATGGAGGCCGTCATGCCCCAGAAGCCATATTTCATCCAGCGCGCGTTGATGCTGAAAAGGAAGGCCAGCGGAAACACGCCTAGCGCAGTCATGGCGAAAATGACATATTTCACGCCGTACCCTCCGCCTTTGCTATTCCTCTACGCGCCACGCCGATGTCACGGCCGTCTTGATTAGGTTGAAGATCTGGGCCGTCGGCAGCAACTTCTTGACAAACACGTTGTATTCGGACAGGTTGTCCTTTGGCACATAGATGATGTCGTTCGGCTTGAGGTGGATGTTCTTGCATTTGCCAATAAGGATGCCGTCGATGTTGATCTTGTACATCTTCGGGTTGGAAAGCCCGTCTCGAATAATAATCGCGTGGTTCCAGCGGGTGTCGGCCACCCATCCGGCGGCGGTAAGGACTTCGATGAGGCCCAGGCCCGGCTCGTAAAGGCGGCGCTGCGGGTTTTTGACCTCGCCGCAGATGGTGAGGGAGGACTCCATGCGCTGGGCGATGAAGATGTAGTCGCCCTTGCGCAGCTTGATGTTGTTCAGGGAGTCGCCATGCTCAATTGCGGCGCGGAAGTCAATCGGGATGATTTCGTCATTCCGGATGAAGATCGAGTGCTCAAGGTCGGCGACATCGACGTCAACGCCGTTGAAAAGACGCTCGGCGCTGCCACCGGCCATGGCGTAGGCGTCGGCCAGCCGCGACGAGGCGGAAATCGGGAAAAGGCCGGGCTTGGCGGCGGCGCCGGAAATGGTCACCGTTTCGCCGGAAATCTCCAAAACGGTCACGCTGGCGATCGGGTGCTTGATGTAGGGGGCCAGCCCCTTTTCAATCACGTCGCGCGCCTCCGCGATGGTTTTTCCGGCCAGCATGGCCTGTCCCAGGAAGACCATGCCAATCATTCCGTCGGGGCCGACACGCGTTGTCACGCCAATGTCCGGGTGGCCATAGACGCGGACTTCCACTTGGTCGCCGGCGTTGATGCGGTAGGCCTCCGGCTCCTCGTCAGCCAGTTTCATGAGCCGTTCAATCCTAATGCGCTCGCTCTCCACGTCGTTTCCGGACTCCTCCAGGATCGCGCTCTCATCCACGGCGTCGAGGACGGAGTAGTAGTGCGTCGTCCATCTGTTGGTGTAGCAGCCCGACAGCGCCAGCGAAAGGATGACCGCCACCGCTACACGACTCCGCGCCCCCAAGCACAGCCTAGCCATTCAGCACCTCCAGTTCGTGCTCGGCATCCTTGGCCGACGCACCCGTCATCAGCCCCATCGCCGGTTTCCCGGCGGCGGCAAAGCTCTGACGCGCGAAGGACAGCCAGGAGCGCGGCGTCGTCCGCGCCCCAACCAGCATCAGGACCGAATCGCAGATGCTTAGCAGCTGCGAGAAGAAGCTTCCGCCGCGCCTGATGCCTTCCGACATCCGTATGAAGATCACGTCGAAGTCATTCTTCAGCGCGGCCAGGTCAGCCTGAAGCATCTCCAGTTCGCTTGAAACCAGCATGTAGCGGTTCTCCACGGGGAACCAGCCCTTGTTGTCTTTCTTGAACGATGAAATCAGCGACTCCGCGCCCTCCGGCGGCTCGAAGTCGGCGCTCTTCACGATTTCCAGCATGAAGGCCCGCTTGCCGGACATGGACAGCGACCAGTCGGTGGCCGTCGCGAAGGCCGGCTGCTCGGGAACGCCGGGCAGGCGGCAGACCAGGACAACGGACTTCGGCAACTCGGATTTGCAGAAGTTGAGCGCCGCCACGCCGAGGATGTCCTTCTCTTCGTTCTCCGGCAATACGCCTGGCGCCGGGAGCGAGCCCAGGATGAGGATGTCGTCATACGCCGCCAGCTCACGGGTCTCGATGACCTTGCCAAAGAGAAGTTCAAGCATCAGGATCCAGGCGCATATCGCAACGACGCAGAAAAAGGCCGCCGCGATGGCCAAAATGAAGTTCTTCGCCTTGAGAGGGTCGTTGTCGCCGGCGCCGCCTGACCGCTCAATCTGGTGCAAATCGCCGGACATCGCCATCTGGAGGTATTCGATTTCGCCAATCTGGTCGTCCAGGTTCCGCATCGTCATTACCAGGTCGCGCTTTTGCCCGTTCACGCGCTCCAGCGCGGGAATCACCGCCGTCAACGCCGTGGAGCGAATCTCGTTGTCCTTGATTCCCTGTTCCAGAGACCGCTTGCTTTCAGCCAGAACGTCAAGCCGCAATTGCACGTCGGCCAATTCAGTCGCCGCCTTTTCAATTATCCCGACCTGCTCCAGAGTCATCCCCTTGAAGCCGTTTTCATCGATGATGGCCTGGTATTCGTCCACTAGCGTCTTGCGGTCCTCCAGTTTCCCAATGACCTTGGGGTTTATGTCGGTGTAGAGTTCCCGGAGGGAGGAGAGTTCCTTGTCGAGAGCGGCAAGTTTTTCCATCTTCTCGCGAATAAGGGTGGAATTCCTCATGATCGCGGGTCCAGATTTCCCGACGACATCCTCAAGCCGGCGTTTCCGGACTTCCTCGTTCAAAACCTGCACATTCAGCATGGCGAGGTCGCGCCGCTGATCAGACAAGAGCGCGTTGAGCGTGGTGAGCGTCTCGACCGGCGAAGCCACCCCGGACTTACCCTTGATGATCGTCTCTTCGCTGTCCAATTCGGAAAGCTGCTCCTGGATGCGCTCCTTGCGGACGCGGATGGACTCCTCCAACGCCTTGAGGTCACGCGCCCTGTAGGCGCGGTATTCGTCTATGAGAATCTTGGCGTAGGTGTTCACCTTGGTGATGGCGGCCAACTTGCTTGGTGCGTGCGCGCGCAAAGTAAAAATATTCGAGGGCTTTTGCTCCTGATTTATTTTCAGGTCAATGGTCAGGCTCTCACGCTCCTCGCGCTCCATCGACAACATCTGACCCACGCGGCGCTTCAGCGAGGGGCGCTCCAGAACTGAAAACAGCTGCTTGTCGCTCAAATTCTCGACACGCGCCACCTTTCGCGGCATATAGGAAAGACGCGTGGAGGCTTCGTAGCGGTGGCCGCTGGTCGCGTAGTGCCAGACGATGAGGCAAGAAAACACAACCGACAGAAAGAGGAAAGTCGAGATGAACAAGACCTTCCACTTTACGATAATCCGCCAGGCCACCTTCTGCAAGGCGGTCAATTTTCGGATTTCCTCGCGTTCGCGTTCTTCTTCTGTTGGTTCCCGTTCCATTGAAAAAAAATATTATACTAAAGCGCGCTGTAGAAATCAACCAGGGAGTCGGAGAGAGCCCTCCAGTCATAGCGGGCCGCTGCGGCACGCCCCGCCGCTGAAAGCGATGAACGAAGGGCTTCATCGGAACAAGCGCGCGCCAGCGCGTTATCAAGTGCGGCTGCATCGTCTGGAGGGAACGTGAGCGCCGCGCCCTTGTGTGCGGCGCAGAGACGCCCCAGCCCGCCAACGTCGCTGGCGACCACCGGCAACCCTGCCGCCCACGCCTCAAGCACGACTATTCCAAAAGGCTCATGCCGGCTAGCCAGCGCGAAGACATCGGCGGCGTGATATTCGGAAACGAGTTCCTTGCTTCCCGGAGGAAGCGCCCCGGCGAAGGATAGGCGGTCGGAGACTCCAAGTTCGGCGGCCCGCCGCTCCAGCTCCTCGCGGTAGTCGGGCTGAGTAACCGGCCCCGCGAGGCGCAGGGTCAGGGAGGGGTTGCGCGCCAGCGCCTCAACCAAGGACTTCTGGTTCTTCTGCCGATCGATGCGGGCGACGCACAGTACCGCAACCTTAGAATGGCCTTTCGCGCAGGTTTGCGCGACCCCGGCGGAGGCGCCGGGGTGCAAAACCTCCTGGGCCTGGCAACTTGGCGCAACCTCCTTGTGGGGTTGCGCATAGAGCGCCGTGTCCACACCGTTGGGCAAAAAGAGCACATGCGGGTGGCGGGAGCGCCAGTAGTCGGCCTCGTCCTCGCCTACGCACACGATTCCGCCAAAGTCCTCGGGAACGCGGCGCGTCCAGCCCATCAGTATGTCAACCGCCTTGCCCCATGGGAGGAGGTGGCGCGTCGGCGCCACCAGGCTCTTAGCCTCGGCCTCCGGCACCTTGGCCCCGCCACCATGCAGGGAAATAACGCACTTTATCCGTTCCCCGTTCCCTGTTCCCTGTTCCCTGTTCCCCGTTCCCCGTTCCCCGTTCCCCGTTCCCCGTTCCCCTACCCTCAGGCAAAGCTCGGCGATGCGCCCCATGGCATGGCAGTGGATGACATCCGGACGCCATTCGCGCAGCGCCCGCCCCATCCCCGGCACGAATGGGTTGCCGCCCTTGCGGTCAAGTTGGGCGATTAGGCTCTTCCTCATCGGCCACCAAGGGTAGATGGGGTGAAAGCGGGAAATGCGGAGTTTCGCGCAAGACTGCGCGACCCCGGCGGGGACGCCGGGGTGCAAAACATCCTGGGCCGGGCAACTTGGCGCAACCTCCTTGTGGGGTTGCGCGTATAGCGCCGTGGTCGCGAAAAGCCGCACATCGTGGCCGGCGGCGAGCTGGGCCTTGGCCAGGTTCCAGACAACCTGCTCCGTGCCGCCCCAATCGAAAAAGGAGATTCGCCTTATGACATGCGCGATTTTCATTTACTTCTGCCCTTCAGGAAGGACTGGTGCGAGAGTCGCGGAGGTGACGGGCTTGAGGAGGATGCCGTCAAAGCCCATGCCGCTGGATTTGCCCTGAAGCTCCACGTCGGCCGTAACAACCACAACCTTCAGCGACGCGAGTGCCGGGTCGGCGCGGATGGCCTTCACCAGACCTTCGCCGTCCATGTTCGGCATCCACATGTCGGTGAGGACAAGGTCGAAGGGCTTGGCATCGGGGGCCTTCAATGCGGCGAGCGCCTCGTTGCCGTCCATTGCGGTGATGACTTCATAGTTCCCTGACTTTTTCAGCAACGCCTTCAGAACCATTAGGTTCATCTTGGAGTCATCGACGAGGAGGATGCGCCGCAAAAGCGGCGCATCCTTGTGCGCGGACAGTGGCCGCGCACCTCCACTTTCGGGTGCGACACCGACCTGCGGCCGCGCACCTCCACTGGCCGGGCAACTTGGTGCAAGGCCCTCGCGGCCTTGTGCGCTCCCCCCGGCGGGGGGCGGGGGGGGCGCCGCCTCGCCGCCGGTGCCAATCTCCGGCAGCGTAATCGTGAAGGTCGAGCCTTTCCCAACCTCCGATTTGATATTTAGATTGCCACCGACCGATTCCGCCAGCTGCCGGCAAATGGCCAGGCCCAGTCCAGTGCCGCCGTTGCGCGTCATCTTGGCGCTTGTCTGCACATCGGCGGTGGTGATGATTTCAAGATCCTCCTGCGGGATTCCGCAGCCGGTGACCTCGATTTCCAGTATAAGGGTGACGGTCCTTTCCCCTT
>JAEEGH010021091.1_pt1 | contig 13484 bp, 5 predicted proteins | sample 9134181 | NCBI WGS metagenome assembly JAEEGH01 (sample SAMN16246544, study PRJNA631951) | gut metagenome | biome: gut microbiome; feature: rumen; material: DP-attached | host: Bos | place: Iran: Karaj | collected 2018-10
CAGGAGCAAGCAGTGTAGTAGAAGGAGTACCGCCGTCAGCATCCTTCGGGTTAGTTCCACCCTGGAGACCACCCTTGACAGTAGTACCGTTAATAACGGCTGTAACCTCCTGGGGCTTGTAGGTGTCATCAGCACCGATGACGCATCCGACCTCATCAAGCGTACCGATTACCGTTCCAGCTGCCAGAGCTGTACCGTTATCTGCATCAAGAGCAAGTTCGTTGTCGGCGTTGAAGACAGCAATCTTAGCATCACCAACAGGAACGGGGGCAGCGTAGACAACCTCATTGGTTATGGCCTTCGTTTCCGGATCGAAGATAATCTTAACAGACTGGGCATCTTTCTCTAACTCGAGAACATAGTTGTTGCCATCAGTTCCATAATTCTCACCCCAATCGTGGTTGACGCGAACCTTGAGCTCGTATTTACCTGCTGCTACATTCTCGAACAGTGCAGTATATACCTTTGCATCTTCATTCCAAGTCATATCTACATCATCGTCCCAAGTGGTAAGTGTACCAACGACGCTGTAAACCTTCTCACCAATGACGGCCTCGCCAGTCTTCTCAGCTGTGGCAGAAACATCCTTGGAGTCAGCGTTGAATGTGAAGGTCACGGTGTATGTAGCGGTCTCATCAACAGTCAGAGTGGCATTGTCGCCGGGATATGCCTCTGTCCAAGCGTGATCCTTGGCAACCTTAAACTCATATGTTACGCCCTTCTCCAGAACGACGCCTTCCTTTACGAGAGTGTAAGTCACACCGTCTGTACTCTTCATGTCGTTGGCGGTGTCAGTGGTATCCCAGTTAGAGCCCATCAGGTTAGAGCCACCAGCAACGGTCCATGTTTCGATGGTAGGAGTAGTACCACCTTCGCCGATGATGGTCACACCATCAGAAGAAATGCTTAAGTTATCAGCTGTGCTGAATGCGTAACCAGCAGCCGTGATCTTAGAACCATTGGCATTGACGATGTACTTGCAATCCTTGTATACAGGGAACTTGATCACACCGAGACCGTTGACCTTGATAGCATCCCAAGTAGTCTTACCTTCTGCGTCAGTAGAAGTATGAGCTGTATACTTATCAGGAGCGGTATTCTTCAGGAATTCCTGCTCTGCCCACTCGATCGGGTTCTTGACCACATACTGCTCGTTCTCAACCTCGTAGGGAAGAGTGAACTGGTAAACAGCACCGAGATCGGTAGCAGCATCGCCGATAGCTGCGAACGTGTAGCTGATAGCAGTACCCTCCTCAAACACGCTGTAAGCCTTGTTTGAAGAAGCCTTGTGCATCACGTAGAGGAAACCGTCAGCCTTTGCCTCGAATACGAGGAAAGCACCGCTGGCTGGTGGAAGCAGAGTGGTAGCAGGTGTGCCACCATCAGCATCTTTCGGGTTTGTACCACCCTGTAGACCGCCGGCGATCTCTGTTCCGTTGACTGTAAATTTAGCAGACTGGGGCTTGTAGGTGTCGTCGGCACCGATTGTAGCCACAATGCTCTCTGTCTCACCGATGACGGTGCCAGCAGCCAGTGCGGTACCGTTGTCGGCATCCAGCTCCAATGCATTGTCTGCATTGAATGTGCAGATTTCCTGCGCATTCATACTCAGTGCTGCAAAGATTGCAGCTGCGCTAAGTAAAATTTTCTTCATAAATTTAATTTTTAGTTTATAATTAGTTTAAAATAAGGGTTTATTTCCGTTGCAAAGATAGAACTTTATTTCTAAATATACAAACTTTTGGAAACTTTTTTGTTTAAAAGATTATAAAAGGAGGGATAGCTAGCATGTCGCTTCCCTCCTTTTGAATCTTTATTCTATTTCTTTCCGATAAACTCGTACTTGAATTCGTAGTTCTTACGGCCTACCTTCTGACTAAGTGTGAAAGAAGCATTCATGTTGCCTGCCTCGTCGATCCTTCCAGAGAAAGATGCACCTAAGCCGTTAGCAGCACTGTTTGTCTGGTTGAAGAACTGGTAGCCATAGTTGGAATGCCAGACGTTTGCAATCGAGGTGGCATCGAGAGATGCTTCAGGACAGGAGAATGTAACGTTGGTTGCATTCTCGCCACCGGCTGCTGCCAATGTGATGCTACCTGCGTATTCTGTGGTACCGTCATCACCAGTACGGGTCCATGTGCCGCTGTATGTGCCTGCAGAACCCTGGGCAGCCGTCGTGTCGTAGTTGATGACGGGATCATCGTTGTCATCGCCACATGCTACGAAGGTGCAACCTAATGTGAACAGTGCTACGATTGAATATATAAATCTTTTCATAATTCAATTATCAATTATTAGTTGTCAATTATCAATTTTATTAATATCCAGGATTCTGGTCTTCGATAGAGATGCCAGTGTTGGCACTGATCTCATTGGCGGGAATCGGACGATACCAACGGATGTTACCGTCGGCGCCCTTCATGGCTGCCTCGCCGGAGATGTACTCACTGAACTGCACGTTGTAGCGTACGAGCTGCTTGGTGCGACGGAGGTCCATCCAGCGGTGTCCCTCGGCATAGAGCTCACGGGCACGTTCGTCGAGAATGAGGTCAATCTCCTTTAGGGTGAAGTTGCCTGTGGTAGCGTATTCAGGCTGGTAGGCATTGAACGATGCCAGTGCGGGGAGACCGGCACGGCCACGGACGGCATTGATCTTCTCCAGTGCCTGAGCGCTCTGGCCTGCCATCAGATAAGCCTCGGCAGCAACCAGATACATATCGCTGACGTGGAAGAGCACAATGTCACGGTAGTCGTTGTCCTGATTGGTGAAGTCGGCAGCTGCATCGTCGAATTTTTTCACACAGGCACCGTTGCTGGTCTGGGCGTTGTAGTCGGCAATGGCAACTTTGGTCTTTGTCCACTTGGCTACGCCCTTGTCGTCCTGCACGTATACCCAGTTAGTAACCTGGGGCAAAGTCAGCAGAGAAACGCGGACGTCGGCATTGGCATATTTGACCTTGTCGGCAATGAGCTGGCTCTCATGAGCATCAATCCAAGCCTGAACTTCTGCTTCTGTGTAGTAGTAGGGGAAGTATACCTTACAGATGGCCATTTTGGAGAGTTCTGCATCCGAGCAATTGTAATAGGCGTAGTAACCCTCATTGCCCCAAGCGGGTTTGTTGCTGGCATCCTTCGTAGCGTTGTACATCACCATCATATAGGTAGCTGCATAGCGCTCGTCACCCTTCTCGAAGAGATACATGCTCTTCTGAGACTGGCAGTCGTCAGAACTAACACCCTTGATGCCGCTGGCGTCGTAGGCTCCATAGTAACCGCCGAAGGCACCGTGCATGGAGTGTCCGCCATTGATGATATCACCAGGATAGCTGGCACGGTCATACTGTACGGAGAAAATTTCCTCAGCATTACCTTCATTGAAGGGTGACCACTTGTCTTCAAACGACATAGTCAGGCTTACACCGTTGATGGCTTTTTCTGCCCAAGAGGCTGCCTGAGAGAAATTGCTGGTGCCACTGACGTTATATGAGCCTTGAAGAGCATCGCCCAGTGAGGTGTCCAAATCCCAACCTGCTGCCAGATAGACTTTGGCAAGCAAGGCGGCTACAGCCTGTTTGCTGGCTTTGCCCGTATGGCTCTGTGCCTCAAGGGAAGAACTATTATAGAGATTGGTCAGATCCTCAATGACGGCACTATACACCTCATTCAGCGGTGTGCGAGGGAAGTTCTTCTCCGCACTATTGATATACTCTGTGATATAAGGTACGCCACCGAAGTGCTGTGTCAGGATATAGTAACCATAGTTACGGAGGAAACGGGCCTCTTGACCTAATTGAGAGTCGGCACCTGCATAAGAGATCACACCGTTCGACAGGTTAATAGTCCTATATACATTGGAGTAGAGGCTGCTGATGGTGCTATTCTCCGTGTTGAAAGTGTAGGTGTCGAAGTCTGACACGGACTTACCACGGGTGTGGATATAGAGGTCGGTACCTCTGCTGTACAGATCGGTGCTGAAGGCATAGTTCTTCAGGCTGCTATAAGCTGCAGTCAGCAGTGCTGATGCGTCCTTGCCGAAGAAATCGTCAGCCGTCTGTCCGCCTGCCGTCTTGTTCTCGGCTTCCAGGAAGTCACTGCAGGCCGTCAGAGTGAAACCTGCGAAGAGGGCAGCAATAACTGATATATATATATTCTTTTTCATAACTTCTTTAACTTCGTTTACTTCATTAACTTCTTAACTTCTGTCTCTTAGAACTTAATGCTTGCGCCAACCTGATAGTTGATCGTGCTCGGACCATCCTGCTTCACACCGGCGTTAGCCCACTCAGGATCGAAGCCCTTATAGCTGGTGAAGACAAACGGGTTAGTGACCGTTGCATAGAGACGGAGATGTTTGCAACCGAACTTGTTGAGGAAGTTCTTGTTGAAGGTGTAGCCTAATGTGATGTTCTTGACCTTCATAAAGGAGGCACTGGTCACACCCTTGGCCTGGTTCCATTCGCCTGACTGACGGCCTACGCCACCACTGCTGCCACCGTTGTTGGGGAAGGGATACTCACCATAGTGGGTGGTCTCCTGATACTTCGGATTGATATAGGTTCCATCTTCGTTCACGCCGTCGCAGTCAACAAGCGTACCGGCGGGGATGTACCAGTCGACATTCAGTTTTTGACGGCCACGGTCGCCGAGTTCGAGGATGTTACTGGTGAGGAAGCTTGAGTAGACCTTATAGCCCATTTTTGCATAGAGGGAGAATGAGAAATCCCAGTTCTTCCAGCTGAGGTTGGATGTAAAGCTACCCATCCAGTCGGGATCCATGCTTGTGATGGCACGGTCATCCGGGTCAATCTTGCCGTCGCCATTTTGGTCAACAATCCAAGGCTGGCCCTCTGTCAGACCATAAGCCTTATAATAATAGTCGTATTCTTTTACCGTGGAGCCTGGTGTCAGACCAGCGTTTTTAGCAGCCTGATTGTCAGGAACGATCATGTCGCGGTCGCTGACAATGCCGCCCCACTCGTAAGCATAGACGTTGTTGGCAGAGTAGTCGATGAAATAGTTACCGGTAGGATTGGTGCCATTGAGCACACGGTCACCAGTACCGTTGATCTCACGTACTCTGTTTTTATTGGCAGAGAATGTGAAAGTGGTTTCCCAATGCCAGTCCTTATTCTCTATGTTGATAGTAGTTAAAGCAATTTCCACACCCGAGTTGCGTACAGAACCGATATTGGTTACCATCTGTCCACCGCCGGATACGAGAGGAAGCATAACCTGATAAAGCAGATCCTTAGAAGTCTTCTGATAGACATCGATGCTACCGTTGATGCGTCCGCCGAGGAAACCGAAGTCGATACCGGCATTGTACTCAGTAGAGGTCTCCCACTTCAGGTCCTTGTTCACGATAGATGAGGCACTATAGCCAGTGCTGTACTTATCGCCGAACGGATAGTAAATCGGGTCGGAGAGTGTCTGCTGAGTGTCGTAGTTACCGATACCGTCGCAGTTACCAGTCACACCGTATGAGAGACGGAGTTTCAGGTTGCTGAGCCAATTGCTGGCTTTCTGCATGAATGACTCTTCAGACATACGCCAGGCAAGGGCGACAGAAGGGAAGGTACCCCAGCGGTTGTCCTTGGTGAACTTCGAGCTGCCATCACGACGTACCGTGGCAGTCAGCAGGTAACGGCCCTTGTAGCCATAGTTCAGACGCAAAGCGTAGGAGGTCATGCTATTCTCCGAATATGAAGTTTTAGAATCTTTGGCATTGTATGTACCGGTACCCAGATTCCACCAGTCTGTTCCATCCAGCACGTCGGTGGCAGCCCAGTAGGTACGCTCGGTGTTTGAGGCCTGCTGTGAGAACAGAAGCATGGCACCGATGCTGTGGTCGTTGGCGATGGTGGTGTTGTAGTTGAGAATGTTATCCCATGTCCAAGAGAAACCGCGATTGTTGGTGATATTAGCCGCATTGTTCGTCAGACTGGAATCATAGAAATTTCCGTTCTCATCCTTATAACCTTCGAAATAGCCCTGACGGTAGTTCGTATAGCTGGGTGAGAAGGTGGTCTTGAAGTCAAGACCCTTGATGATGTCGAACTTGATATAGAAGTTACCGAGCACACGCCATGTCTCACGTTCCTTGCTGGTGCTCATCATCTTGAGCATGGGGTTGGGCTCGTCGGAGAACTGATAGGAACTGGTGTTCAGGGCGGCATAGTTACCGGGTTTTGCATTCAGATTTCCTTCAGAATCGTAGGGAACCATATAGGGGTTCATGCGATAGGCACTCTGCACAGCGGCATCGTTGGCATAGTCCTGAAGAGTTCTAGCGCCATTTACGCTGAAACCAGCACTGATGACCTTGTTGATCTTGGCATCCACACTTCCCTTGAAATTGATACGGTCAGACTTATCGCCTTTGTAGACTCCTTTCTCACCATTGTAACCAACACCAATATGATAGGTGATGTTTTCACTGCCACCGCTTACTGCTAAGTAGTGGTTCTGCTGGCTACCGTTCTGGGTCACCAGGTCAGGCCAGTCGTAAGTGTTGCCGGTGGCAAGCATCTCCTTCATACGGAAAGCACCTGAACCTTCTGCCTCACGGAGTAAACACTGCTCGAGGATGGTTCCGCCAATCTGATAAACAGGATGAGAGGACTGGCCAGATGTTGCTGTAGCACCGTTACCGGCATAGGTCAGGAACTTCATGAAACGGAAGTTGTAGAACTGTTGTCCATCCATGAACTCCGGTAAGCGGGCGGTCTTCGACCAGCCGTAGTATCCGTCGTAGCTGATGGTTGGCTTCTGGTCGCTCTTCGACTTCACGGTCGTGCCACCCTTGGTGGTTACCATCACGACACCTGCCGTAGCACGGCTACCATAGATAGCAGTAGAAGAAGCGTCTTTTAGAATATCGATACGCTCGATATCCTGTGGGTTCAGCCAGTCGATGTCATCACACATTACTCCGTCAACCACATAGAGTGGGGTGGTGTCGGAGTTGATGGACGATCTACCACGAATTTCAATGTTGTAACTGCCGCCACGACCAGAGGTCTGGGTGATGTTTACACCAGGGTTGCTACCCTGCAGGTTACCCAGCACAGAGGGAGCACCTTTTGCATTCAGCTGTTCGGTGTTCACGGATGATACAGAACCCGTCAGGTCCTGCTTCTTCATCGTACCGTAACCCACGACAACCACGTCCTGAAGGGTCGTAGCGTCTTCCTTGAGGATTACATTAACACTTGTCTTACCTGCGACATTGACATCCTGCGACTGCATACCGATGTATGAAATCGTCAGTACATTGCCGCCTTCCATCTTAATGGTGAAATTACCGTCGAAGTCTGTCACTGTGGCATTCTTGGTACCTTTCTCCATTACAGTAGCGCCGATGACGGCCTCGCCCGTTTCATCGACCACATTTCCTGTCACCGTCTGTGCAGATACAGTGCCTATGAAAAGGCTGAGTACCAACATTAGCGCGATGCGGAACGCTTTTAAATTACCTTGCATACTTAGTTATTTATTAGTTATAATTAAATTTTGATGCAAATTTACTGCTTTTTTGAGAATAAAACGAAGATATTTCCTAAAAACAACACGTAAACGTTTACAAATATTGTTAAATTTACATGATATAAAAATAAGGTGCAGCCTGAGCAGCTGCACCTTATTATATATATAGAAAAGAGGGGTTATCTCACGACGGTCTTCTTGCCGTTGATGATATAGATGCCCTTGCCGGGATTCTTGACGCGTACACCCTGAAGGTTGTAGATGACATCCTCGCCCGTCGTCGTCTTCATCGTCTTGACCTTCTGGATGTCGGTAGTGCCTGCCACGTGAGCCTCTGGGCCGAAGCCGCCATGGGCGTTGGCGGAACGGATGGTCAATCGGTGGAGGCCTGGGTTGACATCAACATTATACGACGTCTCCTCTGTAATCGTGATGATCTCGTCATTCTGGAATAATGCATAGGCGATGGCACCGTCGACAGCAGTCCAGGTGACGGAACCGTTGGCATAGTTGGCATCGGCAGGAGCAGCTACCTGCTTGGTGTGCTTCGCGGGATTCCATTTCTTTTCAGTATTGGCGGAGAACATCGCCTTGTATGAGAATTCTTCCGCCTGGCTGGCTGAGAGGATGGTCTGGTAGTTTGACTTGAACTTGATGGTGTTGGTTTCAGGGTTGATAACTGTACCATCAATATCTATTGTATTATACTCACCGAATACAAGGGGATCGGTCTCTGTCTTTCCTTCCTCCGTCCATCGGGTGGGGACGATTGTGTTTTCTGCAAACTCGTCAAGTGTGGTGTTCAAGTAGACAGCTATGGGCTGGTTACTCCATGTGCGTCCGAAACTCCAATCGCCTTTGCCCTGAGAGAGGTCAACCACTTTACAATTGTCAAACACATAACCGAACTTTGTCAGTGTACGGGGTGCTACAATCACACGTGTGCCGCCGCCATTAGTGAATCGGGGCTCAAGAGAGAGGGTGGAGTTCTGGATTCGGATGTCGCCGCCTCCACAGATGAAGTCATATACACCATGGATGTCACAGTCTTCCCAATACGACTGGGCTTTGTTGTTCATACAATAATATGTATTCTCATGGGAGAGCATCCTGACGTTTTTACCTATAGTACGGTTGCCGAGGTCATTCAGCACAGCGGCTGCGCCTTTTGAATCGGCGGCGTAGTAGTCAAGGTCATTCTTCAAGGTCAGGTCCTGCAGATAGAGGTTAGTGGCTTTGTCGTTCAGTAACAAATCTGCTGATCCCAAGCCCTCAAGCGAGTAGTCTGGCTCGTTGACAATAATGGTCTTGTCTGTAGACTGTCCAATGATGGAGATGTTGTGTCCGCTGATGGTTGTTCCCACGGCATCGCCTAAATCATAAGTACCATTGGGCAAGAAGATGAAAAGCCGTTCGGAACCTTTAGACGAGTTAAGTGTATTGACCATTTCGATGACCTCAAGGAAACCTTCGTCATCATCAGGCTTGACGATGTACCAGTTGCCGATGTTTTCATAGCCTTCATCAGCCGTATTGATGATCCTGACGCCGTGTATCTTCATCTCGTTTTCTGTCTTGATGAGAAGAGTCAGGGTTCCGGGTTTACCTTCATAGTTATAGTGTACGAGATCTCCGTCTTCATTTACTGTAACGCTGAGAACTTTAAGCGTGTCGCCTGCTTCAGATTTGAAGATAATGGTGTCACTCTTATTCTCATTGCAAAGTTTCATAGTGATTGTTGCCCTTTGGCCGACGAGCAGGTCAATCTGATTGCCGTCCTTAAAGGCCCATCCGTGAGTCTCACTGACCCATCCGCATCCCTCGCCCTTGGGATTAAAGGCCTCATGGTTGTCAGGGTCGAAGAAGAAGTCTGTGAGGTCAAAGTCGTATACGGCATATGAGCTTGCCTCTTCGATGATGGTGGCGATAGCGTAGAGGTTGATGTCCTTGTCCACCTTCTCGCCAACGGTATACTTCTGGCCGCCGTTAGGCTCGTGATACCAACCGCGCATCTTGTAGCCATCCTTGACCTTCACAGTGTTGTCGCTGATATCGAACTTCTCGATGGCCGTACCCTTCTCACGACGCCCCACACCTAAGACGGTCGTATGGTCGGTGTCGTAATAGGTCAGTTTGACGCTGGACTTCTGCGTCACGGTCAGCTTATACTGCACCGTCTGCTCGCCATTGGTCATTTCAATGGTAACGGAGCACGTGGTGTCATTTCCTTCATAGGTGATACCACTGACAGTACCTGTCTTGGCTATTGCAGTTACGGGATTCTCCTCACTGGGCAGTGGGGCGTCATAGTCGATTACCAACTCTGCTTCGAAAGACATGCCGAAAAGCTCTTCAGCGGAATACTTGGTGCCGTTGAAAGTCAGCGAATCCAATGCCGGTGGATCCAGGGGGACTGGTGCTACTTTCTGAACAACGCTGATGCTGAGCAGGCTCCCGCCATTATTGATGATGGTCACATAGCCGTTTTCCACGTCGGCATCTGTAGCAGTATAGATGGTATCTGCCTTTGCAGCGGCTTCCCCACCGATCGTATACGCAAAGTCTTCGCCGCCTTTCACCGTTACTACGTCGAGATTGCTCTGTACCTCCACCTTGAAGATCACGCTGTCTTCCGTCCAAATGCCATCCTCGCCATTATCGATGGCTTTGCCGTTGGGTTCGACGATAAGGGCGATGTCGTTGACCTTGATGATGATGGTGTCGGTTGTTGTTGATGCTTCAACCAGCCTGTCTGAGATGGTCTCATCATTGAAATCCCAGGTGGCAGTCACATCCTGGGCCTTGGCAAGGCCTGCCAGCAGACATAGCAGCCATAGTGTAGCAATTCTTTGTAATTGTTTCATCATAATGAATTGTATTTAATAAGTTCTGTAATGTTTGTTGATATTGTCTATTTATATACTTTTGTCACGGTCTTGCTGCCGTCGGTCATACGCTCCACTCGGATGGTTACTCCCTTCCGAGGAGCGTCGAGCCGAAAGCCCTCAAGCGAATAGTATTCGGTGCTGAGGATACCGGAGACAGGCTTCAATGGTATGATGCCCGTCTTGCTACTGGCGGGGTAATATTCCTCGAAGCTGCTCTCGGCATCGGCGTTTCCGGCCTTCATGATATCCTCAACGATCGAGTTCATGTAGACCTCAACGTTCGTGTACCAGCCTTTCTCGGTATCGAGGGTATAGGCATTGCCGTCAGCCGCGTCGTTTGGATTAAGGCCATTGGCCGATTCCCATTCGTCAGGCATGCCGTCGCCGTCGGTGTCAAAATCTTCAGAGCGGCTCTCTGATGCCAGATCAGGGAAACTGGGACAGGCAGGATCCTGAACGCCATCGGGATCGTTGATGATATCTACGATTCCTTTGATACCGGTCTTAGTACCAGTATAGGTGATGACGCCAGCCTGAGTCTCTTCCATGAAACGTGCATCGACGGCATCGCGGTAGATGGAAGCACCGGCATACGACAACACCTTTTCATAAGTGGTCTCTGCAGAATGGGTCGTTATGTCGCCAATAGGACATGGACCATCTACCTTAATCCGGATACAGTCCTCACCATTTGCGTTCTGCTTATAGATGACAGTGTCGCCGTAGAAATGCTTGGGATCTTTGCTGTATTTCTCGCCGTCGATGGTGAATGTACCGGCATCGATGGTAACACCTTTCCAGTCATAGTTGGCTGCTTTGTCACCAGCGGCAGTCACATAGTTACCGCTAATATAATAGCGGCTTGTCATACCGATTTGGTCTCCTTCCGTCGAATTGCCGGATGCACCAACGCTGACCTGGGTGACTGTCTTAGTGTTCTTGGTTCCGGGACCTGACTTGTAGTAGTTGTTGACGATGTTGATATAACCACCGCCAGGACCGCCATAGCAGCCGTTGCCGTTGCCCCAGTTATACATCACACAATTGCGGAGGTCGACAGTTTCGGCCTGAATCGTGTTCTCCCACTTGTATTGGTCGTAATACATGTTCTTTGTGTAGTCTCCCCATCCATATCGGGCACCGTTGAAACGGGGTACTCGGTTGTTCAGGTGGATGAGTAGGTTGTGGTGGAACGAGGCGAGTTTACCGCCCCAGATACCGCCGTAGCTGTGGTTACCCTTGCCGTGGCCAGCATCGTTCTGGGCTTCGCCAACGGTACACCACTGCATGGTGAAGTTGTTGTTGTCATAGAATGAGGCCACTTCGTCGATGCTCCAGCTGAAGGAGCAGTGGTCGAGCATAATCTGATTACGCCTGCGGCCCCATGTGGCATCGGCACCGTCGTTTACGTCTTTCACCTGACTGCGGCGGAAACGGAGGAACCGTACGATCACATTGTCGCATTTGCCAAAGTAGATGGTATAGTATCGCAGGGTAATGCCCGGATAGGGGGCCGTCTGTCCGGCAATAGTGGTGTTGGAGGTGATATCCAACTGAGACTTCAGGTCGATATAGCCGCTCACATCGAAGACGATGGTCTTGGCATTATTTCCTTTCAGCGCCTCTCGCAAGGAACCAGCACCAGAGTCGTTGAGGTTGGTGACGTGTCTGATTTCACCGCCTCGTCCACCGGTGATATAACGTCCGTGTCCTTCTGCGCCTGGGAAGGCGGGGATTTCTTCTTGTGCCATTGCTGTCAAAGTGCCGACAGCCATTACCATTGTTAATAAGATATTCTTCATATTCGTTTGTTTTGTTATATTATTGCATTCTTTGTATTCCTTCCCAACGAACGTCCCATTGGCCGTCTTTCGGGAATCCGGGATTAAGCGGTTCCTTGCAATCGTCCCAGCCAGCGCACATCATGGCGACAGCGGTGAGCAGGGCCCCATTGCCGGGGAGATAGCAGCGCAGACGGTCTGCGGTCTGGAAGTTATGTCCGTTTATAAGATAGGTATTCTTCTGGGTGTCGATGAGGAGGGCTTTGATGGCAGTCTCCGGTTCTCCGAGACGGGCGGCGGCCATGGCTATCATGCCGTAGTCCCAGCCCCAGGTGGTCTGCCAGTTCCAGTTCTGCATCACCCAGTCGAGGGTTTGCTTCATTTCCCCTTTATTATATAATAATGTGTAGGGAGGGGTAGGGTGATTAGGGAGAAGACCACAGGCTCCGAGAACGGCAGGATGGTCTGAGCGGGATTTCTCTGCGAAGGCTTCTGTCGAAACTGAGGGCAGCCCGGCGCTGTAGATGCCATTCTGCTCGGGGAGGGGAGACAGGTGGGCAATGATATGATCCCATTGGGCATTGCGTTCCTTGCCCTGACGTTCACGCCAGAGATTAGCAATACTAAGGCCATACTGCCAGTAGGCCAGTTCGAAGGGATGGTCATAACTGAAGTCCTTCGACATGGTCTCCTGCATGGCGGTGGCTCCCTTGAGATGGTAAAGCCCTGTCTTTTTGTCATAGCTGACAAAGTCGGCCATAAATTCGGCAGTAGCTTCAACTTGCTCGCCGTAAGTCTGGAGTGTTTCAGCAGACGGGTTGTAGCGATACATCTCTTCTGCGAAGTAGATGTAGTGGGGCTGTTGCCAGATGAGGAACGAACCGATGTTAGAGGGTGCCTCGCCAGCCCAGGGGTCGGTCATCTTCATCCAGCGGACTCCCTTGAAGCCCTGACGCTCGGCTATCTGACGGGCGACGGGGTAGGCTGTCTCGTTATACCACTTGAGTATCTGCTCTAATACCTCAGGCCGGTTCCAGAGAGCGAAGTCAACGGCATGCCACCACGTCATCTCTAAATGAGGGCGGCCGAACCATGAATTATAGGTCAGGCCTGTCTCTTGTGGGGGGATGCTGTTGGCACAGTTGATCTGCGTGAGGTATTGTGAGAGAACGACACGGCGTTCCAGCTCCTTGGCACGGGGATCGGTGCAATGCGAGAAGTCTACCATGGCACCTTCGTTCCACCATTGGTGCCAGTGGCGCTGTGTGGCCTTGTGGTATTGGTCGTATTCGTAGGTAGGGGTATTAGGGTGAATAGGGGAATTAGGGCG
>JAEEGH010021092.1_pt1 | contig 13484 bp, 9 predicted proteins | sample 9134181 | NCBI WGS metagenome assembly JAEEGH01 (sample SAMN16246544, study PRJNA631951) | gut metagenome | biome: gut microbiome; feature: rumen; material: DP-attached | host: Bos | place: Iran: Karaj | collected 2018-10
TTACGCCCTGCGAATTTAACGCATTACTAGATAACATGGGCTGTTCTGTTGATTCAATCACTTTGATAGAGGATAAAATCCTGCCGGCCTTGATAGTAACGTTGCCAGTGAGAACATCGATTTCAATTGGAATCCTGAAGGCATCATAGAAAAAAGATAAATATGTATTGCCATTTGAGGTAGAATAAGTGATCTCACAATAACGGCCCTGCATAGCGTAAGATGTGTTATCGACAATGGCTATTTGGTTTGTGTAATCCCAATAGAAATTATAAGCGTCACAGGAGGCGATTCTAGCCCCTTCCAATTCTTCGATGGACAGGTTTCGAGGCGACCTGTTTCTTAGGCGGTTGTCGTTTAGGGTAAGATGGCGTTCTCGCATGAACTGTGACAGAGAAGGCGACGAATTTGCATCCGTCATTGACGAGGCATCCAGCACAGGGTTTTCAATCATCGTAATGTGCCCTATGTCGCTTCGACTCAGCCTTGGCCCACCTGCTATTACTGGTATGGCCAGGCTAACACACAAAAAGGTAATAAAATACTTCATCATAACTAGACAGTGTTTATCGTTTGTAATGCTTCATTTTTTGGTGTAAATTTAACAATAATATGCAGCCAAAAACAATAGAGCAAAGGTGTGTTAACAAATTTTAATGGGGATTTAGCACAAAACTGTCAAAAAATTAGACGTTTTCTTGTCAAAAAACTGGACAAATTGTTTTTTCCCTTTCAAAAAATTTGAAAAATTTGCTGGCAGGGCATACATTTGCATTACAAAACTAGTTTCACCATTTTTGTGGTATCTTATCTATACAACAACATGAAAGAAACCCTCAAGAATGCCTATTATATGGCGCGACGATTTAAGACAGCCTCAACGCTTAACCTGTTTGGTCTCGTTGTGGCGTTCGCTGCCTGTTACCTGCTGTTGACGCAAATCATCTATCAATACACCTATAACCGTGGAGTTGACGACTATCAACGGCTTTACCGCATGGAGAGTAACTTCACATATCGGGAATGGGAATCCAGCGAACACATGTGTCGCCCCTTTGCTGAAGGGTTAAAAGCCTTGCCCCAAGTGGAGTCTTATTCCTTGGTTTGGAACAACAACTTCAGCCCCGACTCTCTTGCTTTTCAGAAAGGAAAGCATGAGTATAAATACCCCTCATCAAGCGGTAACAATACAGCAGTGAGCGCTTTGACTAACCGTGTCCTGGACGGAAAAATCGAATGGACCGACGATAATCAAGATGGCATTATTATCCCCGCCGTTATTGCCAAGGAATTCTTCGGTACAGTCCATGCCGCCGACTCAGTGATGCTAACACTCGATGGCAATGGTCAATGGAAGAAGAAGCGTGTGCTGGGTGTGTATGATGACTTTCCTACGAACTGCGAGTTTCCGAACTGTATCTATTATAACATGAGGGATATTGACTTGACCATCCTGTATCCTGGCTACAAATGCTATGTGAAATTTACTGAGGGGGAACATGATTTTGACGCCATTGTCAAATCATTGAAGCAGGCAGTAATCGACACGCTTATAGCAAATACACTTAAGGTTGGCGAGACGCCAGACTCCAATGCCATCAAGGATATCCAGACGACTTGCATCAAGTTTATCCCTTTGAAAGACTGCTATTTTCAATTCACCTCATTCACCCAGGGAGAACACGGTTACCGTGGAATGTTCTATATTTTGGTACTTGCATGCCTGTTGATTATCATTATTTCTACTGTCAATTTCCTGAATTTCACGCTTGCAGAAAGCCCCATGCGCATACGTGGCCTCAACACCCGCCTAGTACTGGGTGCAAAGCGCCAACGGTTGCAAGTCAGCATGGTCGCTGAATGCGTGCTCACATCGCTGTGTGCCTGTCTCATAGGGTTGGCTTTTTGTGGTCTGCTGTCGCTTGTTCCATCGGTAAGGACGGTGTTCGAGAACGACTTCGTTTTATTCAACCACTGGTGGCTTGTGGTGTTCCTCCTGTTGCTCTCGATTGTTTTGGGAATTATAGCCGGTGTGTACCCCGCCATTTTTGCGACCTCGTTCCCTCCTGCTATGGCGCTTAAAAGTTCTTTTGGGCTTACGCCTCATGGCATTCGCTTGCGTACCTCATTAGTCTTTTTGCAACTGTTAGCTTCGATGTTTATGGTGATATACATCGGCTATCTGTTCCTGCAGAACCGCTACATCTTTAATTCTGATTACGGCTTTGACAAGAACCAGATTGTCGTTTGCCCTCTCCCTTCGGGCAAGGAACATAAAGAATCCAGAGATGGTATTTGTCAAACCTTGACGAAGAATCCTGCCATCAACGGTGTGTCACTCTCTAGTGGCGTGATTGGATCAACCGATGCCCATTATATGATCAAAACAACAGACTCAAAAGGTGAGTTAGCCAGCTACAATTTCATGTTGGTTGATCAACAATACATATCCACAATGGGTATCAAGATCGTCGAGGGACGTGATTTCCTTCCTAGCGACAAGGCAGCCGTCATAATCAACGAGGCAGCCCTTCAGAGAATGAACTGTAAAGTCGGGGACAAAATCTCGACCAGTGAAGACGAATCGCCCGACAGCGCTGTAATCGTCGGCGTGTGTGCTAATATCCGCTATGGCACGACATTCACGGGTAATGACCAAGCCTATGGGTTCGTTCTTGATTACGGACAGTATGAGCCCGACTACGTATTGAACATCAACATCGCCTTGACCGCCGACCAGGATACGGTAATTCACCAAGTCCAAAAAGTATTAAACAAATACGACATCGATAGCACGCCAATCCGTTATGACAAAACGTTAGAGACGACCTACCAGAGGGAATTGCGCTTTATTAATCTCATTGGAATCCTGTCGGCAATCTGCATCATGATTACTTTGATCGGGGTCTTCTGCCTGACGATGTTTGAAACGGAATACCGGCGCAAAGAAATAGGTATCCGCAAAGTGTTGGGAGCAACTTCAGGCGAGATTGTCACGATGCTATGTCGACATTATGTGCCGCTTATTCTGCTTAGTTTTGTGACTGCTGCACCACTGGCTGGCTTTTTCGGTTGGTTGACAATGGAACCTTTCAGTCAACATGCAGATATCAACTGGTGGGTTTTCCCCATTGCGCTCGTGTTTGTGGGTAGCATCACCCTTGCTACGGTGGCGCTGAAGAGTTGGCGCACTACTCGTGAGAACCCGTCAAACAGCATCAAACACGAATAATACAAATAATTGAATTATGATACAACTATCCAATATAAAGAAAGTATTCAGTCTCGGTGAGATCTATACCATCGCGCTAGGTGGCATCAATCTTGAAGTGAATGAAGGTGATTTTGTCGCTATCATGGGACCGTCAGGCTGTGGCAAAACTACCTTGCTCAACATTTTGGGACTGCTGGATAACCCCAGTGAAGGGAACTACTTACTTGATGGTGAGGAGGTAGCAAGACTCAAGGAGAGCCAGCGAATCGACTTGCGCAACGGGAAAATAGGCTTTGTTTTCCAGAGTTTTAACCTGATCGATGAGCTTACTGTGGAGCAGAATGTGGAGTTGCCTCTTAAGTATATGGGCATCCCGGCAGTTGAACGCAAGAAAAAAGTCAGCGATGTGTTGCGTCGCATGAATATCTCTCACCGTGCCAACCACTATCCCAACCAGCTGTCGGGTGGCCAGCAACAAAGAACTGCCATAGCCCGTGCCGTCGTTTGTAATCCCCGGATAATTCTGGCCGATGAGCCCACAGGTAATCTAGACTCCAAGAACGGCAAGGAAGTAATGGAACTGCTGGCCGAACTTAATGACGAAGGCACAACTATCACCATGGTGACCCATTCCCAACGTGATGCTTCCTACGCCGATCGCATCGTCAATATGCTCGATGGCTTCCTTGTAGAGAAAACCAAACTATAATACTGCAATTGGTCCGTATTTTAATAGTTAATATCTCTGCCGAATGCCTTATGTCGTAGTCTCCACAGCAATCAAAATACAAAAGAATAGTTGTATAAAGAACTCTTTGTTCTTGTAGAAAAAACCGCCAGCACATGTATTTAAAGTGTTGGCGGTCTTTGTTTATCATTTATGAGACTTGAACTTCATCCTGTCACAACCGAAAGGATTGTGAGTATAGGCCCATCCTGCTGCATGTGTTACCTCTTCTTCAGCACTGGTCCATGTCGGGAAGAGTGATACAACAAACTCGATGGCCTTTGTTTTTGGAATACCGGCTTTACAGAGGATTCCAAGATATGAGAATGCCCTGTTGTTCCTTCCTTTGCTCCTGTCATCATTCTCCCATCGTTTCCTGAGTATGTTCAGAACCGACCTGTCAGAGATGATGCTTGTACAGAACATATGAAGCATTGAGGATTCTGTAATATCATCCTTATATAGCCTTTCCTCTCCATTATCCGTCTTGACCGTGGTATATGTGAGGGGTATATGATCTTGAGGTTGATTCTCCGGCACAACGAAATGATATGACTTTGGATTCGGGTTCTTCCACACGTCAGGATCATAAGACATATAATTTCCTCTTGCCAGGTCTTTAGTGTGAGGATCTATCTCTGGAATATCGAACCGGGAAAGAAGTTCATTGTAGAGCTCGGTATGATACTCCGGAAAGATATTGTCATGTTGAACTATCGCCTTCAAACCCTCTCCCGATGGAGTGATATAGACAGCATAAACCCACTCAATCCCCTTCAACTGCTCCTTAAACTTCATCATATCTTCATCGCTATTGAAATGATCGAAGTCAAGAGCCGTGTAACTGGAGTAGGTGGTGATGTTGGATATGCTGCTCTCCCGATACTTGAAGATACCATTCCAACAGACAAGAGGCAGGAACGATTTCTTTTCATCGGCTTCATCCTTATCTTTCGCCTTCCTTACTGAACTGACCTTATCCTTGAGATGATAGTATGAATCCGTCTTTATCACGTCCAGCAGCTTATCAATATCCCAAGTCTCTGATCGTTCGGTATTGGTCAGCTGGGGAAATAATGATACGTTCCTCCTCTGATGTGAAACGACCATGAATCCCGAACTTGCTGTTTTCTTGACGGTAACATAATCACTGATATCCTCTGCCGTAGCTTTCTTGTCGATACCCTGTTCATCATAAAGCTCCTGAAGAAATGCCTTTACTTCCTTCCTGCTCTTGACTGTTCCTTCATGAAAAGCATCAATAACTCTCTTGGCTATTTCAGTCTTTGGAACCGGATTGAATGGAAGGTCGATTAGTGCAGCTTTAATATAATCCTCCCGCCATGATAAAGTCTGCAATCCTTCTTCTCCCAGAGCATCATAATAAGTGAAATACTTCTTGGGAATGAATGAGGTCTTTGCTATCGTCTCCTCATCGGTAGAACAGAAAAGCTTCATCCTCCTGCTGAAATTCCTGTCCTTATTCCACTCATCAAAGAAAGCCTTAACATCAGGATCGTCGCTGTTGATGGTCTGCTTTACATTACACTTCTTCTTCACAGCCAGAGTTAAGGAATACTCGTTGTTGTAGATGTCATGTAATATCTGCCAGGACCTCATTCTGGAAGCTATCACAAGTTCATTGATCACGACCTCCTGTTTACCTGTCTGATGATTTAACCTTATCGAACAGAAGTCTTGGGCATATTTCTGTTGCTTGATGGTATTCTCATAATCGTTCAGCATTGTCTCGGGAAATGGAGCAGATTCGAAATTCTTTATCTTCTCCTGTGACCTCAGTTCATTCTGCCTCATTATCTCGGTAAACTCTTCTTTAGACACATCGCATTCCTTGGTAGTATAGAACATAGTGGCAGAGTTCATAAAGGGGTTTTCTTCCAATCTCTGCCGTCCTATAATCTGGATAAGGTCAGTAGAAACATCAAGAGCCATAGAGGTTATCTTGGAATCAGCAAAGATGTAGGTATAAGCATCGGGACTATACATGTCAGCACCGAGATATACCGTGGATGTACATAGTGTGAACATCTTCCTTGGTTCATCTCTCCCCGGTACTACAGCCACCTTATGACCGAGTTTCTGAAGCTGTGTCTTGTTTGAACCGGCACAGATAATGTCTACTTCATCCGGTGTAAGGTTATTCTTCTTGATGATATCGATGATTACTTTGATGGAATTGACATAGATGACAGCCTCCTTAGAAGTGAAAGTCTCTCCCCCTACCAGAGTTGTCCTTCCATTACCCTCTCTATAATCCTGAATGATTCTTGCTACTTCCTCATTGATTGAACTGCATCTCGTCATCTCCACGTTCGGCCTATCGGTATATCCTTCCGGCCAAACGAGTTCGATAAAAGGTAAGTTCTTGAATTGACTAAGACTGTTCAGATATTCCTCAAGATATGGAGTAGCACTGAGATACACTACATCTTTGAATCTCCCTGCTGCACTAATGAACTCTATCTCTGTTGTCGGTTTATAAAAGGCATCAGTAAAGATTGCTTGAAACTCATCGATAACTACAAGCCAATCATTCAGTTTCTGTCCCATCCCAAGAAGAACATCAGCTATCTTGTTTAGGCTGTCATATGTAACCAGTACTTTAGAGCCTCCATTCCTGATAAAATCCTTCATACCATCATTATAACTGAGGATTGATTCGGCTGTGTCCTTCTGTTGGCTAAAATACTGATCCTTATCCTTGAATCGATAAAGGTGGGTATCAAGAAGATGCTGGCTATGTTTATTGTAGAGCAGCTGTTTCCTCGGACTTGCAAGGATTGTTTTTGTTTTACCATCCCTGAGAAAAGCCTCTGTAGCTCCACATCCCGGAATACTTTTGTTAAGTAAATAATGGCCTGAGGGAAATTGTTTTTTGAGTTCTTCCCATACTGTTGAAAGGTAATCTATTCCCTCAGGCATATTGATTTTAATCTTTTTCATCTCTTATAAAAGTTAAGTTGGTTATTGACGGCTTGTTGGAAACGGAAAGTCAAGCTCGTGAGAGGTTGGGATGGTACACACTAGTTTATGAAAAAATTTATTACACAAAATGATATATATATTAGTGTATCCCTGTTTTTTGACCAGAATTTTTTCACAGATAGATTAGTGAGTACCAACCCCTACACTATCGTTACGGACTCTTCATCTCCGATAAGCCGTTTTTCATCTATCAAGCAGCATTTCCGTTAAGATACTGTGATAATCCACGAGTACTGTTAAAGCCTTTATCTTCCTTGTAAGACTCGTATTTGATGATATATTCGGCCTCTTTCTGTTTTAGTTTCTCCTCAAGTTCATCGGCACTATTAGCTTCTACTTTATCGAGAATCTCCCATGACCAACTTGAAGGGCTATACTCTTTTCTGGCTTCTTCAATTAGTTTCCCTCCATATGTAACACTCAGGCTTCTAAAATGATATTGTCTGTCAAGAGGATTAGTCGTTTCTCCGATATATACCCATCCATCCTGTCCATTCTTTTTAGCCTTTTCACAATTGATTCTCCTCAGATAAATGTAACCGATTAATGCACTAGTCGTTGAAGGTGTGTAATTACTTATCTTGTCCAATACATCCTGCTTAATCGTCTGCTTTTTGACATTCTTTTTTGCCATAACTTTCATCCTTTAATTTGTTTTCAGAAAGATCCTTATGACCTTTCTTTCTGCTTACTAGGTTCATTGTGATATTTTTTGATTTTAAGAACCTGATAAATCTTCTGTACTGCTCCCGTTCTTGCTTATGACGAGGACAGATTTCAATGATTTCGCTAAGTTTGATGGTGAATTCGTACTTTTCTCCTGATTCATAGGCTTTCTTGAATTCGCTGTCATAATCTTTAAGCGATTCCAAATCTAGAAAGAACATCCTCTCTTCTAGAATTTGGTTATGTTCATACCTTCTTCTGTTATTCATCAGTAAAAAATTAAAATTGCAGTTCCATCTCCATACCTCTTGTGTTGGAGTGTGTTAATACCATGTCCTTTATTCTCGAAGCATGGTTCTGTCTGGCTAGTCTCTTGTAATCCTGAATGATGTCGGGAATGTAGAAGTAGAATAAGAAGCCGGGGAAGTTAGGTACATTCAACCCCAATGAAGGCCTTCCCTGTCCCAAGATCAGCCACATCAAAGGTTGGGGTAGGTTTTCACTATCATCCTCGAACTCTTTAAGGATTATCGGCCACCAGAACTTTACAATAGATTCATTGACAGTAACCTTGAATCCACTTAAATCCTTCTCCCCGGCAATAACTTTCAATTCCTGGTTCATCTCATCCTCAAATAAGTTGGGATCATTCAAGTTTAGCTCACGTAACTTCCCCATGAGCCAGATTTTCTTAATTCTCTTTTTCATCCTTTCTGTGATTTGATGGTTAAGATCACGCCCTCTTCATCCTTCAAAACCCTTTGGAAATGTTTATAGCTATCCTTTCTGGGTCTTTTTCTGGGCGCGATTCTGAGTAGTTCCTGGAGTGTTATGTTAATCTCCTGTCCACTCTCTAAAGGATACCCCAAAGCATCCTCCAGTCTCTCAATATCAGCTGTAATAGAGTCTTGTTTAACCTCCACTACAGGCGCACATTCACTTTTCTCCTGAGCCTCCGGTATGGGTGCGCTTACATCATCCTTCTTCGGCTCGGTCAATGTCCCCGGAAAAGCTGAGAACATGGAATTTAACAATAGTTGTAACATATCTTATTTCGTGTATAGGGGGACTAAGCTTTCTCATCCCCATTTTCGTTATTTCAGAGATAAGAGTAATGGGGCGTTTCAACCCCATTTTTTTCAATTTCATCTTTTCAATTTCATCATAGTTAAGGCGGCTATCTCCCTCATGGATAAGGCTCCCAGGTCACCCCAGCAGCGTTTTTCTCATTTCAATACATGGATAAGGGAACAACCCACTGGACCTCCCTTTTTCTTATTTCACACAGATAGGGGTTCTATGGACCAAGGAGTGAGTTTTTTCGATTTCGGGATTTTTTAAGGTTTTTGCTGCTCATAGTGCCTAAATATGGCACTGGGATGGGGTAATTTTGCAGCAGATTACAAAAATACGTTTATATGAGATTTTGAATTCTCTAGAATCATCTGAACTTAGTACGTTATGTTGTACTAACTGTGAATACGTGTTTTAGTGAAAGTATTGAAACCGTCATGAGTTCTCAAATCTTTTTCGTATTTTTGTGCCCAGAATAAAAATCATATCAAGAGCATGTCCGAAAAACCTAATATGACGACAACTACATTTAAGGATCTTTTCATTTCCGGGAGCAAGAGCCTTAAAAAATGGAAGGGAGGGACTTCTTCCCCTCATGCTTCTGTTTCCGTTGTGGATTTCTTCTGTTGTGCTGGCGGTATGTCATTAGGTTTTGCAGTCCTAAAAGATTTTTATAAGATCTGTGGTGGTATTGACATTAATCCAATTGCGTTATCAACATATCACAAAAACTACAATGTCCCTACTATAGAAGCTGATATTTCCGCACTTTACAATGACGTTGATAGAATAAGTGATACGTTTCAGATTACGTCAAATCACAATATGCCTTTGGTCATAATTGGGTGTGCTCCATGCCAAGGTTATTCTCCTCACCGAAAGGTGAAGCAAGATAGACCAGAAGATGCGAGAAATACATTAATTGGAGCCTTTGCTGATATTGCGGTACAATTTACTCCTGATTTCGTTGTTATGGAAAATGTACCAGAAATACTAAACGGTAAATATCGGCATCATTACGATGAGGCAAAAGCAGTATTCCAAGCTCGTGGTTACTCAATTGTTCAGAAAATCTACAATGCTGCAGGTTTTGGTGTTCCACAGGCTAGAAATCGAGCTATCATAGTTGCAACTAAATATAAGGACTTTGAATTACCTGAAGAAGTTCTTGACGAGAGCGAATATCGTACGGTTCGAGATGCAATTGGGAACTTGCCACCTGTGGCTCCAGGACAGATTTGTGATGCTGACGACCTTCATCGTTGTTCCACTCACAGACAAAGTACAATAGATGTGATTGCGGCAGTGCCTCGTGATGGAGGAAACCGTCCCGCTGGTATCGGCCCTAAGTGTCTGGACAAGATTAAAGGGTTCTACGATGTGTATGGAAGATTGTCATGGAATAAACCGTCTATAACTATTACTCAATATGCTCGCAATCCAGCTAGCGGACGATTTTCTCATCCTGAACAAAATAGGGGGTTGACTATTCGTGAAGCGGCTCGACTTCAAAGTTTCCCTGATGGTTTTGTTTGGGAGGGTTCACTTGATGAAAAATTCAAACAAATTGGCGAGGCGGTTCCTCCGTTGCTGGCATTAGCTATTGCCACAAAAATTGCAATAAAATTAAAAGAGGAGAATCGGGTATGAGCCAGTATAAATGTATTGATAGTTTTTCAGGTGCAGGAGGTTTGTGCCTTGGGCTGATTGAGGCTGGGTTTAGTGTGATTTATAGTTTTGACATTGATGCCAATGCCATTAACACGATTAATGCTAATCCAAAGTATTTTAAGCAACACAAAGCAGAGGTAAGGGACATCTATGATATCGACACCAACAAGCTTCTGTCTTCTTTAGGAATCGTGTCAGGGGAACTTGACTTGTTGGCCGGAGGTCCACCTTGCCAAGGGTTTTCTATTCAGCGTAGAGGGAATGATTTCGATGAACGTAATCATCTCGTGGAAGTATTTTTCAGTAAGGTTCTGCAAATACGCCCAAAGATGTTTGTCATGGAAAATGTGCCAGGCATTGAAGGTAAACGAGGAAGAAGTATTCTACATCAAGCTTTAGCAAAAGTTGAAGATGCTGGGTACTTTATACATGAAAAGGTGTTAGATGCTCAAGATTTCTCTGTTCCCCAAAGAAGAAAAAGAGTGGTAATTGTCGGAGAAAGAAAAGACCATCCTACGCCAGTATTTAAATATCCAACACCTAACAAAGTTAAAGTCACTGTGAGAGATACAATTTCATCATTACCAGAACCTCCCACAGACGGTTCAGATCATCCTGATATTAGTTTGCATCGGCGCGACAAGTTGTCAGCAATGAATATAATTAGATTACAGCATTTAAAACCTGGACAAGGCCGCGACTTTTTACCCACAGAATTATTAGCAGATTGTCATAAGCGAAGTTCGAACACAATCGGACACAGAAACGTCTATGGCCGTATGCCTTGGGATGATGTTGCACCAACTATAACTGCACGTTTCGACAGTTTTACACGTGGGATGTTTGGCCATCCTGAACAAGATAGGAGCATCTCATTGCGTGAAGGAGCCTTACTGCAGACATTTCCTTTAGACTTCGTTTTTTGTGGCAATAAAGTGGAAGTGGCTCGACAGATCGGTAACGCCGTTCCTGTGAGAATGGCAAAAGTTATAGGTGAACAAATAATAAAATGTCTTAACCAATGGAACAACTGAGGAATATCATTATTGAGTATTTGTATCGGCTCAAAAAGGATTTCGTTGCTGCCACTTTAACTGGGAATGCAACTCCTGAGCTATCATTTCGTCCAGCCTTGGATAGTTTACTTGTTGAACTAGCTAATTTTCATGGGAAAGACATCAATAGGATATTCGAGCCAAGAAGTCAAGGTAAATATGGTCGTCCTGACTGGTTGTTTAGTAATTCAAGATCAATGGGAATCTATGGTTACATAGAGGCCAAGGGATTAAATACTGTAAGGCCATTGATTCCAGCTAATTATGAAGCCCAAGTAAGGCGATATTTATATCTTGGTAATCCAGTGATACTGACTGATGGTATCGATTTCATCCTTTACAAACCTGACGGTAGCTCAGAATCAGTTTCATTATGTGATAAACCAGTTGACTGGAATAATATTCAACCCAATTTGGATATAATTAAACTCTTTAAGCAGTTCTTTAAAGAAGAAGGTTACAGAATGATAAGCGAAAAGCAATTAGTATCAGAATTGTCTGTACGTGCTCGCTATCTATGTGCCGATTTAGAGGAAATACTATCGCTTGACGAAGATGAAGCTGAAAACGAAACTGAGCGGGAAACCATTGTAGCACTCAAACATTTATGGGATGTCGCTTCTAAAAGTCATGACAAGTCACTTGAAGACAACCATACGTTTGCTGGGTTTGTTGCTCAAATTATGGCTTTTAGTTTGCTTTATGCACATCGTTTCATTAATGAGAAAGATCTTGCACCTAAAGAAAAATATAAGAATCTTCATTCATTTTGGCAACTGCCTGTATTTGAGAAGGAAGCAGAGAGGCTTTCTCCGTTTAAGACTCTTCTGGATGCTCTAAGTAATGAACTAGAGTCTCCCTTCAGCAAATTAGGCATTTGGTATGATAATACTCGTCGCCTTTTATCATGTATTCGCTTAAGTGACAGACAAGTGTCAATTCCTAATTACCATGAACTATATGAAGCCTTCCTCAAGGAATACGACGAAAAAACGAGAAACGACTTTGGCGCGTGGTACACTCCTATGCCTTTGGCTGATTATGCAGTTAAATTTGTTAGCCAAATCCTACCCACGGTCATACCTGGAGAAGCTTTAGAGGATAAAGCTTTGAAAATTATTGATCCTTGTTGTGGAACTGGCACTTTTATTGAAGCTGTCGTGAAGAATCTTCCTCTTCTAGAGGGGTCACACATCATCGGATTTGAAATATTGCCAGTACCTTATGCGCTTTCCAATTATCGCATCTCAATGCTTGCTAGTAGTAAAAACTATAACACAGATATTGTTCTTACCAACACATTAAGCGATAGCACTTTCAAGCCGATAGAGTATAAGGATGGCTATCCTGACGTTGTCTCTACCTTTTTCAGGAATGAACAGAAGAAAGCATTGACGCTGTCAAAACCACCTATTACAGTAATCATTGGCAACCCTCCATGTTCAGACTCAGCTAGTATATCTAATGAAGGAGCAAAAATCAAGAAACTCATGAAAGATTTTCGCCCCAAGATAAGGACTAGTCGCAGTAACAAGCAGAAGCAAATCACCAATGAGATGTCAAAATTTTTACGATGGAGCTTGTTCAAAGCAGAACAAAGTCGTCCATCTGTTTTTGCCTTAGTGCTCCCATCAACGTTTGTGAATAATATTTCATTCAAAGCTGCACGTAAATTCCTACTGGAGCATGTGAGTGAAATGTGGGTTCTAGAATTTGACGTTGATAACCGCGCTGGTCATCAAGCGGAAAATCTATTCAACACGTTGCAAGGCAGACTGCTTCTTATTGGTACACTTAAAGAGATTAACATCAGTTTACCCACGATACACTACAAAAGTATTTGTTCTTTGAGTTATAATGAAAAGATTAAGTTCTTGAATGCATCTGTAAACATTAAAGACTGGAAGATTTTAAAACCGAATTCTGACTTCATTTTAAGACCAATTGGGCATGTAGATGAGACTATGTATTCACAATTTTGGCATATTGCTTCTGAAAGTGAACCTGCTATTTTTTTAAGACACTGCTCTGGTCTAAAACTTGCTCCCACTCATATGTTTGTTCATTTTAA
>JAEEGH010021095.1_pt1 | contig 13483 bp, 1 predicted proteins | sample 9134181 | NCBI WGS metagenome assembly JAEEGH01 (sample SAMN16246544, study PRJNA631951) | gut metagenome | biome: gut microbiome; feature: rumen; material: DP-attached | host: Bos | place: Iran: Karaj | collected 2018-10
ACGTCAGAGAAGCAGTAAACATTGACGATGGCTTTATAACAAATACCTGGGTAGATTCGGGTAATGCTGATTATCTGGTAACAACAGGCACTGGAGAAAGTGCAACAACAAATGTATTAATAACTCAGGACTGTTTAGACACTTTTACACGCACAAATCTTTTTGTTTCTGCTGATGGCTCTGATGATATATCTGGCGAAGTTCGCGGAACATTTGGAAAGCCTTATGCAACAATTGCACAGGCAGTTGAGGCTATTCATGCCATTAATGATGGTACAGAAGTATATACTATCAATCTTTTGAGTGATATTACTTTGCCAGCAATCAATGGTTCAGACACAACAGGAATTGAATTATTCCCGAATAATAATATGTATGTAATAATCCAGTCGTGTGGATTTGAAGATGAACCATATTGTATTGACTTTAATGGACGTGATGGTTTTGATCCTCAGATACAAACATCTCCTTCCACCTGTACAACTTATTTAATGCTAAAAGATCTGGAAATAAAGAATGTAAATAGTGATTCTGGCATTACTAAAAAAATAGCAAACACTTATTTCGGCGGCTATCTCATCATCCAGGAAAATGAGGATTCTGCCGGCAATACCTGCAACATAAAGCTTTCTGCTGCAACTGAGAAAGTAAAATTAGGTGGTCTAACATCACGTTTTGCTGCAGTTCCTTTGGATTCGCACAGTCAGATTGGTGTTAATGTTGGAGGCAGTTTAACATCTCCTCGAATTATTACAGACGGTTTTGCAGACAGTCTTACAACATCATCCCCTAGAGAACTTTTTACAAGTGATGAAGGTTATGCAGTTACCTGGAATGAAGATGAAGACGAAGTTTTAGTTGCACCAACATCAGGATTTTATACTCCAGTTGAAGTTGGAAGCAAAACGTTTGAAATTGTTTTCCCTGAATATGCATGGATAAATACACAGAGTGGTGCAACCTCAAACACAAGTTTGAATATCAAGTTCAGATATAACGGTAAAGAACTTACAGACGATGGAGCTGATGGTACTGGTGATGTAAATGACCTTAAAGCATATCAGATAAAAGCAACAAAAGCTTCATCCTCTGATGGAGTAAATAAAATCCTTATAGACCGCTCTGGCGAGGCAGCTGTGTCTGATTATTCAACTGGTGAAACTACAGGTATAAGTATACCGCTTTCAGCTTTAGAAGATGAAGGAATTACTAATGGTGTTTTCAATGTAACTGTTCGTGTTATATATAAAGGAATAAATTATGAAGCGAGTCACGAATATTATATAGGAAAAGGTGAGCCTTTATCATCCTTTATTGCAAGAAAAAAACTTGCTTTTGAAGAAGACTCATCTGCAGGTGCGGAGCCGGAAGAATCAGATACAGCTTTTATGATTGGCTCTAAAGTTGAATTTGAAACCTTCCGCAATATGATAAACGGTGACTGGAAGCCGTCCTGGTTTGAGTCAGATGCAGATGCGGTAGAATCATCCGCATTTGCTGGTAGAGCCTGGTATTTAATCAGCGATTTGGATTTGGAAAAAGCTGATTGGGTAAGCATTGGTAAAAATGCAGATAATGCTTTTGACGGTACTTTTGACGGTAATGATTATACTGTAAAAGGATTGCGGTTGCCGGTTTGGAATACAACAGTAGATGTGTGTGGTTTGTTCGGATATTGTAAAGGTGCAGTGAATAAGCTTAACGTTGAAGGAATAACAACAAAGCTTGTTTCTAACACAGAAACTGTACAGGAAGCTAAAGCTCAATATATTGGTGGAATTGTTGCATACCTGGCAGAGCCTGCCGAAGGTGCTTCCAACGATATGGGCAAAATAACAAACTGCAGTTTTAATGGAGCAATAAATATAAAATCTTATATCCTGAGCACTTCAAGAACTTCAACCTTTAAGGATTCTTGTGTAGGCGGCATTGTTGGTTATGCTTATTCAGCTGCAGCATCCGCTGGTGAAAAAATAATAAACTGTAAGAACAAGGCTGCCATAAGTGTAGAAACAGTGGCTTCCGACTCTAGTACTCAATATGTAAATGTAAACATTGGGGGTATTTGTGGTTATACGGGCTGTAAGATAAAGCAGTGTGAAAACTATGGTGTAATTGTAAAAAGTAATAGTTCAGCTAGTTCTAATATTTATCCATGCTGTTATGCAGGTGGAATTGCTGGAGAAAACCTGTCAAATGCTGAGATTTCAAATTGCTATAATTATGGTAATGTAAGTCAGAATGAAACTTCCTGTAACGGATATGTGGCTGGTATAGTATCACTCGCTGCTGGAAATGTTACAGCCTGTAAGAATTATGCAATGATTAAGACTGATCAGAGTGCAAAAAATATAGGTTATCCTTCGTATACAGGAGTTAATGTTGTTGCTGCAACCGGTGGTATAATAGCTGCAAATACATCTAAAGCTATTGTTATATCTTCCTGCCAGAACTATGGCGAAATAAGAAATAAAAATAATGTAACTGCTGGAATTGTTGCTTATGTGGAATCTGAATTGAATACTACAACTAAGATTACAAATTGTATAAATGAAGGAAAAGTAATTGGAACAGAAGTAATAAGTGGTTCAAGTACTTATTGCTGGGGATTTGCGGGGGGCATTTCTGGTTTTGTGAAGCAGGGAGTTGTTGAAGAATGCATTAACAATGGTGAAATTAATTTTGGAAGTACTACCGAAAATGTAAGCTTAAGTGACAGTTCGGGAGTAGGTGGAATTGTAGGTGTTTTGGGTACTTCATCTAATAATTATATTATTTCTTGTGAAAATAATGGAAATGTTACAGGTAAACTTAGTGTTGGTGGTATTGTTGGGGCTTTTTTAAGGTCTTCTAATGAATATAGTTATTCTCTTTTCAACTGTAAAAACACGGGAACTATAACCGGAATAGGTAATTTAATCTCTGCCAACAGAAATTTTAAGTATGCTGGTGGAATTATAGGAAAAATCAATAACCCAAAAAATATAATCTGTAATTGTCTGAATACTGGTGCAATTTATACAAAAGGTTCTTTTAATATGGCAGGAGGTTTAATTGGTATTTGTGCAAATGATACTAAGCTTTATAATAGTGTAAGCACCGGAGTTATCAATTATGGCAATAATATTCATGATGATTATAGAAAACATTTTGCAGCAGGACTATTGTGTCATTTCTATAGTACGGGAGCTACTCAAACAAACGAAATCTCTAACTGCTTTTATAATGCAAATAGTATTTTAAAAGCAACTTCTGATACTACTGCTGGAACACCTACAGGGTGGTGTATTGCAAGTGGTACAACAGACAATGCCACAGTAAATTATGTTTCTGATACTGCAGGAATAATTGATTCTTTTGTAGTGAATTATACGCTGGATGATTCAGAGCTGAAATATATGACTAATACTATTGCTCCTAGTGATTGTGTTGATGACTATGGGGGAAGTGTTGCCGGATATTTGAATGATTTTATAAACAGGATTGGTGGAATAAACACGGTTTCTGTTGCTGGCACAAGTTACAACATAAAAAATTGGTATTATGCAGATGATGGGCAGTTAGATTTTATTACAGATGGTTCTGTTGGAAAATCTACAAAGCGTACGTTGTTTGTATTATGTGAACATGGTACATTCCCTCGTAAAGTTGAAGGTACTAATTATACTATAACCCTAACAAAAGATTTTTATATCTGTAACCACGAGGTAACACAGGCAGAATATGAAGCGGTTATGGGAACTAATCCGAGTTATTTTAACGGCAGTTCTGGAAAAGAGCCTGATTCTGATGAGATACAGAAAAACCGTCCTGTAGAAAATATCAGCTGGATTGATGTATTTGTCTACTGTAATAGAAGAAGTATTGCCGCCGGATACACACCTTGCTACAAGCTAATTGAAGAAGGAGGAAATGAAAGTACAGATCCGGCAGAGTGGAAAAATACCGATTCAACAATTTATGTACCACATAGCGGAAAAACACTAAACGGTACGGTATACTGTGATTTTAATGCAAACGGTTACCGTCTGCCAACAGAGGCGGAATGGGAGTTTGCTGCACGAGGCGGAAATAAAACTCATAATTATACATATAGTGGTACTACTGAAAATATAAATGATTATATGTGGATTGGAAGCAACAGCAACAATAAAACTCATGAGGTTATGAAAAAAGGAGCAAATGAACTTGGACTTTATGATATGAGTGGTAATCTGTTCGAGAAGGTTTGGGACAGATGGACTTCCGGCTATGATGTCAGCATTTTAACAGACCCTACAGGCGAAAATCCTACGACCGTAGAGTCGGCTACTCAGCGTTTTGCTCGTGGTGGTGGTTGGAGCGACAGTGGCGCTTATAATAGTGGTGTTTCTGTGCGTAATTCTGGTTCCGTCCAAGGTCGTAGCGAATATCACGGTTTCCGTGTAGTACGCACCGCTCAGTAGGGAAATTATTCATGAAAGTCTTTTTAGAGGTGAAATAATAAAATGATTAAGAAAAAGTTTTTAAGTTTATTAAGAGTTATTACAGTTGTTTTCGTTATTTCAGTTCTGATGTCAGGCTGTAAATTATTCTTCAACAATAATCAGGATTCAAATAATAACGTTGAACCTGAGAAAACGGAAAAAGAAAAAACTAATAAAGAAGAAATTGTCTTTGATATACAAATAAATCTTAATCCACAGATGCTGGAACACGGCGCTGTTCCTTCGGACGGTAATAATTTTATATCGCGCAGTACAACTATCGTTCCAGATACAACAACGATTGAGTCGCTGACTGTTACTGCTACCCGCAAAAAAAATGAAAGCGGAACAGAAATTGCATCTGCAGACCAGACAGAAGAAGCCGGGAACATAATAACTGCAACAGCAAACACTTCGCCACAAAACTTTTTTCTTAAAATAAATAAAACCGGAACCTGGCTGATAGAAGTTAGTTTTACAATGAGCTCTATAACCTATGAAGGCTCAGAAACAATAAAATTAACAGAAGAAAAACCATATAAAAAGGATGTGCCTGTTTATGCGTATGCTACAGGTTTTACTTCCATAAATGCAAGCAGTACTGGTAATGTAAATCTTGTTACAGAATATGCAGAAAATCTTATAACCGGTTCGCCATCTATTGTTCCACGAGTGGCAAAGATGAAGTTACGAAAAAGAAACTTAAGTACAGGAGAAGACGATGGTTCTTCATATACAATAGATGGAATTATTAATTCAACTGCAAGAACAGTAACTTTCCAGAGAGAAATACCATCGGGGTTATATTTTGCAGAAATAGCATTTTTTGCAGACACAGAACAGAAAGTACCTTTATATGTTTGCAGCGAAACTATAATAGTAGCAGATGATAAAACAACTAATGCCTGGGTAATTTCTTCATCATTTCTTGAGCGCAGTAGTGGAGAGGTTTTAAAGTATTTAGAAAACGGACCTCTCCAGGCAATAGATAACGAAGTTAAGTTCAAAATAACAAGTGGAATGGTAGAAGCGTTTGCAAAAAAATATGAAGGATTAGAATACTACGTTGGCGGTAAAAATGCTTCTGACTTAAATAACGGTTCAAAACAATATCCTTTTGCTACAGTGCAGAAAGCAGTAGATACAATTTTGGATGTAAACGATAAACAATCGCAGTATACAATTTTGCTTAAAAGTGACATTAAAGAAAATCAGAATACCGCATCGTATGGTGCAGACAGAAATTGTTCTTATGTGAATATAACAGGAACAGAGACAGAGGCTTCACAAACAAAAATAAAAATCACCTCTGATTCAGAATCTTTATCATACTACAACAGTAACAACTCAATACAAAAAGAAGGTTTTTCTATTGATGCAAACAGGGATGATTCTCATACAGGTGCTGTAATCTGGGCTGAAAATGTAATACTTGATTTGGAAAATGTAACTGTTAGAGGTGGGTATAACGAAAGTGCTGATAATATTCATAATCCTTGCGCAGCTGGTGTATTTCTTAAAGGTGCTGCACAGGTAACAATTGCGAAAAATACCTGCATTGAAAATAATACTCAAGTTCGCGGAACCTATAACAAACAAACTGGTGCTGGAGTTGGTATCTGGGAAAACTGTAAATTCATAATGAACGGAGGCGTTATAAGAAATAATGTTAATTTACTGGAGTGGCAATCAGGTGGTGGAGTTTTAGTTTATAAGGATGCAGAGTTTATAATGAATCCTCTGAAGGATGAAGAAGGTAATGAAATAACCTGTGCCATATACGGGAACAGGGGAATGGCAGGAGCTATAATTGTTTATTCCAGCGGTGTATTTACAATGAATGGTGGTGTAATAGGTAAACCTTCTTCCGAGGTTGGACAGGCAGCAGATGCCTCTCACTGGGGAAATAAAGCAGAAAAAATGACATCTGCCGGCGGTAAAGGCGGTGCAATTTTCTTAATGCCAACTGAAACTCGTGCACCAACGGTTCATCTTAACGGCGGCGAAATCTGTTACAATTATGCTGAAGTAAATGGTGGTGCTATAAGTTGTCGTAATGTTAAATCAACTTATTCATGTATAGTTGAGTTGAATGGAACTGATATCTGCTATAATTCAGCAGGTCCTGATTCAGACAGTGGATTAGGTGGAGCCATTTATTCTGAATCTTCAGAAATAAATATGTATAAGGGGCAGATATACGGAAACAGGGCAGGGGCTGCCGGTGGCGCATTTTATCTTAAAGCTTATATTCAAGAGTTTTCTTCCCAGCCGGAAAATAATATAACTTTTGACCCTGATGTTAAGAAACTTAATCTTAATATTTTTGGTGGCAGAATAACAGATAACCTGGTTAAGAACAGTAAGCCTGATACTACAACTGGTGTAAAAGCCCGTGGTGGTGCAATTTACCTGGGTGCAAATTCTGTGTGCCAGATAAACGGTGGAATGATTGACCAGAACAAGACGTATGCAAGTAATTTTACCAGCGGAGAATCTTACGGTGGTGCCATTTATATGGAAACAATGTTTGATGGAGCTTTTTCGTCTTATGATTCAGAAAGTACAGATAATTTAAAACTGTATGCCCCAAGACTAACAGTTAACGGTGGATTTATAAACGCTAACGAATGTGGAGCTGCTTCATCAAATGCAAAAATGATAGGTTCTGCAATCAGTACAATTCCAGGACGCTGCACAATAAAAAAATCAAACGCTATCTCTTCTAACAACGATGTTTGCGACAGTACGATGGTGTTTGTTGAGGGAATGGAAGTTACAACAGATACGTTAAATACTGATACAAATGAAAATGTATTTGCAGTTGCATATCTTCCAATTACTGTAAATGATTTTCTTATATGTGATCATGAGGTTACTCAGGCAGAATTTAACGCAATTATGGGAGTAAATCCAAGTAACTTTCAAGGAGATTCAAATCTACCGGCTACTGGAGAAAAACAGGAAAATCGTCCTGTAGAAAAGGTAAGTTGGTATGATGCAATTGTTTACTGTAACAAACTTAGTATTGCAGAAGGACTTGAACCATATTATTCAGCAGAAAATTCTTCATACCAGCCAATATCTAATTGGGCAGGTCTTACATATTCAAGTGATACAACTTGGGGAATAAGAAACTATAGTGTTACAGAAAATACTGAAAATAATGGTTACCGTCTTGCAACTAGTGCTGAATGGCAATATGCAGGAAGGGAAGGAAAAAAATATAAAACCGATGGTGGAAAATATTTAAGTAAAGATGGCTATGGAGAAAGAACTTTATCTGGTGGTTCTCTTTCAATTAATGATATTTCTTGGAATGATGGTAACTCAGATAGTAAAACTCACGAAGTAAGAATTGATAAAACAGATGGAACTTATGCCGGTAATGCGCTTGGTTTGTATGATATGATAGGAAATGTATACGAATGGGTTTGGAATTCAAGTGATAGTTATCATTATATTCATGGTGGTAGTTATCAACATAATGGAACTGACATTACTGAGAGAGCTACTGGGGCTACTTCATCTCGAGATAACATAGATAGAGGCTTCCGCGTAGTCCGCAATGTTCCATCATCATCAACTACACAGAAATACATTGTTACCTTCGATACGACTACAAACTGGCCGGGGAATACTAACACGGTTTCACCACAAATAATAACTGCGGGTGGAACAGTAACAGCTCCATCATTATCAGACCCTACACCTATAGCTGCTGGAGAACAAAAACACGGTACTTTCCTCGGCTGGTACACTAAGCCTATACCACAGCAAAATCCGGCAAGTGGAAGCTCAACTCCAATCGACAGTCCGTTTGTTTTTGCCGGCAATACTAATGCAACAAATGTTAATTCAAACATCACTCTCTATGCCGTCTGGGATTTTGTTTATGTTCCAAGTGCAACATTTGAAGGTAATGAAACCTTGTGTAAAGATGTGACAAATAAAGAATCCGGGGTATTTATAAAGGACCGAGTTCTCCCAATTGGTAACCTTTGGGTATGTGATCATGAGGTAACGCAGGGAGAATACAGTAAATATTGTAAGTATAGTGGAACAGGTCCAGGCTCTAGTTGGGGAAGTGGTAATAATTATCCTGCGTACTATGTAAGCTGGTATGACGCTCTTGTATACTGTAATTTGCGTAGTAAAGATGAGGGGCTTACTCCTGTTTATAAAATAAAGAAAAATGGTGGTGCTGCCGGCGAATTAACAACTGATCCTGCACGATGGGTTGATATTGCTTATACAGGTAATGGAGATACTTTACGTTACGGCGGTCCTTTATCAAACAATTCTGACTGGAATGCCGTTGTATGTGATTGGGATGCAAATGGCTACAGGCTTCCAACAGAAGCAGAATGGGAATACATTGCAAGAGGTGGAAGCGGACTTTCTGGAACTCAATATGTATATTCAGGTAGCGACGATATTGATAAAGTTGCGTGGAACCCAGTTGGAAATGGCAACAATATAACTCACGAAGTCAGAAAAAAACAGGCTAACTCTCTTGGACTGTATGATATGAGCGGTAATGTGTGGGAATGGTGCTGGGATTTGAGGAATACTCTTGACAGTAATACACCTGCTATTGGTCCTGATGTTTCGTCACAAAATACTCCTGAACGCATTCGACGTGGTGGTAGCAGCAAATCCTCCGACACAGTAAACTACTGCCGTGTTAATTACCGTACCTCCAGTACACATAATTTATACATACCTAATCTTGGCTTCCGTGTAGTCCGCAATGCAGATGGTTCAGCTCCGTATGAACCACCAAAGTATACCGTCACTTTTGATACAACAACAAACTGGTCATCTAATAACTTAACAGTTGCTCCAGTGCAGGTTTATGAAGGCAAGACAATTGCACGGCCATCTGAAACTCCAAGCGACAACACCGTTAATTTCCGGGGCTGGTTTACAAAACCTGATCCTTCAACTACAGATACACCGTTTGACTTTAATTCAACTGCAATATATCGAGACCTAACGCTTTATGCAGTCTGGGATTTTGTTTATGTTCCAGGGGCGGTATTCAACAGTTCAACAACGTTGTGTGCAGAGCAAACAAATAAAGAATCAGCAGTTTTTATTGCAGGTAGACTTGTTCCGATTGATTCTCTGTATGTTTGTGACCATGAAGTTACGCAGGGGGAGTGGGAACAATATATGAGTAATTATGCTGTGTTAGAATCAAGCACCGGGTCAAATTATCCTGCATACTCTATGAACTGGTTCGAAACTCTTATGTACTGTAATTTGCGTAGTGAAGCAGAAGGACTTACTCCTGTTTATTATCTGGTAGACGAAAATGGAAATGAAGTTACAAATGGAAGAAATGTTTCTACATGGCTTGATTCAGTATTATCAGGTTCTAATATCAAACAAAATAGTGGAAAATATTATTATGATTCTGATAGTGTAACTACTAATAATAGTAAATTAGATTATACGGGTGAAGGTGATCCTGACGGAGGAATCCGCTTTGATACAAATGCAAACGGTTATCGTTTACCAACAATAGCTGAATGGGAATATCTTGCTCGTGGTGGAAACCTTACAGATAACGGACAGACTCTTTATTCTGGCAGCGACACTCTTAATAATGTTGCATGGGTTTCGTCAAACAGTAGTTCATCTGTACACACAGTAAAAATGAAACAGAAGAATGCACTTGGATTATACGACATGAGCGGAAACGTATTTGAGTTGTGCTGGGATCGGAAAGGTACAATAAATACTAGTACGCCGGTTACTGGTCCATTAACGACAGAATACAATCACTATGCTCTTGGAGGCAGCTGGAATCAAGATAATACACATGCTTATGTTAATAAACATAATTATGAAAGAACACTCACACGCTTCTCCAATCGTGGTCTCCGCGTAGTCCGCAATGCATCATCTCATACTTGCCTCGTAAAGTTTGATACAACTACAAACTGGCCGGGAAATACAAGAAGAGTTTCATCACAAATTATAGATGCCGGTGATACAGCTGTTGCTCCTGCAACTACAAATCCAGCTCCTACTGCTGCTGATGCTATGCATGGTAATTTCCTCGGCTGGTACACAAAACCAAAACCATCTCAGAATCCTGCAAACCCAAATGCTGTACAAATCACTCCAATTGACAGTCCGTTTGATTTTAATACACCGATTAATTCTGACATCACGCTTTACGCTGTCTGGGATTTTGTTTATGTACCGGGAGCAACGTTTGACAGTTCTCAAACATTATGTGATGGAGATTCTGATAGACAATCAGCAGTATTCATTGGAGGCCAAGAAATAACGATTAATTCTCTATATGTTTGTGATCATGAAGTTACGCAGGGTGAGTATGAAAAATACTGTTGTTATACTTATGATAATACTTATAAGCCTTTAGAGAATGGAGGTCTAGGTTCTGATTATCCTGTTTATTTTGTAAACTGGTATGATGCAATAGTTTACTGTAATTTGCGAAGTATTGCTGAAGGTTTAACTCCTTGTTATTCACTTGGTGGAAGTACAACTACTACAGACTGGGAGGGAATTAAAACTGTTACGGAAGGTGGAAATACAAAGTATGCTTGTAGTTTTACAGGAAGCACTGCTTCTTGGAATAATATTGAATGTGATTGGAATGCAAATGGATACCGTCTTCCAACCAGTGCTGAATGGGAATACGCCGCAAGAGGTGGTAATCTGACTTCTACAGGACAGACAATATATTGTGGAACAGATGATAATTTGGGAAATTATGCCTGGTATGAAGGAAATAGCAGCAATAAAACACATCCTGTAAAAGGCAAGCTTCCTAATGCACTTAACTTGTACGATATGACTGGTAATGTATCTGAATTATGCTGGGATTGGCATCCTGCAGATACAAATAATACTTTAAAAGCTGTTCGCAGTTGTGGTTTTTCTGAAGCTCACAAATTGAATGCTATAGGAAGTGATGGTCCTTATGGGCGGAGAAATTTCATCGGTTTCCGTGTAGTCCGCAATGCTTCTCCTGCAGGTCAGTTCTATGAAACAGAAGAAACTTCAAATACATCTCCGGCCGTTGCAGCAGGAATGGTGTATGTTCCGGGTGGAGTGTTTAACAGCTCTACAACTTTGTGTGCTGATGATGACGACAGAAGGTCGGCTGTATTCATAGCAAACAGAGTTGTTCCTATTGGTTCTTTGTATGCTTGTGACCACGAAGTTACCCAGGGTGAGTGGGAAAAATATATGAGGAATTATGCTGCATTACAAAAAAGCATCGGAACAAACTATCCTATATACTCTATGAACTGGTATGAAGCAATTGTGTACTGTAATTTGCGTAGTGAAGCAGAAGGATTTACTCCTGTTTATTATCTTGTAAACGCAAGTGGAAACGAAGTTACAAATGGAAGAAAGGTTTCTACATGGATTGATTCAGAATTACCAGGTTCCTATATAAAACAAATTGATGATAAGTATTATTGTGATTATGCTCATTTTTCTGGTAATAATAGTATATTAGATTATATGGGTGAAGGTGATTCGGACGGAGGAATCCGCTTTGATACAAATGCAAACGGCTATCGCTTACCAACAGCAGCTGAATGGGAATATCTTGCTCGTGGTGGAAACCTTACAGATAATGGTCAGACTAAATATTCTGGCAGTGATACTCTAGCTGACGTAGGATGTAATAATGGTACTGGACCTGAAGAAGTAAAAAGAAAGGCTTGTAATTCACTTGGCTTATACGATATGAGTGGAAATGTGTTTGAGTGGTGCTGGGATTGGCAGAGTACAATAGATACTAATACGCCGGTTACTGGTCCATTAACGGCAGGTATCAGTCGCTATGGCCTTGGAGGCAGCTGGGATGCAGATGTTTCTGTTGCTGCTCAAAATCATGACAGATCACTCACTCGTTTCTATAATCGTGGGTTACGCGTAGTGCGCAATGCCCCAGATTACGGTTCTGTATATGTTCCGGGTACAACATTTAATGGTGCTGCAACTTTGTGTGTAGGAGTAACTAATAAAGAATCTGCTGTGTTCATTCAGGGACGTCATATTACAATACCAAACCTTATAGTCAGCGATCACGAAATTACACAAAGTGAGTATGAAGAATATATGAGTTATCGTAATGCTCCTACAACTGCTAAAGGAAAAGGTATTTCTTATCCTGCATATAACGTAACCTGGTATGATGCTGTAATGTATTGTAATTTACGTAGCGAAACAGAAGGTCTTACACCAGTTTATTATCTTGCTGACTCAAGTGGAAATGAAGTTGCAAATGGAAGAAAAGTTTCTGCTTGGGCTGCAAATCCTGTATTAACAATAGAGACAGATAACGGAAAGTATTACTTTAATGCTGAATCTTCCAACGCTTATCTTGATTACAGTGATTCAGGCAGTGGCGATGAATATGGAGGAATCCGTTTTGACCAGAATGCAAATGGATACCGTTTGCCAACCGAAGCTGAATGGGAATATCTTGCTCGTGGTGGAAATCTTACAGATAGTAACCAGACATTGTATTCCGGTAGTAATGATAATAGCGATGTAGGTTGGGATTTAGGTAATGCTGGTGATCCTGCTAAGACACACCAAATAAAAACAAAGCAACCAAATAAGCTTGGTCTGTACGATATGAGCGGTAATGTAAGGGAATGGTGTTGGGATTGGTATGTAGGAACTTTATCTAATGGAACATTGTCAACAGGACCATCCTCAGGTACTTCTAAAATCTTTCGCGGTGGAGGTTATGAAGTTACTTACACTTACAGTTTAATTAACCACAGAACGCAAGCTAATGTTCCTTCCTATACCGGTTATAATAATGTTGGTTTCCGCATCGTCCGCAATGCAGAGTAGTGCTATCTGTAATTTCTATTCTTCCGCTTATAAACTCTTCTTTCCAGGACGAATCGGTAAGAAAATCTTTGATATTCCGTTTTTTCTCTTTTTCCGAAAATGTTGACAGATACCTAAAATTTGATATAATTAAAAGGTCGATGTTAAATGAG
>JAEEGH010021098.1_pt1 | contig 13482 bp, 10 predicted proteins | sample 9134181 | NCBI WGS metagenome assembly JAEEGH01 (sample SAMN16246544, study PRJNA631951) | gut metagenome | biome: gut microbiome; feature: rumen; material: DP-attached | host: Bos | place: Iran: Karaj | collected 2018-10
AAGATCTCATTCATAAGACTCATTCCTTTATGATTTGCTTGTATTTCAATCTTGTTACTTCACCAAACTTGCCCAGTTCCTTCTTGTCGATTTGCTTCTCGTTGCCCGACATCATGATGACCACGGGGCGGTCTTTAATCATGCGGTTGTAGAAACTCTGCACATCGTCGAAACTGGCATTGCGAATGAGTTCCGTGACCTCGCCACGCGGGTCGTGGTCATAGCCTTTCTTCATCCAGTTTTGCACCGTAGCAGGCATATTGCGGAATCCGACATAATCGCTCGCACGTGATTTCAGCAAGGCTTCTTTCGAGGCGTTGAACTTCTCCATGCGCACAGGCATGTTGACAATCAAGTCCTTAAAGGCATTCATGCCGTCTATGGTCTTGTCGGATTGCGTGCCGAGAAAGCCGAAGAGTTGGCCAGGCTTGCGCTGCAGATAGTCATAAGAATAATAGGAATAGGCCGTGTAGCCCAAAGAACGGAACTCCCTGATTTCCTGGAAGACAATGGAGTACATGTCCGTTCCGAAATACTTGCTGAACAAGGAAGCCATGGCCTCGTCTTTTGCACTCAGTTTCTCGCCCGGCACATGGAAATAGATGTTGCTCTGGCGGAATTTCTTGTTAGAAGCGATAAACACTTGAGGCTCAGTAAATCTCTGTTCCACACGAATCTTCTCTTGACCCTTGATGGCATTCGACTTCACCAAGCCATTCTCTTTCAGCATAACGACCACCTGTTTTGGTTGGGTATTGCCACTATACAGCACGTAACCGTCATACTTCAAAGCCTCTGCGGCCTCGGCAAGCAATGTTTCGCCTTTTGTCTTTTTCCATTCCTTTATAGAAGAATGATTCAGGAACGTAGATTTATCACCATAGAATGCATATTCACGGACGGCAGACGCCCATGTGCTGGCATCCTCTTTGGTGGTGCTGATGGCGGCCTTCTCGTTCTCCACTAAAGTCTGTATATACTTCTCCTCGTTGGAGGGATGCTGCAATTTGCGGCTGCACAAGGCCATGATGTCGTTAAGGTCTTTCTCGAAGCCAGTCATATGCACTGTAAACTGATTCTCATACGTATAGAAACTGACAGTCGCTCCCAGTTTCTGCAATTCAAGGGCAAATTCCTCTGGTGTTTGGTCCTCGGTGCCTTGCATATTCAGGTAATCCACAGCCCTACTCAAATCGGGATCATTGGCCTTACCATAATTAAAGTTCACTTGCAAATCAAAGATGTCGTTACGCGGATTGAGGGTCGAGAACATCTTGAAGCTGTCATTGACCTCGGTAATCACCACATCCTCGCCAAACTTGATGACTTGCGGCTCCACCTCAGGCACCTGTTGGGCTTCGATAGCTTTCGCAAAATCAGATTTGGCTTCAGTGTTCTTGGCCTCGATAGGTTTCCAATTGGGTTTGTCCACCTTGTCCTTGGCAGGGAAGCCCATCTTGGAGCGCACATCCAAATAGTCGTTGCCAAAATACTTGTTGGCTATGGCAACCACTTCAGCCTGGGTAATGGTTTTCAGGCGTTCCGTCTCAGCAAGATATTCCTCGTAGGTCTGACCCCTCGTTTCCAGTTCAAGGAAAAGGTTAGCCAAGCTTCTGAAGCTTTCCGTTTCTTTCAGTCTATCCGTCAACATGCCCATACGCATGGCTTCAAAGAGGTCGTCACTGAAATCGCCTTTTTTCAGTCGGTTGAGGCAGCCGAAAATAAGCTCTTCAGCTTTCTCGTGGGATTGTCCCAACAATTTCGGCATATAAATCATCAGGTTGCTGCCATGGTCTTCCAATGAAAGCGGTAACAGGACGGCCGCCATAACATCACCATCGAGCATCAATTTATCGGCCAAACCCGTTTCGCCATTGCAGAAAATCCTGCAGGCAAGGTTCAACGGAATATAGTCAGGGTCTGAATTCTTGACACCCGGGAAAACCAATGCACCCATCTTGATGGGAGTCATCTTGACCTCTTTCACTGTTGGGCCAATAAACTTGGGCAAAGTATAGGTAGGCTCCTTAGGCAATTTGCCGCTGCGCCAAGTGCCAAACTTCTCAGCCACCATGGGTTCAACGGCATCGATGTCGAAATCACCGACAAGGATAAGTGCCATGTTGTTGGCCACATAGTATGTGTTGTAGAACTCGCGCATCTTGCTGGTCTGCGGGTTTTTCAGGTGTTCGGTATAGCCGATAACGGGACGACCGTATGGATGCTCACCAAAAGCCTCTTTGAAGAGATACTCCTGGAAGGCTGCACCGGGGTTATCGCCATACATGTTCTTCTCCTCGTAAACCGTCTCCAGTTCTGACTGGAAAAGACGGAACACGGGGTTGCGGAAACGCTCTACATACACATCCATCCACTTGGAGAGTTGGTTCGACGGGAAAGTGTTGAAATACATGGTTTGGTCATAGGACGTACCTGCATTCAAACCTTTGCCACCCATCTGCGTAAGAATGACATCCACCTCATTCGGAATAGCATAGTCTGCCGACTTTTGCGACAAGGCATTGATTTTCTGTTGGATGGTTTGTCTTTCAGCCACATCAGAAGTCTCGTGCAAACGGTCATACATCAGGTCAATGCTGTCCAGATACACTTTCTCGGCCTCCCAATTGGTCGTACCAATCTTATCCGTTCCCTTGAACATGATATGCTCAAAGTAGTGCGCCATACCGGTTGCATCGACAGGGTCATTCTTGCTGCCTACATGAACATAGACAGCCCCGTAAATCTCGGGCTGCGAATGGTCTTCACACATCACCACCTTCAGGCCATTATCCAAATGGAAGGTCTTGGTTTTCAGGTCGCTCTGCTGGGCAAACGCAAATGTAGTTCCTAATACCAACAGGAACAGAATCAATAGTTTTTTCATTTTGCTTGTTTTGTTATTGTTATTCGATTCCAAACATGTTTTTATACTGTTCAATGATATAGGCATCCACCCAATCGTAATACCTCTGCATTGCATTGGCATCCTGTGACTCCCGATAGCGAATTAAGGCTTCCTCGCCAAGTTGCATCACCTCGTTTTCAATCGGGAGGATGCGCTGCAAGATGCCTGTCCCCTTTTTGTTCATCAGCTTGGAGAGGTCACCATAGAACTCCACGTTGCCACGTTCGAGCGAAAATACACGCTCTTTCAGTTTCAAACCCATCTCGTTCAGTCGGGAATGGCCTGTTCCATCATCCGTAACGATGGCAGGCAAACTCCCAGAAGTGGTAAGTACCAATGGCATGGCAATGGTAGTCAAAGGCCAGCCCATGATGGTCCAACTGACCGTATTGAGTGGAGACTCGTCGGGTCTGACACCTTGCACCAACACCACAGAAGCCGTAGAATAACGGGCAATGTAGTCATGGAACGACACATAACGTATATCTTCTTCGGTCTCAGGCATGAAATCATGCATGTCGAGTTTGGTCACACCGTGTTTCAGATAACGCGAAATATGGGTAATCAGATAGTCATGCTCCAAATTGCCTTCCTTGCAAGCCTCAGCCATGAAATCAGTGATGGCTTGATAGCGTTCCACGCCCTGGTCACGCTTATGGTTGCCCGTCGTACCAAAATTGGTGCGCATCAGATAACCGTCAGAGGCAACTTCCGGGTCATTCACGTCGAACTTCACATAATCGTAGTTGCCAGTTTCATAATAGGCGCAACCACCTTGTGCATCAAGCACGGCAAAATTGGAGTTGACCTCACGAGGTTTCTTTACCGTGTCCAGCAGACGCTCGAAATCTTCCAACGTAGCACATAATTCCAGCGCCTTACGGATAAAGATGCCATCACCATCGGTGTCACCGCCATCGCCATTCATGTTATAAGCAGCGGTATTGATGATGCCAAATCCTGCTTCGTTATGACCACCCCAAACATCATTAGGCTTCGTATCCTCAGCATTCACAAGGCCAAGATAACGATACCGCTGACCCTGGACGACAATCATCATATTGTGTACTCTCTTCGAATCGCGATGCTTGAAAATCATTGGGCGGCCGTCCTTGGTAACGCTGCCAGAAACAATGACCGAGGTACAAGCCCTGACAGGCTGCACCTCGGTCATCATGACTGCCACCAATGCAAGAGCCAAAACCAGCTTCTTCATGGCAGATTAATTAGTCTATAACATGCTGATAATAAGTTCCTTCCTTGAAGTTCTTGATACCATCCTTCAGGAAATTCACAAAAGCATCCTTGTCCAAATCGTATGCACGCGGTTTCATCAACAGGTTGCCGTTGTGGTCCATCAGGCAGTAATAAGGCTGAGCATTGGTGCCGAACTTCGAGATTTGGAAGTCAGCGTACTTGCGGCCGATGGTCTTCTTTTCCTTGCCATCGTAGGTCGAGGTGTACCATTCATTTTCGGGCAAGGCCGTCTTATCGTCGACATACAAGGCACAGATGACAAAGTCATGGCGCAGCATGTCCTTCACACGCGGGTCGCTCCACACGTTGGCTTCCATCTCACGGCAGTTGACGCAGCCGTGACCCGTGAAGTCGATGAAAATCGGCTTGTTGGTAGCTTTTGCAGCGGCCAAGGCTTGATCGTAGTCGAAATAGCCTTTTAGGTTATGGGCCAAATGGAAGAGGTCGGCATATTTCGGTTCTTCATTGAACTCACCAACGGCAACAGCTTCCGTCTGACCTTGCGGCGCCACGGCCATATTGGCGAACTTGGCGTCCACATAGTCAATCACTTTTTCGCTGTTCTCTTCGATGATACGGTTAAGGTCGAAATCGAGGGTTTGCTTGGGCGGCAGATAACCCGAGAGGGCCTTCAACGGAGCGCCCCACATGCCAGGGATCATATAAACCACGAAGGTCAGGTCAATGATGATGAGCACCAGACGGAACACGCCCAACTCCTTGACTTCCTTCTCGTCCTTGAAACGGATCTTGCCCATGAGATAGAGGCCAAGCAAGGTGAAGCACACAATCCAAATGCCAAGGTAAACCTCACGGTCAAGCAGGTGCCAGTGGTAGGTTTGGTCGGCCACACTGAGGAACTTGAATCCCAAGGCGACTTCGATGAAACCTAATACGACCTTAACGGAAGTGAGCCAGCCACCGCTCTTAGGCAGACGCTGCAGCAAGTTCGGGAAGAAGGCAAACAAGGCAAACGGCAATGCAAAAGCCACGGCAAAGGCAAACATCGTCACGATAGGAGCCCAGAACTCGCCCGAGGTCGACTTGATGAGCACCGTGCCCACGATGGGACCTGTGCAAGCAAACGACACCAACACCAAGGTCAAGGCCATGAAGAAGATGCCGCCGAGGTTCTTTGTGCTTTGCTTGCTGTCGCTCTTGTTCACCATATTGCTGCCCAGTGTGATTTCGAAGGCTCCGAAGAACGAGGCCGCAAAAATCATGAACACAAGGAAGAAAATGATATTCGGCAGCCAGTGTGTGGCCAGCCAGTTGAAGATGTCGGCCGTAACGCTGTTGCCACCCACGAGCCAGGTCACCAAGATGATGATGGCAATAGGCAGGGTGTAGAGCAACACGATGAAAAGGAAATACATGAAAGCCTTGAAACGACCTTGTGCCTTGGTTTCACCCTCACCGTGCATGAAGAACGACACGGTCATAGGAATCATGGGGAACACGCAAGGCGTCAAAATGGCGGCGAAGCCCCAAAGGATGGCTTCGAGAATCATACCCCAAATGTTGGACTTCTTGCCAGCAGTGGTTTCGGGCTCAGCGGCCTCAATTACAGCGGGTTCGCCGTAGGTAAGGTCAACGTCCTCGGTCAAGGAGACACATTGACCGTTTTTGCAAGCCTGATAGTTGATTTCGCCCGTGATGGGGAAACCACCGTCTTTCAGTTTGCGGAAGGTCTGGGCAAACGATGCCGTGCCAGCAAACTGTTTGTACTCCACTTCAAAGATGTCGTCGTAATACATCGGCACATCCGTAAGGTCGCGGGCCTCGCCCACAGCCTCAAAAAACTCGGAAGTCTTGATGTCGAACACCGTGGGTAGTGGTCCCAAGTCAGGCATCTTGGTGGAATAAATGTGATACTCGGGGTCGATTGTAGCCGTGGCAACAATATCGAACTCATTTTCATTGAGGTCTTGGATAGCGACAGACCACTTGACGGGGTCAATGATTTGCGCACGGACCTCCATAGGGACGATGGCGGCGAAGGCCATCAACAGGAAGAGAAATAGTTTCTTCATATAAGTTAATTATTTAATTTTCAGCGAATTAATTAATTGCTTTTTCGATTCTATACAGCACTTTACCTTCCCGCTCAATACTCTCAATTAAATCCTCATTTCGAAGCATAGAGTAAAGACTTAGATCAACAAAATATGGCAGATACAAATCATCAATCTTAGCGTCAAGGAGAGCCAATTGAAGATAAGTCAAATTACTGCCTTTCAATGTAATATCTATATCCGAAGCCACTTTGTTCGTACCTCTTGCACGTGAACCATAGATAATAGCTTCCTCGACTTCGGGAATCGAAGCCAAAGTCTCACGCAAGGCGTTGATTTCATTATCTTTTAGTCCAAACTCCATCATTTACTCAGATTGGGTGAACAAATCGGCAGATTTATAACTAGACAGATTATTCATTCTTTCATAAAAACGCACAAACGCTTGAAAATAAACATCTTTTACACGCACTATAACATCAGCAGCTGTATCTTCATCGTAATTCTATTCCCATCTTGGCAAAGTGTTATCCATCACAGTATATTTTACCTGCAAAAATAGAAAAATTATCTATCTACCTGAGTCTGTTTGCAAAGAAATATAGTTTTTGTTGAAATTGAAACCTTATATCGCTCATCAATGCGATATCCGACCACCCAAAGAATATCGCCATCAGCGGCAACCAACAGCCAAACATTGCGTTTTTGCCATTCCGTAAATTTCTGATCCACAAAGAAATCGCTGAGCAATTTAGAGCCTTTCATGCCCAAGGGATGGAAGCGGTCTCCGTGATGCCAATGGCGCAAAATCAAAGGGAACTGGATTTTATCGAAATCCAATTGAGCCACTTCGGATGACTTGTCGATAATGAAATCGGCATTCTTCTCAAATCTGGAAAAACGAAGATGTACAGGCGAAAGGATTTCCTCCTCCCCTATTTGAATTAGGATTTCATCATCTGTTTTCTCGTTTATTTCAGAGAGTTGCAAGTCATCCCTACCGATTACCACGCAATGTGTTGGTGAACAGTATTGGTTCCCGATGCCAGTTCCGATGGCTTCGTGGATGAAATGACATTGGTCGGTGTTGAAACCATATTGGCGCAACCATTCAAAAAGCAATTGGAAAGTAGAAGCCAAGGTCCCTGAGCCTGTCGAAGGGCCGACAGCACTAGGTGATATTGCAGAATAAGGCAACCGCTGAATCTCACCCTCTCGTTCCACAATCTGCGCCAGCTTCTCTTTCAATAACGACCTATAAAGCTCATTTTCAGCAGAAAGATGTTCCAAAGACTTATACAAACCTTGCCGTGCCTTTGGTTGCAGCTCATCGAAAACGGGCAATAACTGGTTGCGGATTCTGTTGCGCAGATATACCGACTCCACATTGGTATAGTCTTCCCGCCAAACGACATGATTCTCAACAGCATACTTTCGTATTTGTTCTCGCGAAGCCCACAGCAAAGGACGAATGATAAAGCCATTTTGTGGCTTCATACCTTTCAATCCGTTGAGGCCTGCACCGCGTAATAAGTTGATGAAAAAAGTCTCGGCTTGATCATCGGCATGGTGGGCTACAGCGATTTTGTCATAACCTAACTGCTGCCTCAATTGCTCAAACCAGGCATAACGCAAGTCTCGGGCAGCCATTTCAATGGAAATGCCATATTTTGCAACATATTTCTCGGTTTCAAAATGCTTTACAAAGCACTGTATTCCACGATTTTCCGCAAACTTGCGTACAAACCAATCATCACCATCTGACTCATGTCCGCGCAAATGGAAATTGCAATGCGCCGCGACAAAATTCACCTTGACTTTCAGCAACAAATCCGCCAAAACCATGGAATCGATGCCGCCGCTGAGGGCCAAAATGACTTTTTCGCCCTCGGCAATCAAGTTACACCTATTAATATATGCTTGGAACTGATCAATCATTGTCAGTGCTTTACCACAAATTTTCCCATACCTTTTCCGTCCACCTGAACGAAATACAAACCATCGGGATACCGATTTGTATTGACCCTTATCTGTTGACTATCAGAAACAATAGCGTCCACCAATTGACCCAAGCTGTTGTAAACTTGGATCAATCCCTGCGCATCAATGTTCACAACATCATCAGCTGGATTGGGATAAATCACACAACCTTCTTGCTGATTATCAGAGACATCCGAATAGCATTGATGCACTTCTATGCCCAAAGGCTCAAAGGCATCAATAATGGTTTGCAAATCATAGATATAAAAACCCGAATGACCTCCGTCAAGTACGATTTGCCTGTCAGGTGCAATCAGGAAATAATGCGGAGAATAGGAGAAATGATACAAATCCACAAACCTCTGAGCGCCTCCTTCCAGGCCTACCGTAGGATATTCGACACCAAATTCCTCACACCATCGGAAACACAACTCCTCGGGGTCGGTGGTCACTTCCATATAGAATATGTCTTCATTGTTGCATCCGTATCGATAATAGGATTCCACAATGTATGGCATCGCCTCGCGGCACGAAATGCAGGTAAATCCGAAGAAATCAACAAAAACGAACTGACCTCGATCAAGAATATCGAACAAATGGATTTCGTTGCCATGACAATCAACCAACTCGAAATCCAAGGCTTCGGGGCCTACACAAATCGTATCGGAAATATTCTCCGAGCCATCCTCACATCGCGAAGCCACAAAGTAACAGTTCTCCTCCGTCGGATGATATGTAACTTTTTCTATGTTTGGCTCAACCGTGTTGGCCTCAAAATGGAAATCCTCTTCCGCATAATTCCGCGAAAACACATGATAATACTGGGCACCTTCAACGCCCTCCCACTCGAGGTCCAATTGTGATGCTGAAAGATGAGCCGTCAAGTTGCTTGGTGCCTCGCACTGACCAAAATTGCAATCGCTTGGCACGATGCCCAAATCCGAAAAGACCTCCTCAAAATGATAGACTATCGGCTCCTGAAATATCTGATGGTCAGGCAAAAACAAAAGAAACTGGTTGTTTCCATAGTCGTAGATGCAATCAGGATATAGGGCATAAAACGAGGCACTTCCTCCATCCATGCCAATCACGGGAAACTCAATATGATGTTCTTCGGACCAACTTTGGCACTGTGCTTCATCAGCATTAGTCAACAATTCCATAAAAAACACATCCCTGCCATTGCAGCCATACTGATGGTACAAATTGTTCATGGTCAAAGTCTGCCCATAACCGCTAAAATCATTCTGAAAGTGAACCAAGACATATTGCCCACCGTCGAGCAACTCAAACAGATTGTACGCTACGCCATTACAATCCGTAAAGGTAAAATCCTCAACTTCAGGCGGACACTCGGCCTTCAACTGCCAACCCAATGCTAGAAATGCCAATAAAAGCAATGCCTTTTTCATGTTCAGATAGTATGGATTGCAAAAGTACAAAAACCTCACAATCTGAAAAATAAATCATTTCTTTTTCTTCACCGAAAAACCAAATCCACCAATCTTCTCGCCGAGGCCGTAATACTTGCCATGCGAATAAGCCAAAGGCTTGGCGTGATTCAATTGAAACGCACCAGTACCCTTGTCGATGAGTTTTTCCTCCGCATTGACGGCCACCACCTCGGCGATGAACATATCGTGAGAACCTAATTCCTTCACCTCCACCACCTTGCACTCGATGCTCAACGGCGACTCGGCAATCAAGGGGGCTTTTACGATTTGGGCAGGCTCGGTGTGCAGGTGCATCTGCTTGAACTTATTGTAGTCGCGGCCTGAGCGCACGCCGCACCAGTCAGTGGCGGCGGCCAAATCCTCCGTCGTCAGGTTGATGACGAACTCCTTGTTTTTCATGATGAGTTCGTGCGAGTGGCGTTGCTTGCGGACGGAGATGTAGCACATGGGCGGGTCGGAGCAAATCGTTCCCGTCCAGCCGATGGTGATAATATTGTAGTTTTCCTCGCAATCGCCGCAAGTGACCATCACGGCGGGCAAAGGGTAAATCAATGTTCCGGGTTTGAAAGGGACTTTCATTTTCTACAACTTTTTAATCTTTTTTCATTTACCAACACGGATTTCAAGCTCATGCTTCCTAAGCATTTTGAAAAACTCATTCTCAAAAGCATAATAGTTATCCCTATTTGACTCTTGTTTTTCAAATATTGAAAACACAGGCGTTGATATGCGGAAATCTGTTCCTTCTTTTGTATCAATTCGAAACAAATTACCATAATTATAGCACTTGTTTATATCTGTCCACCTAATCAAACGATACTCTGGAACAAGTTTTGAGCCAGACAATTTCCTCTGTTCCAATCCAAGGTCGGACAGTTTTATATTGACTTTGGCTTCTGCAAGTTTATGAGCCAACAAGAACATTATGAAAAAACCGACAATCCATAAGACAGCGACCATCCATTCATTGTTCAGAGAAGGGGCAAAACCTAATGGGATTATCAATGCGATAATAAACAAATAGAACACCTGCTCCAATGGACAAATTATGAAAGTGTATCCCTCTGGATTCGGAACAAATTCCTTTTCGTCTTCTTTTTCTTCTTCGCTCATCGCTGATTGTTTTACGATTGCAAAAATAAAGGTTTTCCCCAACACTATCCAAAAAACGCCCGATGCACATCATGTTCGGGGGCGATTCCCCAAAAGTCATCACAAAAAGCAGCAAAAATTTCCCAATTGTCCTTTTGTTTTTCAAACAATGCAGGCCATGGAAGGGAAATACGGAAATCTGTATCTTCTATAACGCTTATCAGAAAATCATTATCTCTGCTTCTGCCATGTAAATAATAGTGCCTCATATCGTCCCATTTTATCAACCTGTATTCAGGGTATATCTTTGATCCTGATAGCCTCGTCTGCTCCAAACCCTCTTCCGTAATTTTAAGATTTACTTTCACTTCCGTAATTTTTCGCATAATAACCCATAGAATAACAAAAACACCGATAAAAACACCCCAGATTAACCAATCCCTATCACTAAAGGCATTTCTAAAAACATAAAGAAGTAAAGTAGAAATCATCGTACCCACAACGAAAACACTAACCCATACCCATCCTTCAGCATACTTCACAATCGTGTATCCTTCCGCTCTCGGAATGGTTTTTTCTTCGTCATCGGTTTTCTTCTCTTCTTCGCTCATCGCTGATTGTTTTATGATTGCAAAGATAATGATTTTCTCTGTCAGCTTGCGGAATTTGTTTTGCCTTCAAAAAAAATACATAATTTTATCATTATATTGAGAACTTTTTATATTTTTGCAAAAAGTTTTAATTATGAAGATAACTGAAAGAAATAGTTATATCAAACAAGTGGAGAGGTTAATTGGCAAAGGTGAGGCCATTGTCTTGACAGGTCATCGGCGTGCGGGCAAAAGCTGCATCCTCGCAAGTTTGGCTGAACGATGGAAAAACCTGGGAAACATCATCTTCATTGACATGGAAGATCCAGACCATGCAGATCTCGAGACCTATAAAGAACTTCACGATTATGTGAAATCACACTTTGTAGAAGAGAGCAAAAACTTCCTACTCATCGACGAAGTGCAAGAAATATCGCAATTTGAGAAGGCATTGCGCTATTGGATTCGACAAGATAACATGACCGTTGTGGTAACTGGAAGTAATGCAGCTATGCTGTCAAGTGAGGTCGCGACAGCCTTTGCCGGACGCTATTTTGATGTGCATATCAACAGCCTCAATTATGAAGAGTTTCTGCGATTCTACGCTCTGCAAGATTCCGATGACTCTTTGACAGCCTATCTCCGATGGGGAGGATTGCCTTTCTTGGCACAGATTCCAATGGCTGACACAAAGGTCAGGACAGATTATCTCGGCAGCATTTACGATACGATTTTTGTCAAGGATGTCATTACACGCAGGAAAGTGCGCAATGTAACCATGATGGATAATCTCGCCCGTTTTGTCGCCGACAATACAGGTAAAATCTTTTCGGCCAACAGCATAGCCAAATACCTAAAAGGAAAAGAAAACACCGTTTCTGCCAATACTGTGGGCGAATACATGGAAGCTTGGTGTGAATCCTATATGATTGACAAAGTGAAACGATACGACATCAAGGGAAAACTTGTGTTTGAGCAACAAGAAAAGTATTATTTCGAGGACTTAGGCATACGAAACTATCTTTGCAAGGACAAACGCAACATCGACATTGAGAAATCCTTGGAAAACATAGTGTATCTGAAACTTAAAAACAGAGGCTTCGATGTTTATGTAGGACAAATCAACGGCAAAGAAATTGATTTTGTTGCTCGTCGGGGAACGGAAATGCTGTATGTGCAGGTTGCGATGACCATTACAAATGAAGCAACCTACCAACGAGAATTCGGCAATCTGAAACTGATTCGCGACAATTATCCTAAATACCTTGTCACCCTTGACCCAATCGCTGCATTAGTCAACGACAGTGGAATCATCGCTTGCACAATGAGAGATTTTCTGTTACGGCAACTATAAAAAAATCCCGCCCAAACGAGCGGGATTTTTTCATATTTAAGGTCAGCCAGTCGAGGCACGTCTTGTGTCGGCCCTTCGACGGGCTCAGGGGCCTTGGCTTAATCGATCGTCCAGGTCGAACCGCTGTTCAGCAGGTCGTCCATGCAGTGGATCTTCGAGACGGCCTTTTCGTTTTCGATGACTTGGTCAAGGCTGTCGTTGAAGGTCGGGGCTTTCACATCGCGGATGACACCGATGGCGACGGGGAAATGAGGCGGCATCATGTGTGCCAGCATCATGTGGATGCCCGTGTCCTCAGTGGTCTTGTCGTGAACGAGGATGTCCTTCTCGGTGATGCCGTTCTCGCCGATGGTGACGACTTCGAGATGGTTGTCCTTCAGCATGATACCCTTGTCGCGGTTTTTGCCGAAGATGAGCGGCTGGCCGTGTACGCACTTCACTTGCATGTCGTCGCGGACGTCCTTGCCGGTGATGTTTTCGTGAACGCCGTTCGAGAAAATCATGCAGTTTTGCAGGACTTCGGTCACGGCGATACCATCGTGCTTGTACGACTCCATGAAGATTTCGCTCAGTTCCTTCGGGTTGATGTCAACGCCACGGGCAAAGAAAGTGGCCTTGGCACCGATGGCGAGTTCGCCAGGATTGAACGGGTCTTCGTAGGTGCCTTGCGGCGAGGTCTTGGTCTTCGTGCCACGGAAAGTGCAAGGCGAGAACTGACCCTTGGTCATACCGTAGATACGGTTGTTGAACAGGATCAGGTTGATGTCGATGTTACGACGGCAGGCGTGGATGAAGTGGTTGCCACCGATGGCGGTGCAGTCGCCGTCGCCGG
>JAEEGH010021099.1_pt1 | contig 13482 bp, 11 predicted proteins | sample 9134181 | NCBI WGS metagenome assembly JAEEGH01 (sample SAMN16246544, study PRJNA631951) | gut metagenome | biome: gut microbiome; feature: rumen; material: DP-attached | host: Bos | place: Iran: Karaj | collected 2018-10
TTCCCCCGTCGAAGATGGAAGTGAACTTCCTTTCGGTCGCACACAACAACGAAGTCGTCGACAGGTTCTGCGAGACATTCGACAGGTTCCTAGGGGAGATACAGTGAAGGTAGGCACCAGAGAGAGCGAGCTTGCGATGAAGCAGACGCAGATCTTCGCGGACGCCTTCTCCGCTCAGTTCCCGGATGTCGGTCTCGATATCGTTCCCATGTGTTCATCGGGGGATATCGATCTGAAATCATCCCTTGACAAACTGCAGGGATTCGGAGCATTCGTAAGGGAATTGGACGCGGCACTGCTGAACGGTTCAATCGATGTCGCTGTGAATTCCATGAAGGATATGCCCGTGGATGTTCCCGACGGATTGTGCGTCGCCACAGTCCTGAAGAGGGCAGATGTGAGGGATGTGTGCATCCCGTGCCCGCTGGACAGACTGAAGTCAGGGGCTGTTGTAGGAACGTCATCCATCAGGAGGTCCGCCATGGTGAAGGAGGTCCGTCCGGATCTGAGGACGGAGGTCATCAGAGGGAACGTCAGGACCCGTCTCTCCAAGTTCGACGAGGGGAAGTATGATGCCGTCATCCTCGCAAAGGCGGGACTCGACCGTCTCGGTGTCGAGAGGGACATGGCCATACTGGATCCCAAGGTATTCGTTCCCGCACCCGCACAGGGTGCGATAGCCATAGTCTGCAGGTCAGATGACTGCGATACCAGGAAGAAGTTGTCGAAACTCAATGACCCAGACACGAGGGCGGAGGTCGATCTGGAACGCACGATAATGAAGAAGATGGGTGCAGGATGCTCCTCACCCATAGGCGTGAACGCCAGACTCGTCAACGACGTGTTCGATCTGAATGCGGTATCCTTCGAGACAGGTAAGAAGATCGGATTCAGAGGAAGGATCCCCAAGGATTACTCCGATGATGACGTATCCAGAATAGTGGAGAAGCTCATGGGAAAGAGAGGCCACGTGTATCTTGTCGGGGCGGGACCCGGAGATATCGGACTCATGACCGTGAGAGGATTGGAATTACTAAAGTCAGCCGAAGTCGTCGTCTATGACGCACTGGCCGACAATTCATTGCTGGACAACTGCCCCGGTGCCGAACTGGTCAACGTGGGCAAGAGGAGCAGGAACCACATCAAGACACAGGATGAGATCAACCAGATCCTCGTGGATTACGCCAGGAAAGGGAAGAACGTCGTGCGTCTGAAGGGTGGCGACCCGTTCCTGTTCGGAAGGGGTGCTGAGGAAGCGGCTGTGCTCAGGGATGCAGGTCTCGACGTCACCGTCGTACCGGGCGTATCATCATCCATCGCAGTACCGGAGGTCGCAGGTGTGCCTGTGACGCACAGGGACCATGCTTCATGTGTCACGATAATGACAGGCCACGGGAAGGCGGGAAGCGACGGCATCGACTGGGTGTCCGCTGCTGCGATCCCGGGGACACTTGTAATCCTCATGGGAATGGACAATGCGGGAATGATCTCCGAAGGTCTCATCAAGGGCGGAAAATCCCCTAATACACCTGTGGCAGTCATCACGGACGGTGCGAGGCCCGAACAGCGTGCCGAATTGTCCGTACTGAAGGATCTCCAGAGCATGATCGCCGACAAGGGACTGAAGGCTCCCGGAATCATCGTGATCGGCGAGGTCGCGAAGGAGAGGGAGAGGCTGGGTGACCTGCTTTGACAACACTTGCGTTCACACGTCCGCTCAGAAGACTCGACGAATCGATCGTCATCGCAAGAGAGTACGGATTCGATGTGATCGCAACACCGTCGCTGGATATCGTCCACGGCGATCCTAAAGATTACGCTGATATCGGTAAGAAACTGAAGGAGAGAGTGTTCAGAACCGTCATCTTCTCATCCGCTACGGCGGCGGAGGAATGCAGGAACGAATGGGGCGATGACCTGTCATCATTGTTCAAGGATACTGAAGTGATATCAATCGGCCCCGGGACATCCAAGGCACTGGAGAAGATGAGTGTTAGGACATCATCCATGCCTTCGGAGTACACATCATCGGGTCTCGTGGAACACCTTAACCGCAACAGGGACGGAAGAGAAGTATTGATAATCCATTCCGACCGCGGTTCGCCAGTACTGAAGGACGGTCTGGAATCCTCAGGATTCAGTGTCGAAGAACTGATAGCGTACACACTGGAGAAGCATGAAGGAGGGTTGGACGAGATGCGTTCGGCGATCCTGGCAGACAGGGTGGATGTGATCGCATTCACCAGCAGGATGTCCGTGGAATCCTTCCTGGACTCCATAGGGCTGGATAAAGAAGTGATTTTCAAGAAGGCGAAGGCGGCAGCCATAGGTCCGCCGACGAAGGAGAGGCTCGAAGAGGCGGGCATACACGTGGATATCATCCCGCAGAATGCCACCTTCAGGGATCTCCTGCAGACGATAAAAGACAGTTTCGGAATGGTGAGTGAATGAAGGTATTGATTCTGGATATGACGCACGGCGGGGCGATCCTCGCCGAGAGGTTCGTGAAGAGAGGCGACGACGTCACCTGTGTGGATGTATATCACATCGCAACACAGGAGCTGAAGGATGAGACGATCGCGAAGGGAGTGAAGGTCTGCGATCAGGTGCCCAAGGATGACTACGACGTCTTGGTCGCACCGATGCATTGTCCCGATCAGATGTTCATCGGCGAGGCCACATTCAAGGAGAGGGTGTCGTTCAGCCGTGCCGTCAATCTCTTTGTCGACAAGAAGACCTTCAGGATCGAGGTCACCGGTGTGAAGGGAAAGACCAGTACATGCTACATCCTGGCACATATACTTTCCACCGCGGGAAAGAAAGTCTATCTCCACAGCTCCAGAGGGGACGGACCGTGGAAGGACGGACATGAGATAGAATGTCTGAAGTCCATCGCCCCCGTTTCGATACTCACCCTTCCCGATGATGGTTATGACTGCATCATCTCCGAAGTATCCCTCGGAGGCAGCGCCAAGGCGGACATCGCCGTCATCACCAACCTGATCGAGGACTACGGCATTGCCAAGAACTCAAGGAAGGCATCCGTCGCTAAGGCGGAGATATTCACGGATAAGGTGAACATCGTCAAGGAGGATGAGCTGAACATCTGGAAGGCGTTCGGCGATCACAAATTCACCACATTCAAGGAGAACATGAAGGTCGAAGGCAGACCCTCATTGGGCAAAGGCATCGATGTATCGTTCTGCTACAAAGGAAAGAAGGAGAAAGCCGTCCTGGATCCTGGATACATGTCGATGCAGTACATCCCTTCGTTTGATATCGCCCTGAAGATCTGCGAGACCATGGATATCCCTGCGGAATGTGTCATCAAGGGGATCTCATCATTCAGGGGAGTCCCCGGACGCGGAGAGATCTCGAAAGAGGGAGGAAGATGGTACGTCCGCGACAGGAATCCAGGTATCTCGCACATGTCCATAGGGATGACACTGGAATGCCTGAAGAGGATGAACTGTCTGGACAAGGCGTTAGCTGTCATCGATCCCGTCAGCAAGAAGGTCTGCGACAAGATGGATGTGGATCAGATGAAGGCTGTAGCGGCGAAGTACAACGTCGCGGTGCAGATAACCGACGGTATGGGATCCAAACCTATGATACCCGATGACACCAAAGTCGTGATCGAATTCATCAAGGAAGGCTTCCAATGAAGATCATCCATCCCCGCCCCAATCCGATCGTCGCAGCGATGTACACGCTCAGGGACCTGGATGTGGATGTCATAGTGGTCCACGGACCCGCAGGATGCTGTTTCATGGCATCCCGTTCCATCGAGGAGGCGGGTGTCAGGGTGGTCACGAGCGGCATCACCGACAACGATCTCGTGTTCGGTGCTGTCGATTCACTTATTGAAACGCTGAAGATGGTCAAGGGGAGATTCGATCCCAAGACCGTCGCCGTCATAGGGACATGTGCCAGCATGATCATCGGTGAGGACCTTGAGGCGGCAATAAGACGTGCCAACATCGGATGCACTGTATTCTCCGTCGATTGTCATGGATGCATGAAGGACAACACCTCCGGTGCGATCAAGGCCATCGAGGCAGCCGAGACCGCAGGTATCATCTCGCACGACGAAGCGAGCAGACAGTCGGCCATGATGAGGGCTGCCACAGAACTTGAGAAGAACAACGGTATGGCCGGAAAGGATTACCTTTCGCCCACAAGAGGTCCCACCAAGATGGGTGTCGCGAAGATGATAATAGACACCATGAAGAAGGGCGGCACCGTTACAGCAGCGGTCATCGCCAAGAAGGAACTGATCTACAGGTTCGCGGACATCTACGTCGTATTGGATGAGGTCAGGAAGACCGTAGGCGGGAAGACCAGGTTCATCGGCAACATCGACAGGGAGATCGGTCTCCCGAGGATCAGGAGATATGCCGATGATGTGCTCAATGAATTGGAATCTAAAGGCATCAAGGTGGACATCGTCGGCGGATTGGATGAGTACGCTGTGATAGGACAGAGGATGAAAGAGAAGGTCGAGGCGGAGCCCACGGATCTGCTGATCGTCGTCGGCATTGCACACTCATACCCCGACATCCCCAAGGATGCCATCCTTATCACGGACCAGCCCAGACAGCTTGCCAATTATCTCAAATCAGGATATGCGAACTCCGTCGGAGAGATTGCATCGCATTCGATGGTGATGTCTGCAAGGAACATCATCGCGCTGGAGACATCCGATACCATACGCGAGATGCTGAAGGGATGAACATGAAGGGGGTGATCATCGCAGGGACCGGCAGCGGAGCCGGGAAGACATCCATAACCACCGGACTGCTTTCCAGATTATCCAAAGATATGAGGATCCAGGCGTTCAAGGTCGGCCCCGATTTCATCGACCCCATGTACCACTCCCTGGCAACGGGAAGACCGGCCAGGAATCTGGACACATTCATGATGTCCAAGGACACCGTCAGGAATCTGGTAGGATATGCATCGGAAGGTGCCGACCTCTGCATCGTGGAAGGTGTCAGGGGACTGCATGAGGGTCTTTCCGGAACAAGCGATGAATGCTCCACGGCAGAGATGGCCAAACTTCTTGGATTCCCTGTGATACTCGTGGTCAATGCACGTTCCATAACCAGGAGCGCGGCGGCGATGATCAACGGTTTCAAATCGCTGGACCCCGATGTCAACATCGCCGGTGTAATATTCAACAACGTCTCCAACGGTCAGCATGAGAAGAAGCTCATCGATGCCACGGAGAAGTACACTGACGTCGAGATAGTCGGTATGGTAAGGCGCGATACCAAGAACACCATCGGCGAGAGGCATCTCGGTCTCAAGACCATAAACGAGAACGGCAAGAAGGACATCGAACCGCTCGAGGCGATGGTGTCGGAGATAGATACGGACAGGCTGATGCAGATCGCCGAATCGTCCGATCATGAATATGAATATGCGAATCCGTTCGCCGTTCACGACTGCGGTCTGAAGGCAGCAGTCCCGATGGACGATGCCTACTGTTTCTACTACAGGGAGAACATAGAGTGCATGAAGGCCGCAGGCATGGATGTCACGACGTTCAGTCCCCTTGCCGGCGATCCTCTGCCTGATGCGGATTTCTACTATCTGGGCGGAGGCTATCCGGAGCTGTTCCTGAAGGAACTGTCGGAGAACAGGGACTTCATGGACGGATTGAGGACAGCATCCGAGGACGGCAAGACGATCCTGGGCGAGTGCGGAGGTCTGATGTCCTTATGTGCCAGCATCGAGGATAAGAGCGGGAAGTACAGGATGTCAGGCGTGTTCGACGCTGAATCGAGGATGTGCGGACGTCACGGTCCGACATACGTCATCGCCGATACCACAGAGAGCAATCCGCTATTCCCGAGGATGACGGTACGCGGACATGAGTTCCATTATTCCGAAGTGGTCCCGAAGGCCGATTACCATTACGGTTATTCGATGTTGCGCGGAATCGGCATCGACAACAAGTCAGACGGTCTGGTGAAGAAGAACTCCCTGGGTTCGTATGTGCACCAGCACGCATTATCGGTGAAGGACTGGCTTTCTAAGGTCTGTCAGTGATCATTTCGTCCCGATGATCATGAAATGCACAGGGTGGTAACCGTATTCGATGTATCTCAGTCCTTTGAAGATGCGTCTGTCGACCTTGTTGATGATCTCGACCTTGGAGAATCCTGCCGAGTCCATCATCCTCAGATCATCCTTTGGTCTTTCAGCCTTCTTCGACCAGAGATTGGCCAGATGTTCCTTCTCATCGTCGGTCAGGTCATATGTGTGACCGTTCCCGTCCTTCTTCCTCATGCGGACAGCTATCTTGATCCAGATCCTGCGGAGGAAGGAAGCATCCTTCAGATTCCACACACCTTCGGCATAGGCAACCTTCCCTCCGGGACGGAGTACTCTCAGCCATTCCTTCATGGTCTTCTCTGGATCGGGTATCGCCCAGAGTGCATAGTTGCTGGCGATGAAATCGAACGAATTGTCCTCGAACGGAAGATCCATCGCATCGCCCTGGACGACCTCGTATTTCACGTCGTATTTCTCCGAGTTGTATCTGGCGACCTCGACCATGTTGGTCGAGAAATCGAGACCGGTCACATTGAACCCCATGTCCGCGAGCACCAGGGCCTCTGTCCCCGGTCCGCATCCGACATTCAATACATCCTTCCCTCCGCCGGAGAAGACCTCTGAATACAGTTTCTGCCAGCAGCGCCTTTCCTTCTTGTTGGTGAATGAGGCGTTGGTGTATGCGTTGAATGATTCGCATCCCTTGTCGAAATAACTCTGTATGAACTCGTCCATCGTATCACTCTGTCTTGAATGCGGATACGGAGAAGGTGAATGGCAGATGCACCTTCTTCCCGTCCTCTATGAATTCAATAAGATTCTCCGGATCGGCCGTCATGGTCACCCTGCTGCATCCGAGGGACATGAGATGGAAAGCATCCCACTGAGGCCTCCTGTTCTTGCTGGCAGGTAGTTTGGTGGCCATATCTGCAATACGGAGGAGGCGTTCCCTGCATCCCTCCTCACCCTTGTGGTAGATGTCGATGTGCTTCTCGACGTCCATCTCCTCGTAGGCCCTGTCGTGGGCGTAGAGGTAGAAGTTGCCGTCGAACACCGTTATCTTGCCTCCGGGACGGACGACCCTGTACATCTCGTTATACACCCTGGCGGGATCGTCGAGATTCCAGAGTACATCTCTTGAGACCACAAGGTCGAACGAATCGTCATCGAATTCCAGATGATGGGCATCCATCCTCATGAAATCCGCATCAACGCCGTATGTGCGGCAGTTCCTTGCGGCGACGCTGCACATCTCCTCGTTGTAGTCGATCCCCGTGACCTTATGTCCCAGCCTTCCCAGGATGACCGAGAAGAAACCGGGACCGCAGCCCACATCCAGTACCTTCAGCTTACGTCCTTCGGGTATGTCCCTGAGCACCTCGTCCAGCCATTTGGTGTACGAGCCGCCGTCCAGTTGAGACACGACGCTGTCACTGTAGCTGCTGGCACGGTCCGTCCAAAGTCTTCTGAATTCCTCTATGTATGTCTCCGTCATGATCATTCCTTCAGAAGCTTCTCTTCTTCCTTCTCGATATCAGAGTCCTTGACCGCTGCGTCATTGTCATCGGCGGCCAGCATCTCTGCTATCTCCGCGATGTGCGAATCGAGTTCGGGTCCGTCGAGGAGGGCGATGTGAGGTCTTCCCTGCATGGTGCTGATCTCGCAGTCGACGCCGTAGACCGTCTTGACATTCTCTCTCGTCAGGACCTCTTCCGATGTACCGTCGGCGTATATGCCTCCCTTGTGCATCAGGAGGATACGGTCAGCGAACGCCGATGTGACGTTCAGATCGTGACAGATTACTATCACTGCGATCTTCTTGACGTGAGCGATATCGCGGAGCATCCTCATGACCATCATCTGATATCTGACATCCAGGTTGGCAGTGGGTTCGTCCAGCAGCAGGAACTTGGGTTCCTGCGTGAGTCCCCTGGCGATCATGATCCTCTGACGCTGTCCTGCGGAGGTCTCGTTGAACATCCTATTCGCGAGATCCGCTACACCGAGCAGTTTGATGTTCTCGGCAGCGATCCTCAGATCGCGTTTGGTGAGTATCGCACCCGCATGGGGGTGTCTCCCCATCAGTACGGTGTCCATGACGGAGATGGCGAATGTGGCATCCTCTGAATGAGGGATGAAACTCATTATCTTGGACAGTTCCTTGAAGGAGATCTGCGTCACATCCCTTCCGTCTATCAGTACCTGGCCCTCGGTCGGTTTCAGAAGTTTGTTCATGCAGTACATGAACGTCGATTTCCCGACACCGTTGGGTCCGAGGATGCAGGTGAGCTTCGATTCCTCTATGTCCAGGGTGACATTCTTGAATATGTTCAGGTCACCGTATGAGAAACCCAGGTCTTTGATCTCTATTCCCATCTTACCACGCATCCTTTCTCTGCCTCATGATGAGGAACAGGAACAGCGGTCCTCCGAAGATTGCGGTGACTATACCGATCTGCACGGGGGTGCTGGTGAAAATCTTGGACAGCATGTCGGCCACGACCATAAGTGTTGCACCTGTGAGCATCGACCCGGGGATCAGGAACTTGTTGTCCGATCCGAGGAGGATACGCGCCATGTGAGGTCCGACCAGACCGACGAATCCGATGATACCTGTGAAACTGACGATTCCTGCGGCGATAACGGAGACCAGCACCAGAACGATGATGCGGATGTGCTCCACGTTGATACCGAGGGTCTTCGCATAGTTGTCACCGGAGTTGAGTGCATTGAGATACCTTGCCAGTATGAACAGTGCCAGTGTACCGAGTATCGAGATTATGAATATGATCCAGAAGTTGTCCCAGCTCGACTTGTTGAGCGTACCTACGGTCCAGTCGAATGCGGCAGCGGTCGTCTGTTCATCCGAGATGACCATCAGGTAGGACTGCATGGCATTGAATATGTACATGACAGCGATACCGGCCAGGATGATCATGGTGGTGGTCGCTTTCTTGAAGGTCGAAAGGAACAGGATGACCGCAGCCGGGACGAGTGCGAATATGAATGCATTGATCACTATGCCGTATGTTCCTGGTATGAGCATGAATCCGGTACATATCGCCAGGACGGCACCGAATCCGGCACCTGATGATATACCTGTGGTGTAAGGATCGGCCAGCGGGTTCTTCATCATGCTCTGCATGGCAGCCCCTGCGCCTCCGAGTCCGACTCCTATCGCTATCGCACAGAGGAGACGCGGCAGACGGTCGAGCCATACGACCTTCATGTCCAGACTGGTGTATTCTCCCCCGAGGTCGAACAGGTGTAACAATATCACCTCATACACTCTCGAGAAGGAGATGTCGTAGGAACCTATCCCCATCCCTATGCCGGCCGCTCTGATGAGCACCAATACATAGAGCATCAGGCCGATGATCTTCTTCCTGCGGAAGGAGTGATATGAGGTGAGGATCTCATCAGTGCTGATATCGGTCGCTATTTCCTGATTGTCAGAGTTCATGTTAACTTGAAATCGTTTGGCGGTATGGCCGGAGCCATACCGCTGTGTTCGTTTCCCGTTTACTTCTTCCTCATGAAGACGAATGCGACTATCGCGATCAATGCAAGGACACCGACTGCGATTCCTGCGACGAGACCCATGTTGATCGAACCGCCGTGGTCGTCACCGGTCTTGGTGACTCCGGGGTTGTCCACATCACTGAACACCATCTTTGTAGGTACGCTGATGTCAGTGCGGTCGCTCCATCCGATAAGGTCCATGTACTCGCTCCAGGCGGTAGCTGCACTGATGTCGCTGAGAGCGGTGTTACCGGGCATCAGGATCTGGGTATAGTATGCGAGCTGGATGATGTACGGTGCACCGTTGAGTGCCCAGGTCATCGTGTAGACCTTGCATCCCTTCTTCACATAGCCGTCCACCTGTTTGGTGAGGTCCGCCGTGTCATCGTTGAGGTCGAACTCCGTCTTCGAGAAGCAGTTGGCACCCATCAGGATGAGGACGTCCAGGTCCTTACAGTATGTTGCAAGGTTCTCCATGGTCCAGTCGACGGCTGACTTGTCTCCGAATCTCGTTGCGATGCTGTCTCCGCCGCAGGTTATGAAGTTCTCGTGGTCTCCGGAACCGGGACCGCGGGTCTGGTTCTTGTGTTCGTAGTTCACGGTGTTCGCGTAAACTCCCAGGACCTTGAGCTTGTCATCATCTGCGATCTTGGATGATTCAGCTGTGATCTTGTCGATGTATTTGAATGCCCAGTCACCGTATTTCAGTGCGTGGTGCCAGCATGTGTCATCGTCTCTCGTGTTCGTAGCACCGACTCCTGAGAACAGGTATGCGGTCGTCAGGATACCCTCTGCGGGGTGGTGTTCCCACGTGGGGATACGGATGACCTGTGCTCCGTATGTGGCTGCCCAGGTCTCGAGATTGGGCAGATAGTAGTCCACGGTACCGACGCAGTAGACGATGTTGCTGGCGTCACCGCCCAATGTGTCTATGTGGGTGGCGACGGTCTCGCTCGACCACTGTTTGTAGTCTCCGACATCGAGGCATCCGGGGTAGTTGACGGATACGTTGAACTCTGCCTCCTTGTAGGGGGTGGCATCCATTCCGACAACGTTGACCTTGTTGTTGGTGCAGTTGGCGAGGATCGTCGCGGATCTGACGACACACCTGTGGATGGCAATCATCCTGATCTCGGATTTGACGCTGAAGCTGCAGACCTTTCCGTCGACGTCGTAGTAGTACACGGTCGTTGCCGATCCGTCGATCATCGTCTGGACGAAATCTGCGTCTGCAGATGTGATGTTCCCGTCATTGTTGGCATCGCACATGGGGGCCTGTGCTTTGGTGGCACCCTGTGAGACGGCAGTGTTGATGACGGTCTTGTCATTTGCATCGATATCCATGTCTCCGTCCGCATTTCCGAGAATCCAAAGTCTGGCATCGGAATATGCTGCAGGAGATCCCGCTACGGCATTCTTGCTGAAGTCCGGCGCTGCTTCGCTGTCGTTAGGGATCATGATGATCACTGCCGATGCGAGCATCAGAAGGACTGCGAATGCCGCGATCATAACTTTCGATGATTTGAGCATTTATTCACCTTTGTTGAGGTTGATGTTACTTAGCGAATAAAAATATTATGTTAGTAACATCCAATTTTAATCCCGTTTTCTCTCGTTTGATGAAATTATTGCGAATTTTGGCGCTAATTATGAAATTATTGAGTAATCTAACGGAAAATAAGGGGTTACGCCAATTATTAGTAACACAAATTTTACAATCAGTATGTATACGTATCACTCAAAACAAATACATTTTTCCTATGCAATAATGAAATAATCACTATTGTACGCAACATCCAACTGATGCTCAGGGTTAGCATCCGCCCTTGATCAGGCGTTACAGAACAAAGGAAAGATCACTTTCTGAGACCGATCTGGTGCAGGTTGCAGCTTCCGGGTGTGATCGACGCAAGTTTTCCCCTGAGGACACCTTTGATCGATGTGATGTCACCGAGGAAGTCCCTCAGTTCGTGCAGCTTTCCTCCTGCGATGACGACATCCATCTTGCTGTAGTTGTCCACAGGTACGCTGCTCGAATGCGAGAAGATATCGGAATGACTGCGGTAGATGCTGTCCACCTTCTCGAGAACACTGGTGACACGGAGGTCTATGACGATGATGAACACACCGATCATCTCGGCGTCATCGTTCTTCCATGTGTTCTCAGCCAGTGAGTCACGTACCAGGTCACGGAGTGCCTCGGATCTGCTTACATATCCCTTCTTGGAGATAGAATCGTCAAAGGCTTTCAAGAGCTCGGGCTCGAGTGATACTCCGATACGTGTGACTGTGTCCATCACGACTTGTAATCAATTAAGGGTATAAAAAAATCGTGTTACTGATTTCGTAAATGAATTCTGAGGACGGCAAAAACATGACATTGATAACCAAAATCAAACGTCATAATCAGAAAAATAAGGAATCCGCAGGAGCATCGGTCTGAAGGAACGGAAATGCTCTATGTTCAGGAAATCTGGACATCGTCATCTGCAGGCAGCGGGCCCGGTTTTTACCCTCTGTATTTTTCCGAAACCGCCCATCCATTATTTAGTTCAAAGGCTCGTCAGTATTACTAATTAAAAATTCATAACAAATATTAATACTGATGACCAGAATACCCATACTCACGGAGAGATCTGCCGATGGTTAGGTTATTGAGACCGGACAAGAACGACCTTCAGGTGTTGCTGGGCGACCCTAAGAAGGCGATCATCAGCATGTTCCTTCCGTTCTTCATCGCCTTTGCGGTCGTAGAGGTGAATCAATTCGTCGATACGTTCTGGGTCTCCGGTTTAGGCAATGTCGCTGCGGAAGCAGTGGCGACCGTGGTCCCGATATACGGTCTGATAATGTGCATCGGTGTCGGTCTCAGTGTCGGTGCCACCACCACCATATCATTCGCATTGGGTCAGGGCAGGAAGGAAGATGCGGGCAGGCTGATGGTCAACTCCGTCATACTCGGTATCTTCTTCGCCCTGGTGGCATCCGTGCTGATTTTCGCTCTGTACGATGTCATCATCGATTTCATGGGTGCCGGTGATGTGAGGAAGGAAGGATGGGATTATCTTCTCCCGTATGTCCTCCTGTCGCCCGGTCTTCTGACATACTCCATCATAGGCGGAACGCTGAGAGGGGAGGGTGCAGCAAGGAAGTCGACCATCGTTCAGATAAGCGCGGCACTGATCAACATGGCGATCGATCCCCTTCTGATATACGGTCTGAACATGGGCGTCATGGGTGCAGGTCTCGCTACAGCATTGTCGTCGCTGATCGCCGCATGCATCGGACTGTACTGGTACTTCAGCGGAAAGACCACCGTCCGCCCTTCCAGAGAGGATCTGAGATTCAACAAGGATGCATCGGGTGATGTGCTCGGCATCGGAGGGCCCAAGACGGTACAGGCATTCATCTCCAACATGACCGATCTCATTCAGCGTGTCTTCCTGATCATCGCCGGAGGGACATCTGCTGCCATGTTCTACAACTACACGTGGCGTTACATCGGTATGGTCAATCTTCCCACAAGGGCATTGGACAGTGCGATGATACCCGTCTGTTCCGCATCTTACGGACAGGACGATCTGAAGAAGATGAGGACAGGTTACATCTACACGATGAAGCTGGTGATCGCCATCAGCATCATCGCCGCCATCTTCCTGTTCGTGTTCGCAGAACCGCTGATGTCCATCATGACCACCGATGACAGCATGAAAGGATTCCTGGACATGTTCGTCTGGACGCTCAGAGTGGGGGTGTTCCTGATGCCGTTCAGCGCACTGATGGGAATAGAATCATCGATGCTGCAGGTGCTGAAGAAGGCGAAGATCCCCATGTACTTCTACATGCTTTGGGGATTCGTGAAGCTGGGATTGTACGCATTATCAGCGTACGGGCTGCTTG
>JAEEGH010021105.1_pt1 | contig 13479 bp, 8 predicted proteins | sample 9134181 | NCBI WGS metagenome assembly JAEEGH01 (sample SAMN16246544, study PRJNA631951) | gut metagenome | biome: gut microbiome; feature: rumen; material: DP-attached | host: Bos | place: Iran: Karaj | collected 2018-10
ATCATTCAGGCTGGCTCCGCCTGCACCCAGGCCCTGGACAGGCTTTTTGTACTCCTCTGATCCAAGCGTTTTTCTGTTGTATGTCACGCTGCTTATCTCTGCTCGGAGCATCCGGTATTTTTCGATGCCCTGAACATTTTCCATGGCTTTATTTCTGCAAAACCACAGAATTTTTTGCCTGCACTGCAGATAACCATTCGTCGCAGCTGCAATACCATCTTTCACCTGCTTCACATAATCCGGGTCACCGGAGGACAATTCCGGAGGTAAATATTTCTTTGTAATAAACGACACATCATCCAAATTGAATACATATGTGATGGCCGTACCCAGGTATCCCACCATAAGCGCTTTCTGAGCCAGCAATTCCTGAAGATCCCCGGGCATTGCCTTAAAGTAATCCGGATTATCATTTTTCATGTTCTGGAAATATGTTCCCATGCATAGGATACAGTTGATCTCATTCACATGCGATAATGCCCATTCAACGGTCAGATTTTCAGGAGAAAACTCAAAATTCATAAGTGTTCTGATATAAGATTCCAGATAGAACTCACGTATTTCCGGTTCATCTTCGAGCAGAATCTCAAGGCTTCCTCCATCACCTGAAATCTGGTATAACCTGTAATCCCTGGTATCTATGTCACAATCTGAAGCCTGCTTAAGCCACTTATCAAGATAAGCCTCCGCTATACCTTCAACCGCAGACTCCTGTTTTTTATAGTTCTCCATCAAAACTACATGCTCTGCAGTAATCCTATTCGAAAACTCTTTCTGTATGCCCGGCAGGATTTCATTTGCAGTGCGCAAAAGTTCCGGATCTGTCGGTACTTTTGGAGCCTTCAGGGCCTTTTCTTCCTGTTTCGGAAGATTCTTGAACCATTCCTGTATCTCCTCCTGTGTTATGTGGTTATGCTCCATAAAGCCCACATTTTCCGGAGAAGTGTGCTTTGACAACATGGCCCTGGCACACCGCAGATTTACGCGCCTTACATGATCCCGCACTTCTAATACACCCTCTTTTGAAAGTCCTGCAGGTTCTGATGATGCGGCAAAAGACCTTTCGGCCTGTTTACAGGTCAATACTATTTTTTCATCCTTATAAGGCGGCACCTCCATCATTTCAAGGAGCTTTTCCAGACCTTTGATCCTGCGATAAGATGTGGTGGTAGTGAGCATCAAAAGTGCAGCGTTCTTTTTCTGCAGTTCTTTATCTCCCGTATATTCAGGATCAGCCAGAAACTTTGGTACATCCTTTCCAAGAAACCTGTCATAATCGGCCTTCAGCTTCTTATACAGCCTGTCCCTGAGCAGAACTGCAGCGTTCTTAAGCTCTTCCGGACTGTTGTTTATGATCTCACCGATAACTGAAGGCAGAACTTCATCCTCTTCCCAGCCCAAAGTCTCCTGCATGGAATCAAGAGAGGTCAGAAGCCTTGTCAGCTCCAGCACCTTCTGATCAGGTGTGTCCATGGCATTGATCTTTTCCTTAAGTCCGCGATCAATATCCTGTATTGCCTCAGCCTCTTTTCCAACAGGCTCGCTGAACTTTGCACAAATGCCGTCGACTCTCTTCTCCTCTTCATCGATAAGGTCGAACCTGTCGATATCAATTCTCTTATACTCGCCCTTTTTTATCTTATCAGCCATATCATTCAGAGTACTGATGGTGGCTTTGGCTCTTGTGATGTAATAACTGTCGCCGGCTTTTACAGGTGCTGACAGGAAAGCTGCGCTGCTTGATGCATAATACGGATCTCTTGAAAGAGTATTATAAATTCTTGCATAAGAACCACAGACCCTTATGATATCCAGAGTCTCTCCCACGATATCAGCATAGGTCCTGCCGGTATCAGGATCGGTAGTGCTCTTCAAATAATTCACATAGCCGGGGTTTTGCCTTAGCATTTCGTTGTAGTCCTTCGCCATCCTTGCCATGGCAAGCCCCCTGCTGCTTTGCAGATTCTTTTCATCAAAGTTTTCCCTGTTCCGGGCAATGGTCAGAATGTCCTGAGTAATGATATTCAGTGCCATCTTCCTGTTGTCATCATCTTCAAAGTAACTTCTTATGACATACTCAAGATTAGCGGCAACCAGATCCTTGTCCCAAAGTGCAGCATTTGAGAGGAAGAATGAATAGAACATATCAAGCTGTCCCTGTGATCTTTGCCTCAGCTCATCAGGAAAATTTGCGCAGATTTCTTTAAACTGCGCTCTTCTTTGCTCATCATCCATAAGCAGGGTGATACGCGTATTACTTCTGGTTGAAACATCCTTCATGATACTTTTGATGTTTCCGATCTTAACATCCTCTTTTCCGACGGGTGCATACTTTACCAGCAGGTTCCAGTTCTGTGTCAGTGCCTCTGCTGTCTGCTCTCTTGATGAATTTTTACCTGTTTTTCCCTTAAGAAGCCTGGTCACGCCGCCGGAAGATGATCCAGGCGCTGCTTTGCCTGCAAAGTTCTTTCCGTATTTTTTGTAGAACTTATCCAGAGCATTGAGTTTATTCTGATTGCTCTCAATGTAGCCGCCTCTCTTTTCCTGATATATGCCTTCATAACGTTCTATCGCATCTGTTCTTAACCGGCTCTTCTTATCCAGGGTAAGTATCTTCTCATAGTCGGTATACTCGCAGTCCGTATGATCATCTTTTTTGTCTTCTCTTTCTTCCTCCAGTGCGCTCTGAAGGGCTGTCCATGCATCCTTCTCTGCACTGCAGTTTTGTTCTGCATTCCGGTCCAGATAGATCTCCATGTCTGTAGATGAGGTTCTGAAGCCCAGGACAGGATTCAGATAAAGAGTCTGTGCCAGGGTACTGAAGCTGCCGATATATCTGCACTTGGCATAAACAGCGGCACGGACATCCGGAGCCAGTTCCTCAAAATACCAGGCAAATTCCTCGTTTTTCTCCATGCAGTCAACCATATAACCTGCCATGGCAAAGTAGTCAAATATCTCAGGGTGCTTCAGGATCCAGTTCTTGTCCTGTATATGTTCTGCTGAGATGTCATAGCTTAAAAATCTGGAAATAAGCCTGTTTATATGGGGACGAAGCCTTAGCCTGTCTCCTGTAAAAAGAGCCTTAAGAAAATCCAGGTTCTGCTCATGGATCTTTTTGGCAACCTCATCTGCAGGATTTCCTGATTCATCTTTCTCATAGCTTTGAAGGAACATTCTGGGACTGCGCGCATCAAAAACAGATTCGAAATCACTGCTTTTGATGCCATGTTCGGCCAGAAAAGCATTTACTTCACGTCTTTTATCTGTGTCAGCCTTGAGATACTTATCCCTCATCTTCAGGCCTTCAACAGTGACAGAGGTATTCCCCCTCTTTCTAAGCTCCTCTACCCTTGCAACGTAATCAGAGTCATCTTCGGGGACAGGCTTTTCCTTCTTTACAAATTTGTGATCAGCAAGGACCTCTTTTTGCACTTCCAGGTATTTGCGCGCAACCGGTCTTGTCTTCAACCGCTTCTCGCATTCTGCAATATAGGCGTCATATTCCTCTTTCGACATAGAGGGACCTTTGCCCAGTTTCCTTACAGCTTCTATTATCGCTTTGACAGATTTCTCGTATGGCAGAGTCTTTACATCGAGATCATCTGCATTTCCGGGCAGGTGTTCAAAATCCTCATCATAAGTGTCAAGTTCAATACTCTGATCCTGACTATAATCTTCAACATTCTGCTCGTAGGTCATATAAAGATCATTGAGAGCATTTATATAGTCCTTCATTGCAAGCAGTTTGACATCGCGAGGATTATTTTCATCAAAAAGACTTGCCTTTTTCCCGTCTTTTTTCACCTCGTCGATAAGCTGATTTATGTCCTGTATGATAATGACAGCTGCCCTGTACTCAGCACTGTTCATCACCACAAGAAGATCATCGGGATTGAGCAGTGCCGGAAGTTCTCCGTACTTTTCAATGAATCTTCCAAATCGGTCAACTGCCAGATCCTTGATCTTATCAATTGCAAGATTAAACTGCTGTCTTACGAATTCCTTGCTCTCATGGGTATATTCTGATAAGGGCTCAGCGTAAAGCCCTTTCATGATCTGATAGTAGTCTTCATCATTCAGGGTGTCCTGTGTTCCGAGAAAATAGAGGCTGTTGCCAATTCGGTTGCCGCTCAGTCCTCCTGTAACATGCAGCCCGTCGTGGTGAATACCACCTGACAGGATGCTTTTTAACTGAGCTTCTGTAATTCCGGCCTCCGCTTGCAGGCGGCTTTTATATTTTTTAATGAGTTCCCTTGAATTAGCAAGACTGAGGTTATCTATTTTTATATCACAGCAGTTTATTGTCCGTCTTTTGGTTTTCTCTGATTCGGGAAGAGCCAGGTAATCCTTCACCTTGTCAATTGACATCTCATCCTCTTTACGTATAAGCTCCCGGTTCGGCTCGTATACATCTTTGTCCTTACTCTTTTGCGCCGAAGGCGCGTCAATGAAACGCTGTACAGCGCTAACGCGGTCCTTTAGTGCCTCCATTTCCTCTTTTGACAGATACTCTCCAAAGTGCTGCTCAAGAAAAACAGGCGTAAGATTCCTTATGGCCTTTTTTGTGTCATCGTCAAGTCTTCCTAAGAGCTCTGCATGACGTCCTTTCCTGTAGGCCTCAATGAGCTGTTCGCCCTTAAGGTTTCCAAAGGAGTACTCTGTGTATTTTTCAAGACGGATCTTCTCTATGACATACTTATTACAACCGTTATCATACTTGCCCATGGAAGCAGTAAGCATGGCAGAGTCCAGGTTCATCTGACCGCAGATCATATTGAGAAAAACCAGCTTTGCCATCTGGTCCTTGACGCTGCTGCTCATCTCAGCGTAAGGAAGATACATGAGTCCTTTGCCCATTGGCGCTTCCTTATAAATGCCGCGAACCCGCCTGTCGCCTTCCTGTTTTTTTGCATGGATATCCTGTGATACCAGATCTCCCATACCAAGGAGATTTGCCATAACTCCTGTCAGAACCGATCTCTTCTTCATGGTGCTGCCGGGGGTTATCCCGGACGATGCATATCGGCTGTTGGTCCTCTCTTCTCCTTTCTTCATCCGCAGTTCTTTCTCAAATTCCCTGCCGGTGGTGCTGTCATATCTCTGTACATCAGCATACTGCGGATAAAGCGCCACAAACTCTTCCCGCAGTTCGTTATAGGACTCTTCACCTGTCAGCTCTTCTGAAAGCCCATAGTCCTTCATGGCCTTTTTCACCTCATTGCGCTCCTCAAAGCGCATGAAAGCCACCTGGGATGAATTAAGCCCCGGGAAAAAGCCTGTGATATCAACGGGATCATACAGGGCAATGTCGTACAATTTGCCAAAGAGCGCCCTGCCATCGTTTATCAGTTTTCTCTCATCGCCACTGTAAGCATTTTCCCGGTCTGAAAAAATTTTCTGCAGCCTGCGGCCGCCTTTGCGCCTTAGCTTTTCTTCAATCCTGTTCATCCCCATGAGTTTGCGGAACGCGTCATCATGCATGATGCGTAAGAGGGCATAGTTATTCCTGAGCTCTTCGCTCCTTGGATCTGCATTCTTATCCTGAAGAAATACCATGGGCACGGCGTGACGCCTGTAGGCGTTGTATCTGGAAAGAAGGTTCATTATCATACTGTCTTTTTCGCCGTAGAAATCCCTGATCATATCGTCATCGGCATGGTTGTTAAAAAGCTCGGATACTGCACCGCCTTCTTCACCCAGGAGCATGTATCTTCCCGAATCCAGTCCTGCCAGCATATCTGCCTGATAGAAGAGTTTTGCGAAAAGACCTATCCTGTCTTTCTTTTTGTTCGCGTCCCCACAGCGATCATTTATCTTGTTCCGTACTGCCCCTGCCATTTCAATGCCCATTGCTATCCTGGCATAAACATTTTGAGAGTCATTCTTTTCCTGAATATTATTCAGGTCCTCAAGAGTTCCGCTCTCCAGATAAGGGCATAGCCTGTGGAGCTGTTCCTGCTCCTTCCTGGCGCGGCTCAGCGCGTTTTTCACCAGCAAAAGACGCTCTTTTCCTTCTTCTGATACGGCCTTGTAGAACACGTCATGAGAGCTCACATAAGCTTCCAGATTCCTTATCAGCTCATCGTATAAGACATCCATCTGCGAAGGAGTAACCGGGTCCGATGTACAGTATCTGTTAAGCGTCTTAAGCAGGGTCTTGATGATCATCATCTCAGGACCGTCTGCCTTGTTTTTCTTTCGCCTGTGATTCATCAGATCGGTGTAGATAAAATTTTTTCTAACATAGGTGCAGTCCTTATAAAGGCGCACTGCTTCAAAGGATCCGGCCACCTGTTCCCTCTGACGGAGAACTGACTGCTCCTGATCATTGATCACAGGCTGTTCCTGCTGATCGACTTCAATCTGCTCCTGATCATTGACTTCAATCTGCTCCAGGTCATTGATCACGGGCTGTTCCTTATCATTCTCATAACTTTGAGCCAGCTGCTTTTTCAGTTCTGCTGCCTTTTTCAGGCAATTGTATAGCTCCTTTAAATCCTCCTCTGAGGAAAAGAGGATGTCTATATCATTAAGTATATTACTGCCAATGACTTCTTCTACATTCTCTGCGTTTTCCAAAAATTCCAGATCCTGGGCCTTAAGCTGCGAATACAGATAGTTATCTATGCACAGGAACCTGGCAGCTGCATATTCTGTCATAATGCAGAGCCTGTCATACTTTTTCTTCAGTTCCTGATCCAGGAAGTTGCCGTTTATGAACTCAGGGATTGACTGCATCTTCCTTAGCATTCTCTCAACTTTCTTCAGGTTGGCATAGTTGTCTATCAGTGCCTCATCCGTGGAAACATCAGGCTCGGAAAAAGCGCCAAGGAATTCCCTGGCCTCTTCGAAGCTTATGCCCTTTTCCACATCATCCCCGGAAACCTCGCCTCCCTTACTCTTATCAGCATTCATCGAGGCATTGTAATCAGAGCAGGCACGGTTATACTTATCATACATTTCCTGGCGTTTCTGCCTGGTGAATGTATTTGCCTGCGTATTCATGACCCCAGGATTTTGCACAAGCATCTTCTGCTGAGGACCCTGCGCTATATTCTGAAGATTTTTTTCATTCATCTGCAATGGATTCTCCATATCTGATCCATTGATTTTTTTCATCTTGTCATTGTCAGAATGGGTAATCATGAAAAATCCCTCTCGCGTTTACTTTTCTATTCTTTCCCCTGTGTAGACAGGACTGCCGAAGCCCCTGGGAAGGAGTTTTTCCGACAAAAGAAATGACGGCTGGTTATGTCTGGAAAACTGCACCGGTGTATCCAGGGAATACTTTTCCTTGCAGCTGGTTACAAAAAACCTCATCATTCCCGGAAGTGTTTTGGAAAAGTCCTGGTCAAAGGCCACCATCAGAGCAATGGAGATTGTGCCCGAGGGTCTTTCGTGGAAGAGCATTACGCCATTTACATCTGCATCGTTTTTGGAATAGCAGGATATGTCAGTGTCAAACCAGGCCATTGCCAGATACTCCAGGTCCTCACATACTCCCCTCTTTTCCATGGAAATACTCTTTGCTATGGTGTTTCTGAAGTTTCGTATCGTCATGGTGCTTATGGCTTCCACATTTGACGGCACAGGTTTATTGTAGATAAGAGGCAGCTCGGTCAGCTCCCTCAGGGAAACCACTATGTCATCACCCTCTGTCAGACGGACACTAAAGCCGGCCTCCTTCAGAAGCTTTTTTTCCATGCCGCCCATTTTCACCGGGATCACAAAGGAAGATTTTGTCACATTGTCTGCGTTGATTCGTCCGGCATAAGCTTCAAAGATCATCTTCGCGGCATCTTCATCCTCTGCACGAAACCACCAGATTTTGCTGCTTACGCTCCTTCCCGACTCAAGCCCTATCAGTTCCCAGATCATCCCGGAAACCGGTTCTTTTTGGTCATTAACAACTATAAGCCCCCTGAAAAAAATGCGGCTCAGATTCTCTGCCATGTCATCCCCGATATACATTGAGAATTCCCAGGCATTTTCCTGTTTTATCTCTATCAGATTCAATTTGGGCCTCCTCTTAATACTTATTTATCCCTGTCTCACAATATTGTCAGAATGTCAGCAAATCCTGTCATCTTAAAGATCTTCATGATATCATCCGAGACGTTCTTTATGGTCATGGTGCCGTCCCTGTCATCCATCTCCTGCCTGGCCGCCAGCAGTGCCCGAAGACCTGCGCTGGTGAGAAATTCAAGCCCGGCCAGGTCAAAGTTCACCTCTGTGGCATCAGAGATGTTTTCTGTTATTACCTTCATTAGTTCCGGAGAGGTTTTGGTGTCAAGTATTCCCTCCGGGGCGATGTCGAGTATGGTTCCTGTCTTGTTGCACTTAATATTCATCATAATTACCCTCCTGTCATTAAATGATCATTCATCTGTTTAGCCATTAAACTTCCTGCGTATATCCCTTCTATTTCCGCAAACAGTACCACTGCCAGAGGCTGTCCATCCTTATCAAAGCATGCGCAGCTGACATCTTTGTCAAACACTCCCATCTTATAGGAGAGTCCGAAGTGCATTTGCACCACATCAGCAAATCCCTGCATCTGCTGGCTTGACAGATTGCATAGCGAAACCACATCCTTTGGCATACCGGTGTCATTTTTCATATGACTGTCAAAGAAGCTCTTCTCCGATCCCGTAACTCGTCAAAATACGCCTCGAACGGTATCTGGCTCCTTATCTAACAGATAGGTCAGAGTCAGAACATTCATGCCATCAACGTTTTCGTAGCTGATCTCATCAACTGTGCTCTTCACCATGAATACCCCCAGTCCTCCGATCCTTCTCTTATCTGCAGGAAGAGTAATATCGGGGTTTTCTTCCTGCAGCGGATTATAGGGTCTGCCCTCATCTTTGAAGGTTATTATGGCGGCTTTGTCTTTACTCTTTTTATACGATATCCAGACCTTTCCGTCAGTGCCCTCATAGGCATAGTTTGCGATATTGGAAAAGATCTCGTCCACTATCATGTGAAGCATCAGAATATCCCTGCGGTCAACACCTTCTGCCTCGAGTTCTCCTTCTATAAATTCATAGGCCTCATCGATGTGGTCGGTATCGGCCTTTACACATATTTCCTTCATGGGCAGTATATCCTCCGGTTTAATAGGAAAAATGCACATAGTTATAATTGATTTTACCAAATTTCTGCGCAATATTGATAAAAAAACAATTAAATAAATACGAACAATTGAGTTTTATCTGAGATCACGCAACGTAAAAAAGCCCGGTCTGCAAAATGCAGCCGGGCTCGTTCATTCCCATCATTCAATTGTCAGGATATCTACAAAACCTGTTACCTCAAAGATCTCATTGATCTCATCGTTTACATTTCTGATCACCATACTGCCCTGCTTGTTCATCACCTTCTGGGCAGACAGAAGTACTCTCAGTCCTGCTGATGAAATGTACTCAAGTTTTTTGAAGTCGAACTCCAGATTCTCAATGCCGCCAAGGCATGCCTTGAGCTCATCGTCCAGAAGCGGAGCTGTTGTTGTATCGAGTCTTCCCTCCAGTGCTACTGTAAGGTTTTTTCCGTTTAAATTCTTATTGATTGTCATTGCTTTTTCTCCTCCGTTAAATATCACATACGATCGTCATATCCAGACGGTTGCCCTTGACTCCAACCAGAACATCCTTGGCAACACTGGCAACTATTGATTTTTCAAGTTCATCCCAGGCCTCCCTGGTTGCCTCACTATCGGCATTTCCTTCCTTCAGTGCTCCCTTGTATTCATACAAGGACCACATGATGCCTGAATCTGCCATTCCCTCAACGCCGCTGTACATGCCCATGGTTCCGTAATTGACCATGCCGCCGCCGTACTGCTGCTGAAGCTTCATGACATTGCTGTAGTTGAGAAGGCCGTTCTCGATGATGTCTCCGATCTTGCCCATGAAGCCCCTGGCCAGGGAGTTGCCCTCATTGGATGCCATGCCAAGAAGACCTTCCTTCTTGTCCTGATCCATCTGGGTCTTGCCCGTGAGTTTGATACAACACTCATGTTTGTACTTTTCAAACCATATGGCTGCATGATAGTCAGCTGTAAGCTCCTTGAGCATTCCTACGGTCTCTTCAAAAAGAAGCTTAAGGTGAAGCGCACTCTTTTTGGGAAGCTCCAGTTCGGAGATGAGATCATCTGCCTTCTCATAAATGCTCTCATCGCCCAGGTTGTTACAGTCAACAAATGTGAAACGGGTTGCCTTGACGGGCACTCTTGAGCCAACAGTAGAAAGAGCCTCCGAGAAGTCCTTGGTAACCACGAGTTTAACCTTGTTCTTGTCAATGTGGACTTCGATATCGTCAGCCAGGTTGGCCACCAGGGATCTCTCCAGATTATCCCATGCCTCCTGGGAATACTTGTCCTCATATCTCTTCATATAGATATCATCCAGATAATCCTTGAGGCTCCACTCTTCCTCCTCAATGCCCTCCATCAGGAACATGCTGCGAAGGATGCCAAAGAACCCTGTCTCACTGCTGTTCTCACCGGTGGATGATACAGAGATCAGCTCCTGCTGCTGAGACTTGTCCATGTGATTCTCAGCTGTCAGGTATAACCTGGATACACGGGAGTTACCTTCCATCCAGAAATCGATTATGCCTCTGCCTATTATGGACTTCACCAGTCTCATCATCTCCTCGCAAAGAAGTCTGAGGCGCAGTGCATCCTTAGTGCTTAGCCTGACATCACTGATGTAACCGTCAAGAAGCCTGTTGACCAGGTCAAGGCTGGCTTCCAGATCAGCGATCTTAATGTGATCAGTCTCTACGTATTGCATTTCCCCCTCCTAACATTGATTTATAGATATATGTTACCACATTTAGCGGCATTGTGCTAAGTCTTTCTTCATATCAAGTGCTGCAGCTCTTGCTGCCTCGCCTGCTCTTCCGTCGGAAAACTCTTTGTAGGCATCGCTCTTCCAGGCTGCAATGATTCCCCTGGAGGAATTGACTATGGCTCCAAGGCCGTCACTGTTAAAGAAGCCCTTTAAGTCTTTTCCCTTGCCGCCCTGCGCGCCGTAGCCGGGAACGAGGATGTAGGTCTTTGGCATGAGCTTACGAAGGGCTGCCCCCATCTCCGGGTATGTAGCCCCGACCACTGCACCTACGTTGCTGTATGAACCGTCCATGGAGGACTCTCCCCACTCCTTCACCTTGTCTGCCACCAGCTCGTACAGGGGCCTGCCGTCTATAAGCCTGTCCTGAAATTCACCGCTGCTGGGATTGGAAGTCTTGACCAGAACGAAGATGCCCTTGTCCTGTCTGTTGCACACATCGATAAAGGGCCCTATGCCGTCAGATCCAAGATACGGGTTCACTGTGGCAAAGTCCTCATCAAAGCCCTTAAAGACCTGATCACCGATCCTTACCTCTCCAAGGTGCCCCTCTGCGTAGGATGCAGAGGTCGAGCCGATGTCGCCTCTCTTGACATCGCCGATCACCATAAGGCCCTTTTGTCTGCTGTAATCTATTGTTTTCTTGAAAGCTATAAGTCCCGGAATTCCCAGTTCCTCATACATTGCGATCTGAGGCTTAACCGCCGGAACTATGTCGCATATATTGTCGATGATCTCTTTGTTGAATCTGAAGAACGCCTCCGCGGCACCCTCGGGATTTGCACCCTTTTCTTCAAAACATTCATTTAATATCCTGTCGGGAATATATCCCAGCTTGGGATCCAGACCCACAACTATCGGGGCATCTGTCTCCACTATTCTGTCGATCAGTTTAGAAATCATAAAGCTCTTTTCCTTCCGAAATTATTTTTTCCTGTTATCATAGACTGTAAAGAAGTCGTCTATAGCCTGGATCAGCTTGTCCTTGGGCATGGATTTTAAGAGATACTTGGCGGGTTTTAAGGCCACCACCTTCATGACGCTCTCCTTGTCGTCCTTGGCGGTGAGGAATATCACGGGCAGGTCCTTTAAATTTGCGTCATCCCTGATCTCCTTTAGTACATCAGGGCCGCTCATCACCGGCATCTCGTAGTCAAGAAGCACCAGGTCCACGGGGGTCTGCTTGAGGAACGACATTGCAATCTTGCCGGAGCTTGCCATGTACACGTGATATTGCACGGACAGCCAGGTCCTGAGCATTCTGAGCATGGCTCCGTCATCGTCGACGATCAGAATCTTCTTGCGAAGGGAATCATCCACCGAAGAATAATTGATGGCAGTGTTCAGATGCTCTGCAAGAAGTTTTACATCCAGAGGACGCAGGTAGGTCTCAGAGATCTTTTCTATAGGAATGATTGAGGTGCACACGCTAAGCTCCTCCTTGTTTCCTATGAGATACAAAAGAAATCTCTCAGAGTCTATATGGTCATTGAGATAATTAAAAAGTGTAAGGCCTTCCTCTGTCAGATCCCCAAGATAGAGCACATAGATATCGGGCTTGTCAGCTATCGCCTCGATGTCCCATTCCCTGGGCGCCACAGTCTCCACCGTAAAGCCCTCCTTCTGAAGGCCTATCACGATGGCGTTGACCATAAAGCTCTTTTGAATGCCTATCAGTAAAATTCTCTTATCCATAAATCAGCCCCGCATTTTACTAAACATACGATAAAAAAACATCACCAATCACTACAATAGACTTAACAGTCCGTCCCTGTCAACTGCCGACAGAAGTCTTTTTACCTCATGATATTTGGCCTTCTGCTCATCAGGTATCCTGAAATCCTCCAGCATCTTCATTATGTCGTCCGCGCTGTCAAAATATGAGGCGGAGACGAACTCCTTTATGGATGCAAAGGCATTTTCCAGCTCTTCGGAATCAATCGGCGGCTTGCCTGAGTCGTCCTCTTCAAAGAGACCTCCCATTCTGTAGGTATAACTCCTGTACAGCTCAAGGAGCCCCGGCGTCAGCATCTCTATCTCGTCTATATCTCCGCCGTTTCCGCAGGATTCAAGGTACTCAGCCTTCTCAGCAAGATCAAGTGCACCCACTGCCCTGGCCGAACTCTTGAGACCGTGAACATAAATGGTGTAATTCTTTATGTCTTTTTCCTGTTCGTATTTCTCGATAAGTCCTGCTCTCTCATCTATCGACTGCCAGAAGTCCCTCATCACATCCCTGGCTGCATCTGCCGAGCCGCACCTGGCTATGGCGGCCTTGGCATCTATTCCGGAAACCTTAAGCAGCTCCTGGAATGCCTGTCTCTCATCGTCGGCACTTACTGCGCTCTGGTCACTAAAGCCCTCATCCCCCGGCATCGTGACAAGCTCTTTTGGAAGATATGAAAGGATCATCTCTTCCAGCTTGGAAGGGTCTACAGGTTTTGACATGTAGTTGTTGAACCCTTCCCTGAAATACATCTCCCTGGAGCCTGATACTGCATTGGCTGTCAAGGCCACCACAGGGGTATCCGCATTCAGGTTATCTTCCATATCCCGCATGGCATGGAGTGTCTGGATACCGTCCATCTCAGGCATCCTGTGATCAAGGAAACTGATGTTATAT
>JAEEGH010021106.1_pt1 | contig 13479 bp, 13 predicted proteins | sample 9134181 | NCBI WGS metagenome assembly JAEEGH01 (sample SAMN16246544, study PRJNA631951) | gut metagenome | biome: gut microbiome; feature: rumen; material: DP-attached | host: Bos | place: Iran: Karaj | collected 2018-10
CATGAAGGAGAGCGACATCGTGGAGGTCGTTTCTGATACCACCGACGGCACCATCCTCTATGCTGAGATGCCTGTGAAGACCATCCTGCGCGTCACCCACTCTGAGCCCGGCATTAAGGGCGACACCGCTACCAACACCCTGAAGCCAGCTACGCTGGAGACTGGCGTTGAGGTGCGCGTTCCTCTGTTCATCAACGAGGGCGACCTGATTCAGGTTGATACCCGCGACGGCAGCTATCTGGCTCGCGCAAAGGAGTAATCTGTGAACATAACGCAAAGCAAGGCGACTGTCTTTCTCATACGGGCAGTCGCCTTTTTTCCTTAAGTGATTAGGTTAAACGCTCGGAGCGATTCATATCAACACTCGGAGCAATCATTATAAACGCTCTAACCATCCACCTATTTTATATATATGAAGAAAGTGCTGATTTGGATCATCGCCTTGATACTGGGCATAACCATCGTTGGAATGGGATGGGGCAGCAGTTATCTGCTCGACTATGCCCTGGCTCCCGACCCTAACCGGACTGACACGGATTCGTGTTTTCAACAGCAGTTCAGCCTCTACCCTGAGACCAGGGAGTGGGTGGACAGTTTGAGAGCCGTCAATGCACTGCGTGACACGTTTCTTGTGATGACATCGGGAGAGCGCCACCATGCATATTTTGTGAGCAACGGCAGTCAGAAAACGGCACTTGTCGTACACGGTTGGCGCGACAGTGCAGCAAAGTTCCTCTGGCTGGCCCGTATCTATGAAAAAGAGCTGGGCTACAATGTCGTCATTCCGGATCTTCATGCCAGTGGTCTTAGCGAGGGCGAATATATCAGAATGGGTTGGCTCGACCGGCTCGACCTGATGGAGTGGATGCAGGCTTTCATGACCGACACCATGACGGTTCACGGCGTTTCGATGGGGGCTGCCACTACCATGATGTTCTCTGGCGAGACGATGCCCTCTGCTATCCGGTCGCTCCACTTTGTGGAAGACTGTGGCTATACCAGCGTTTGGGACGAGTTTGCTATGCAGTTGAAAGAGGAATTCGGCCTGCCGGAGTTCCCGTTGCTCTACGCCTCAAGTCTCTTGTGCAAGCTCCGCTTCGGATGGAGTTTCGGCGAGGCTTCGGCACTTGAGCAAGTGAAGAAGTGCCATTACCCCATGCTGTTCATTCATGGCAGCGATGACAGTTTTGTGCCTACCGAGATGGTGTTCCGTCTCTTCGAAGCTAAGCCTGATGCCAAAGCCCTTTGGGTGGCTGCGGATGCTGGTCATGCTCGTTCCTATCTTCAACATAAGGCAGAGTATGTAAGTCGTCTCAAGGAGTTTCTTCAAGCGCATAGATATGCTTCGGGTTCCTTCATTGGGGAGAAAAGTGAATGAATTGTTGGGCGTTTCGAATCTTTTGCGTAATTTTGTCCCAAAAAGTAAAAGAAGAGCCTTACACCCATGAAATATTCTATCATCGTTCCAGTCTTCAACCGTCCTGACGAGGTTGATGAGCTACTGAAGAGTCTGACCGAGCAGACCTTGAAGGATTTCGAGGTGATTATCGTTGAAGACGGATCGAAAATACCCTGCAAGGATGTCTGCGACAAGTACGCAGGCATCCTTGATTTGCATTATTACTATAAGGACAACAGCGGCCCCGGACAAAGCCGCAACTATGGCGCCGAGCGCGCACAGGGCGAGTGGCTCATCGTGCTGGATAGCGATGTGGTTGTTCCAAAGGAGTATTTGAGCAATGTAAATAAAAGCCTCACCCCCAACCCCTCTCCGATTGGAGAGGGGAGTATATACACTCAGAACGATGATTCTGAGAATGAACTAACTACTCCCCTCTCCAATCGGAGAGGGGCTGGGGGTGAGGCTTTCGGTGGTCCCGATGCTGCCCATCCTGACTTCACCCCTGTGCAAAAAGCCATCTCCTATAGCATGACTTCGTTCTTCACCACAGGCGGCATTCGTGGTGGTAAGGGAAAGAAGCTCGACAAGTTCTTCCCCCGTTCCTATAACATGGGCATCCGCCGTGATGTCTATCTTGAACTGGGCGGCTTCTCGAAGATGCGCTTCGGCGAGGACATCGACTTCTCATACCGCATTGTTGAGGCTGGCTACAAGACGGCACTCATACCTGAGGCATGGGTGTGGCATAAGCGCCGCACCGACTTCCGCAAGTTCTTCCGGCAAGTATATAATAGTGGTATCGCGCGTATCAATCTGGAGAAACGTCACCCGGGTACGCTGAAACTGGTTCACCTGCTGCCCACCGTGTTTACGCTGGGAGTGATTCTGCTCAGCATGCTGGCTCTTGTCGGAGTGGCCTTGGCGCTGCTCGGCTTATTCTCAGCCAGCGAGCCGGGTTGCAATATGTCGCCCGTTGTCATTGGCTTTGGACTTTGTATGACACTTATAGCCCTGTCGCCACTGCTGCTCTATTCGCTCCTTATCTGTATCGACTCCAGCATCAAGAACCGAAGCCTCTGGGTGGGACTGCTCAGCATCCCTGCCGCCTTCACCCAACTGATGGGCTACGGTCTGGGCTTCATCGAGTCGTGGTGGAAGCGCTGTGTGCTGAAGAAGGACGAATTTCAGGCTTTTGAGAAGAATTTCTATAAATAGCTGTGGAAACGAAACTGAACATTAACCAATGGGCAGAGGAGGACCGTCCGCGCGAGAAGATGGAACGGTTGGGAGCCGAAGCACTCAGCGATGCCGAACTATTGGCAATCCTGGTAGGGTCGGGCTCTACGAAAGAGGACGCGGTATCGTTGATGAAGCGCATCCTTAGCGACTGCAACAACAACCTGAACACACTGGGCAAGCTCTCTATACGCGACCTTTGCCAGTATAACGGCATCGGTCCTGCCAAGGCCATCACCATCATGGCTGCCTGTGAACTGGGCAAGCGCCGGCAGTTAGAGAAGGCCGAGGAGAGGCCCGAACTGTCAACGGCCACACGCATCTATAACCACATGCACCCCGTGATGCAGGACATGGATGTGGAAGAGTTCTGGGTGCTCTACCTGAACCAGGCCCATCGGCTCATCAAGAAGGCGCGCATATCGCATGGAGGCATCTCGGAAGTGAGTGTCGATGTGCGCATCATCATGCGTGAGGCTGTGCTTTGCAATGCCACTATCATCGTGGCCTGTCATAATCATCCCAGTGGCAGCATCAGGCCCAGCAGGCAGGATGATGCCCTCACCCAGCAACTGAAACGAGCTTGCGACGTGATGCGGCTCTACCTGATGGACCACGTCATCGTAGCCGACGGCCAGTACTTTAGTTACCACGAGGAGGGTAAATTGTAGGCTCGTTTTTTGGTCGATTGACCTTTTTATATTACTTTTGTGGCAAAAAGCACAAATAGCTATGACACAAGAGGAAAAGACACAAATAGAAGAACGTATCGTGGACGTGCTGAAGACGGTCTATGATCCGGAGATACCTGTTGACATTTATGAATTGGGCATGATCTATAAAATCGATGTGAAGGAAGATGCCTCCGTCGATATCGACATGACTTTCACTGCCCCCAACTGTCCTGCCGCCGACTTCATCCTTGAGGATGTGCGCACTAAGGTTGAAGGCGTAGAAGGCGTGGCCTCTGCCAACATCAACCTCGTGTTTGAGCCAGCATGGGATCAGAGCATGATGAGCGAAGAAGCAAGGATGGAACTTGGGTTCTAATTTCGAGTTTAGAGTGTAAAGTTTAAAGTGTAGAGTTTGCTACCGCTGTTCTGTATTATGCCACGGAAAGAAAGTATATTACGTCTTAAATCTGATTTGTTTGCCGATCGAATTGTAAAATTGTACCGATATGTTTACAATCAGCAAGAATCGGTCATGTCAAAACAGATATATAGGAGTGGGACGAGTATTGGGGCAAATATAGCAGAGAGCACTAATGCGCAAAGTGAGGCAGACTTTATCAGCAAATTAAGCATCGCACTAAAGGAGGCCAATGAGACTGAATACTGGCTTGAACGATTATTCAATTCTGGTTATATCAATCAAAATGGTTACCAGTCTATGAAACATGATAATACTGAGATCATTAAGATGTTGGTTAGTTCAATTAAAACAGTAAAGAATAGAACAGAAACAAAAGAAATATAAGAGCGGTAGCAAACTCTACACTCTACACTTTTAACTCTACACTAATATGAAACCAATATTTTTCCTTAGCGATGCTCACCTCGGTTCTCTCGCAGTGCAGCACCGGCGCATGCAGGAGCGACGACTGGTGCGTTTTCTCGATAGTATCAAGGAGAAGGCGGGAGCCGTATATCTGTTGGGCGACATGTTCGATTTCTGGTACGAATATAAATATGTGGTGCCGAAGGGCTTCACGCGATTCTTGGGCAAACTGAGCGAACTGACAGACATGGGGGTCGAGGTGCACTACTTCACGGGCAACCACGACATCTGGGCTTACAGCTATCTGGCGGAGGAGTGTGGCGTGATTCTGCACACTAAGCCCGAGACGACTGAGATATATGGCAAGGTGTTCTACCTGGCTCATGGCGACGGCCTGGGCGACCCGGACAAGAGCTTCAAACTCATCAAGAGCATCTTCCATAACCGCACCTGTCAGGTGCTGTTCTCTGCCCTGCATCCCCGATGGGGCATGTGGTTCGGACTGAACTGGGCCAAGCATTCGCGGCTGAAGCGACCAGGAGGGGAGGAACCACCCTACATGGGAGAGAACAAGGAGCATCTGGTGCTCTATACGAAGAAATACATTCAGTATCATTCCAATGTGGACTATTTCATTTACGGACATCGCCACATCGAACTGGACCTGCAGCTCACTAAGAAAGCACGTATGATGATACTGGGCGACTGGATTACGCACTTCAGCTATGTGGTATGGGACGGGCAACACCTGTTCATGTCGCAGTATATAGAGGGCGAGAGCCAATTGTAAGAATGAACGAATAGCCAAGACACTTACCTATGAAGAAGATTCTTCTCCTGAGTTTGAAGATAGTGGGCGGTCTGCTTGCTACCGTTGTCGTTCTGTTATTGGTGCTGGGCGTATTGCTCAATACCGATGCCTTCCAGAACAAGGTGCTGAGACATGCCACGCAGATGCTGTCTGAAAAGTTGAATACCGAAGTGAAGATAGACAGCGTAAGTATCGGGTTCTTCTCTAACGATGTGAGGCTGAAAGGGGTGTCAATTGATGATCTTGAGCACCGAAAGATGCTGCAAATGGAGCGGCTGACCGTGAGCATGGAGATGTTTGCTCTGCTGAACAAAGAGGTGAAAATTACTTCGGCTCATGTCGTAGGACTGAGCGCTGAACTCTACAAACCTAAGGAAGGTCCTGCCAATTATCAGTTCGTGATTGATGCTTTCAAGAAAGACAAACAGCCGAAGGACTCAGTAGAAAAGAAGAAAGCAGGTAGCAAGTTGGCGCTGAGTGTCAGCAAGGTAGTGCTTGAGCGCATTAGCCTGAAGTACAATGAGAGCAGCGCGAGCCTGTCTAAGTTAGAGTATAAAGAGACAATAGGTGGCAAAAGAACGGCAAGGCTTGAGGGACTGCATGCCCAGTGGGTGGCTCATCTGAAGAAAGGACCACAGGACTGCAAGGCCGGCATCGGTGTGCTGGAACTTCAGGAGAAAGACAAGAAAGGACAGGCTGCTATCGGTAACCTGTATTTCTGGAACGACAATCATCTGCCTCGCAAGAACAAAGGTAAGCCAAAGCGCGGAGCCTTCGACAATGGACACATGGACTGGAAGGCCAACCTGAAACTTTCGTTCACCATACCTGCTAACGACAGGGTCGTTGCCAAGATAGAACGTTGCCAGGTGGACGATGACGTGGCGGGCATTCATGTGAAGGACCTGACGCTGGGCGTGACGGCAACAAAGGAGAAGCTTGCAATGGAGAATATCGTGGTGAGCCTGGAGAATACAACCGTCAATATCGCAAATGCCGAGCTACAGCTACCCAGCAAGAAACGAGGGGTGAAGCTTGGTTACAAAACCTCACTCATTACCGGACAGACGCTGCTGAAGGACATCTCACAACCCTTTGCTCCCGTACTGAAAAAGTTCTCTCTCCCAGTCAAGTTCAGTACCTACATGAGCGGTGACGACTATGAGATGAAGTTCGACAAGATTCAGGTAGCCACGCTCGATAATAAGTTGTACGTGGAAGCCGTGGGAGACATCAAGGAACTGAAAGACAAGTATAAGCTGAAAGTAAACTTCCATGTGAGTAAGATGCATGCGAAGGGCGATGTCAAGACGCGCATTATCAACCAGTTCCCTGTGAAAAAGTTCATGATGAAGCAGGTCGATGCCTTGGGCAACATCAGTTGTGTGGGTGACATCAAGGTACTGTGGAAGCGCGAATTCTTCCAAGGTGTGCTCAATACGGCGGTGGGCAAGCTCGACTTCTCGTTCGGCATTAATGAGGAAACGAAATATCTGAGCGGTACAGTCAAGTCGAAAGGAGTCGACTTAGACAGGGCTTTCGATCTTAATGGCTTCGGCAAGATATCCTGTACGGCAGACTTCACCTTCGACATTTCGAAGCCCCGTACGGCTCTGATGCGTCAGAAGAAAGGCGGTAAACTCCCCATAGGCAATGTGTCGGCCCATGTTGATGAGGCCAGTTATAAGAAAGTGAAGTTCCGTAATATTGTTGCTGATATCGTGAGTGATGGAGCCGTGGCTGAAGGTAAACTGGCAGTAAAAGGCAAGCGTAGAGATCTTCTTTGCTCCTTCAGTTTTACAAATACCGAAACTTTGAAAAATAAACTGAAGGTGAAGCCTGGTATACGTTTCCACGGTCTCTCTGAGGAAGATAAGCAGGCCAAGGCGGAACGAAAGCAGAAAAAGGCGGAGGAAAAGGAAGCCCGTCGGCAGCAGCGTGCTAAGGAAAAGGCACAGGAGGCTGAGGAAAAAGCTGCTAAAAAAGCTGCGAAGAAAGCGCAGCGGGAGGCCGAGAAGGCCCTGAAGAATGCAGAAAAGGCACGCAAAGCTGAGGCAGAGGCAGCTGAGAAAGCTGCCAAGAAAGCCAGAAAAGCAGAGGAAAAAGCCCGCAGAGCTGCTGAGAAAGCAGCTAAGTCAGAGTAGTTCACTTCGACTCGAAGAGCACCTGAACGAGTGTCTGTCCTACGGCCTTTAGGGTATTACGGTCAATGTGCTGCATGTTGTCATTGACGGTATGCCATGTAGGACCAAACGAGCTGGCTTCGCAGTCGGGATAGTAAGGAACGATGTCGATGCAGGGAATGCCGGCTACACGGTTGACGGGTACATGATCGTCAGTAATGGCACCACCGTCTTTCATGGGGAAATAACTGCTGTAGCCTACTGTCTCTGCTGCTTTCCATACAAGGTTCACCACGTGACTTGCAAAATGTGTGGAGTATTGCTCACGATAGAAACGTGCTCCTTCGCCACCCACCATATCAAGCAGAATACCGAAGCGAGCCTTATAGCCCGTACGATGTGGATGCGCGGCCCAATACTGTGCTCCAAGAGCCCAAGTGTCGCTGTCACTATTGTCTTCACTCCATTGTGGGGTGCCCCAGTCTTCGGCGTCGAAACAGATAAAATCAACACCTATCTTCAATGAGTCATTTTGCTGTAGCAGGCGCGCTATCTCCAGCATCACCGCTACTCCGCTGGCACCATCGTTGGCAGCCATGACAGGCTTGTGCCAGTTGGCTTCATCTGGATCGTTGTCTGCCCACGGACGACTGTCCCAGTGAGCGCAGAGAAGGATGCGGTCGGCCAGTTCGGGACGATGACTGGCTATGATGTTTGTGCTTTTGAGTGTCGTACCGTCATAGCCCGTGAGGTCGGCTTTCTGTTCCGTTACCTCCATGCCATACTGGCGGAATCGCTCTGCAATCCATTGTCCGCACAGGTCGTGTGCTTCGCTGTTCATGGTGCGTGGCCCGAAGTCGCATTGCAGTTGGCAGAACGCAAATGCCGAATCGGCAGAGAAGTCAGGCCCCACGGGCACACTTTCAGTTGTCGCGGTCTGTTTGTGTCCGCAAGCTGCCTGTAGAATCAGTGAGGTGGTGATGATCAGTGAAGCAAATATCTTTTTCATTTCAGAATTATTGTTTTCTTGTTCAGTTGTTCAGGCTGTCTCTGGTTTCTCTTCACAGGTACAGTCTTTATTGATATAGGTAGTCGAGTAGTACGTCCCACACAGCAATGATGTGGCAAATGCTTCCTGCCAGGACGAAGAAGTGGAACACTGAGTGCATGTAGCGTTTCTTGTTGAGCGAGTAGAACGCGGCACCTGTAATATAGCACACACCCTCAGCCACAATCCAGATGACAGCTGCGGTAGAGACCGTGTCGATGAGCGGCTTGAAGGCGATGAGTATGCTGAGGCCCATGCCTACAAAACAGAGTGTCTCGAAATTGGAATGTTCCTTCAGGTGAATGAAACTGACAATGGTGCCGGCAATGGCGCATAACCATACGAAGGAGAACAGGCTCCAGCCCCAATAGCCTTGTTCGCGCAGGGCTATCAACGTGAGAGGCGAGTAGCTGCCGGCAATGTGCCAGTAGATAGCGGCATGGTCCCAACGGCGCAAGCGCTCCTTCCACTTTGATCGTGCCGGCAGCGCGTGATAGACGGTGCTGGCTATATAAGAGCCCAGCATGCCGAAGAGATAGAGTCCCACACCAATGCTTGCCCATGAACTGCCAGAGCCGATGGTCATGACGAGGAACACAATGCCAATGATGGCTCCTATCAGGATTCCTCCCGCATGTGATAGCGTGTTCCAGATTTCTTCCTTGTGAGTGTAACGTATAGGCATGGTCATTCGTTATTTGCTGTATCGAGAATAGACGGTTGTGACGCTGTGGAGAATTGTGACTTGGAGGGGCGCACTTTGAACTGGTCAAAGCCTTCGCCATAGACACCGATGACGGCACTTTGCGACACGAACGCAGCGGGATCTACCTCGTTGATGATGCGGAAGATGAGATCACTCTGGCGGCGCTTGGCCAGTACGAACAACATCTTCACCTCACGCCCTGAGTAGAACCCCTGAGCATCGATGACGGTGCAGCCGCGATGCGGTTCGCGATTGATGCGGGCACCAATCTCTTTCCACTTGGAGCTGATAATGAAGAACTGCACCGAGAGACGCATGGAGTTGACCACCTGATCGATACAGAAAGCGGTGACGTAGAGCACTACATAGCCATAAATCACCTTCTCCCAGTTGCGCAGCACAAGGTAGCTGCTCGAGATGATGACGACGTCGCACAGCATGATGATTCGACCCAATGAAATATCGCGATATTTGTTGATGATGGCTGCAATGATGTCGGTGCCGCCCGTAGAGCCGTTGCTGGAGAGTCCCAGTCCCACGCCGCAACCGCAGAACACAGCTCCGATGATGGCTGCCATGAAGGGCTGGTCGCTGAGCAAGTGCCCGTGGTAGTTGGCAGTGACAAAAGCCACGCCTGCCGTTAGCACCGTTACGGCATAGATGGTCTTCAGGCAGAAACGGATGCCCAGTATGCGGAGGGCAGCCATCAGCAGTAAGCCGTTGATGATGAAATAGCTCAGCTGTACGGGGATGCCCGTTCCCCAATAGAGGATAGAGGATACACCAGCCACACCACCCGTGGTGATGCTGTTGGGCAGCAGGAAGATGCCCCATCCAATGCAGTAGCTGAGCATGCCAATGGCTATCACGAGATAGTCGCGCACTTCAGAAAGGATACCGGTCTTAGTGAACTTGATTTTTTCCATAGGGAAAGGGGTTAACAAAGGTGTGGGGCTACAATGGCCATGATGGATTCGAGGTACTCACGGTCGGTATCGTCGAAAGTGCCTAACTCGCGACTGTCTATGTCGAGCACAGCGAGGATTTCGGGGTTGGGGTTCTCTGAGTTCTCTGAGTTCTCCGAGTTCTCTGAGATCTCTGAGATCTCCGAGCTCTTAAAAACTGGTACCACAATCTCCGACCTCGACAGGCTGCTGCAGGCGATATGCCCCGGAAACTCTTCCACGTCGGGCACTACAACGGTGGCCCTTCGCTCGTATGCTGTGCCGCAAACGCCCTTGCCGTGCTTGATGCGATAGCAGGCCACAGGACCTTGGAAAGGCCCAAGGCAGAGCATGCCGCCCTTTTCGATGTAGAAGCCTGTCCAGAAAAATCCCATTGCTTCGTGAATGGCAGCCACTACGTTGGCCATCACGCTGACGGTGTCGGTCTCGCCCTCAATGAGTGATGTGATCTGTGCTTGCAGCTCCTTGTATTTTTCCTCTTTTGTCATAAGTGTCGCAATGATTAGGTCTGCAAAATTACTTATTTTTTTGAAGATAAGCATCGAAAGGCTTCTTTTTTTGCGGGTTGCCTTTCTTTTAAAGAACAATTCTTTTGTTTTGCGCTCGCTTCATCGTATCTTTGCAGCGTAAAGATACAAATGAATATGAACAAGACAAGTGATTCTGTCCAAGCAGCGCTCTCACTGCTTACTCAGCTGATTGCCATTCCCAGCATCAGTCGTGATGAGGCCGAGGCTGCCGACCTGTTGCAGCAGCGCATGGCAGAGTGGGGGCTTTCTCCCCAGCGTGAAGGCAATAATGTGTGGGCTGTGGCTCCTGACTATGATGAGACTCGCCCCACGATTCTTCTCAATGCCCATATCGACACGGTGAAGCCCGTGGCCACTTGGACCCGTGATCCTTTCACGCCTCAGTGGGAAGGCGACCGACTCTACGGACTGGGGGCTAACGACTGTGGCGGTGGCTTGGTGTCGCTCTTGCAGGTGTTCCGCCTGTTGCGCGAACAGTCGCGCTCTTTCAATCTCGCCTATTTGGCTTCATGCGAAGAGGAGGTGTCGGGACAGAATGGCATTGTGCGAGCACTCCCCTTGCTCCCTCCTATCGATGTGGCCATCGTGGGTGAGCCTACGGGCATGCAGCCAGCCGTGGCAGAGAAAGGATTGATGGTCATTGACGGCTATGCCCACGGTGTGAGCGGACATGCAGCTCGCAATGAAGGGGTGAATGCCATCTATGAAGCGCTCGACGATCTGGTTTGGCTGCGCGACTACCGCTTCCCAAAGGAGAGCCCACTCTTGGGTCCCACCAAGATGACGGTCACGGTGATTGAGGCTGGCACACAGCACAACGTGATACCCGACTCGTTGCATTTCATTATTGATGTGCGTGCGAACGAGCTCTATCAGAACGAAGAACTGTTCGATTTTCTGAGCAGCCACATGAAGAAATGCGAACTGAAAGCCCGCTCGTTCCGTTTGCACTCATCCTCTATCAGCATGGACCATTCTCTAATAAAGAAATGTATCGACATGGGCTTGCAGCCCTTCGGCTCCCCCACGTTGTCCGATCAGGCTCTTATGTCCTTTCCTTCGTTCAAACTGGGACCCGGCCAAAGCAGCCGTTCCCATTCAGCCGACGAATATATCTGTCGGTCGGAAATCACCGATGCTATTGAAAAATACATGGCCTTGCTCTCTGAATGAGCAAGGCCATGTGCGTTTAGATTATCATGCTCCGATACCGCTGTTTGGGCGTGTTCGGCCTGTCTTTGTATTCCTGCTCCAACAGTCCGCTTTCCATCAGGGGGATGAGCAGTCGGCGGCGGAAGCTGGTGCGGCTATGGTAGCCTGTCGCCTCCATCATCTCCAGCATGCCTTGATAGGTGTGGCAGAAGGAAAGCAGGCGTTCGGCATTCTCTTCCTCACCCTTTGGCAGGGTGGGACAGAGGGAGCGAATCTTGCTGAAGCGTGACCCGTAGGATAGCAGTGGTGTCCTGGGTTCCTCATAAACAGGAGCCTCTGAGGCGATGAATCCGCTGTATTCGGGTGCTTCACGCTCTGCCAGTGGCCTGTCGATGACAACCTTGAACTGGCTGTCCTCTTCGTTCTCGAAGTGAATATTGCCCTGCTCCTCTTTTACGGCGCGCAGGATGCCCGTACCCAGTCCGCGATATTCCATTGTCTTGGCGCAAAACGATGCCATCAGGCTGTTGCGTTGACAGGTTTTTCCAAACTGTATGCTCTCAATGCTTACTCCCTTGGGCAGCCCTCCGGGACTGACAATCTCAACACGATTGTCGAAAATCATGATTCTTATCGGTGCCTGTATGAGATAGTCGCGATGAACAAGTGCGTTCTGAAGTATCTCGCGCAGGGCCACCTCCGAAATCTCAAGCTTGCCAACCGAGTTGAACGACTGTCCTGCCTGCAGGCTGTGCAAGTTGGCTTTGAGGAAAGCTATGCCTTCGCTGAACATGCGCGGAATGGTGCCTATGATATCTTTGCTGTCACGATACTCCAGACCGCTCATCTCGTTTCCGTAGAAGGAGACCGCCTTGATGATGAAAGCTGGCTGGTACATTTCGGGATGCTTCCCGAAGAACAGGAGTCCTGCCAGTGTCACTTGACCGTCGGGGGTCAGTATCTGAAGATTCTTCAGCAGTTGTTCCACGGGCACGCCAAACTCGTCGGCTCGTTTGCCGTAGAACTTCTCCACATATTCATTGAGCAGAAATGTATCAATCTCGTTGAGTGAAGTGTTTCTCACGCCCTTTTCCTCTGGTCGAAAACTTCCTGACTCTTGGAATAGGGCCAGTATCTCTCCGTTTTCGGTGATGCGGCGTTTGTCGCTGCTTTGTTTTATCCAGATGTTGCCGCTTTTGTCTTTATAGGGCTTGTTGATGCCTTCTGCTACGTGCACCACGAGTACTATTCTGCCTTCCACTTCTATGGTTTCTGTTTCAAGGTAGATGGTGGGGTTCACCCACTCGTTGGCTACTTGACCAATGAGTGTGTTCATTTGTTGGGCTTGTTCATAGGTGAGGCCTGCAATCTGTCCTGTCTTGTCCTCTACTCCTATGATGATGATACCGCCCTTGCTATTGGCAAATGCCACCAGTTCTGGGGCTATCTTGGAAGGATTTTCCAGTCTCAGTTTGAATTGCACTCGGCTGTTTTCTCCCAGTGCGCATAGTTTTTTTATCTCGCTTGCATTCATAACTTGACCACTTTTTCGTTTGTTTTCTGCCGCAAAGTTACAAAACTTATCCCAAAATGGTCAAGCTTTAGTGTTAAAACTGGAGTAAACGACAAATAATTAACAGATATTAAGTAAAATATACTTATGTTTGTTGTGGTCTTATCCAAAGGTGGTTGAGCCATGCTTAGTTTTGGTTAAGTTGGAGGCGATGTAATTCCTTTTGTAACTGAAAGAAATGTATTTTTTGTATCTGAAAGAAATAGGAATAATAAGAATAATTTTTCGTTATTGACTCAGAAAAGTGAATAGTTCTTTCAGAACTTCACACTCTTTCTTTCAACCACACTGGTAGAAAAAGTTTGCAAAACATCTGTTTCCATCTGCTACCTCTGTAAGTTATTGATACATAATGATTTGTGAGTGGAAACAGATGAAACAGATGTTTTGCAAACTTTTTTCTGTATGTGGTGTTGATGATCTGTCAAGCGTT
>JAEEGH010021109.1_pt1 | contig 13479 bp, 11 predicted proteins | sample 9134181 | NCBI WGS metagenome assembly JAEEGH01 (sample SAMN16246544, study PRJNA631951) | gut metagenome | biome: gut microbiome; feature: rumen; material: DP-attached | host: Bos | place: Iran: Karaj | collected 2018-10
CAGACATAAACATTTTGTTTTTCATATTGTTTTCGCTTTCAGGCTATTGCTCCGGTGATCGGAAAAACGTAAGACCGCGGTTTTTCTCCCTTCCGGAGACGTGGAAAGAAAATAAACGTACCGATAATATTATAACACTTTTGTCTCTCGCTTGTCAAATATGGAATGTAACCCCGGTCGTTATCCGGGAGCACAGCTGAAAACTGAAAATTTCGTTACTGTTCAGTGGTTAGCCAAACGCCATAAATAAAAGAAATGCGGGAAAAGTATGTGAATGTTTCACAAACTTTCCCGCACACGAATGTGCATTATTTGGAGAACGCAGCTTCAATAGTATTATAGACTTTTTTATGCTGCAGTCGGGCAGTCTCGATTATGGTCAGTGCATCACAAATATGCCGGCCTCCGGAATCGCTCCGAAGCACGACTGCCTGTTTTTGCTTTCGTTTGAACTTCCGGAGCCCTCGTTCACTGACATTGTTGGTATAGTCAACATGGGGATGAGTCAGAAAATAAAGATGATCATTACGATACTCCCTGAGGCGCTTCTGAAGGTTGTATCCGTTTGGATAATACACAGACGGAGGATTTTGGGAATATTCATCAGCTGCAAGATCCAGAATGGAATCATACTTTTCGGTCAGTTCACGGACTTTTTCTTTCGGAATACCGTCCGGATTTTGCTTGGCTGAATGTATCATTTCCCGGATCAGCGTATGCATCTGATCGTGCCATTTGAGATGAGGCTCGTTTTCCGAGGCATCCACAAGATAACGCAGTACGTGCGCCATACATTCCTGATGAGCAGTGCCATAGGTGTAGAATGATCTGTCATGATCATGTACAAGAACGCCGGAAAAGTCTTTTACGGGAGTTTGCAAAAGTCCCTCATGCCCCTTGTGGTCAAAGTGCTGGTAGAGGACATTCTTTTTATCCGTGCAAAGGAATACAGCCTTTCGCACACCGTTAACATTACTGACCGTCGCATCGGAATACAGAACGTCTGAATGTGTAAGCAGCGAGAAGATCTTTGCTCTTTCTGATTCTGTAGCAGCTGAGAATTCTGACGCAAGATTACAGATCGTTCCGGTTGAAAGAGTAACGATACCTCTAGTCAGGTCGGATATACACTGCGCGGTCTTTGCCATTGAAACGTTGTAGTAATTGTTGAGAAGAAATGCGAGAGCCTTGACTGAGGATCCGTAGTTCACGGGATTGACGATGCCGGCAGGAAACGGCGCATGAAATCTTGCACCTGTGATACGGTTCCGATACTCGTCTGCAACATAATCCTGAACCGTTACTACAAATCTTACGTCAATAAGCTGCTTGACAATGGTACGACCGGTGGCATAAATGTCAGCGTTACGGACTAATTCATCGGGAAGCGTCAGATGAATGGGCGGATTTGTCGGATTCAACCTTGCCGCAGAGTGGTGCTTGTGACCGGGCTGAGCGCCCGGTTTTCTCCCGGTCGCTTTTCTTCCGTTCGGTATCTTTTTCCGGAATGGCTGCGCGGAAGAAGGCAGCGATGAGTTTTCGAAGCTGACGTTCAGCCTTCTTTCAAGTTTCTTGTTTGTTCCGTTGAGCATACAAACCTCTGCTTCTGCTTTCTCAGCACGGATCCTCAGAGCTTCGTTTTCCTCTTGCAGAGAAGCTATCTGCTCTTTGAGATCTACGATCTCGACCGCCTGATCACAGCAACGGTCTTTGGTAAGCTTCCAGTATGCACGGGCATCTTCGTGGCGCTTTGCCTCGGATTTGATCATCTGCTCCAGTTGGCGGACGCGACGTTCAAGGGCATCTCGTTCTTCCGAAGTAAACGTTCCCGATGCCTGCTCTTTAAGTCTTTTGTTTTCCGCGCGAAGAGAAATAAGCTCCCTGCGCTGTATCTCGTGTGCCTGCTGAAGTGTCAAGACCGTTCTCCTTACTGATGTGATGCTTTTCTGATACGCTCGATTTCTCTTTCCAAAGCAGAGATCTGAAGGCGCAGCTGACGGTTTTCGTCTTCCAGCCTGCGTATCTTTTCGGAACTGCATTCCTCAGCCGGCTGCGGCTTGGCTTTAGCCCTCTTGTTTCTGCCGTCGGTCGGGATGAGTTCTCCGGTTTTCGGATCAAGCTTGCCGATAAGCGTGCGCTTGGCTCGTGAGCACTTCTTTTCCTTATCGTAATAAGATTTTGATTCGTAGACATAGGTGATCCCGGTGCGCTTGTCGTGCTGATTTATTATCGCCATATTATAGCATCTCCTTTCATATGGTTACAAGTATATTATATCACATAACTATATTTTTGTCAAGAAAAAAAGTCTAAAAAATCGCATTATTTCGGACTTTTTTGTGCTTTTTAATTTTTAATTTCTGGTTACGAGTTACCCTTTTTGGCAGGGGTCTGAATAGTAACACAGCTGAAAATTTTTTCTTTAGAAATGCAATATTTGAAAGACTGATATGCTATAATGAAATCATAACAATTAAAACTGTGACAATGCAAAAAGGAGTGATAATTATGAAATGCCCAAAGTGTGGTTCGGCAAAATATGTCGATATCGAGTATGGTTTAATTGTAATTGATAGAGATTTTTATTTACGGCCTGATATTCAAAAAAGAAAAGATAGAAGAGAAATAGTTATAGGTGATTATCGTAAGATGAAAAACTCGCCGAAAAGAATGTGTGTTAATTGTAAGTTTAAGTATGGTTCAGAACCTTATTATGTTTCTGGTGAAAATTTAGATTTACGAGAAGATACATGTTATTACGATTATAGAAAAACAATAAAATCATTTTATTTTAGCTGTGGCGGTTATTTCAATGGATACAAACATGTATATATAGATAATGCACAAAACGGACAAGCCTGATTTGTGAATTGTTTATAAAATTTATTTAAAATATCATTATTTTATGAAAATGTGTCTTGTTTTTGACTTTTGGTTTGTTTTATTATATGAGAGGGATAAGACACCCGACAGTCAGAACGAACACATGTATGAAACGGAGGATCTATATTATGTTGTCGTTTTATCTCTCTATGGTGGAAACTGATGAGGAACGTGACCTTGTTACTAAGCTGTACACAACCTACGACAAAATGATGTATCATATAGCGTATAAAATATTGAACAATAAGCAGGATGCGGAGGATGCAGTTTCAGACACTTTTGTGCGTATAATAAGAAAATATCTCGATAAGGTATCTGACCCCGAAAGCGAAAAAGCCAAGGCGTTTATCATTGTTACAACCAAAAGCACAGCTAAAAACATATACCGGAAACGGCAAAGGGAGGCTCATTCTGACTTGGACGAACTATATGATGTAGGAGAAGATATGCTTGAAGAAGATTTCTCGCGTAAATGCGACGCTGAAATGGTACATAAGGCATTGGATAAGCTTGAGGAAAGTCAAAAAGAAGTGCTTAGATATAAATACTTCTATTATAGTAGTATAGAAGAAATAGCCGAAATACTCGGAATAAGCGAGGATGGAGTAAGAAAACGTATGCGTAGGGCAGAGCAGAACCTGATGAAGATAGTATCGGAGGTGGAATTATGATCGATAAGGATATAATGTATGAGGCATTTGAATTAGAGGCAAAAGAACTGGCTGCTGCTTATGATTTAGCCTCAATACCGGATCACAAGTTCTCTTGGCGTTATAATCAGAAGAAAAGGGCAATGATAAAGGCGTACCGCAAGTCTTTAGAAAAGCCTATAGAATTTGTAGTTGAATACAGACGGATAAGCTTGAGACAGCGTATAGCAATAGCTGTCTTGGTAGCGCTCACTGCTGCGGCAGCTACAGGTGCGGGATTGTATGTAACTCACTATATAGGCGGCATTATGGCTAATCAGCAATCAACGCATACGGATGCTTTTGCTATGGATTGGGAGAGTGCTCCTAAAACATTGGAAAAGGTATATAGGATAACATATAATCTTGATGATTACGACAAGAAAGTTTTAAGTGATAATATTCTTAAATATTGGGAAAATTATACAAAAGAAGATTATTACATCAAATATATGTATTTTACAAAGGAAGCCTATCAGAATGCAAGATTAAATACCGAAGGAACTACTATAGAAGTTCGTACAATAAGCGGGTTTGAAGCTATATATTTTGTTGCAAACAGTGATGCACATTGTCTTGTTTGGGATAATGGAGAATATGTATTTGAAATGATATTTAATATTGATTATGAAACAGCTAAAGAAATAGCAGAGTCTATAAAAGAAATAAAATGACGCAAATCCGTCACAATGCACAAAAATATTGCTAAACTTTGTTGAATTTGACCGTCTTGTTTTTGGATTTTCTTTTGTTTTATATTATGAAAACCAAAACAAAGGAGGTGAAATCAATGAAAAGGATATTATCTGCGATTTTAATTGGCGTAATGTCTATATCAATGTTAACTGTTAATGCAAGCGCACATAATAATACACAAGGCATGGTAGTAGTTAAAGATGTTGGAGGTGCAACTAAAATATCAAGCTTATCTATATCATCTTCGACAGCGTATTGCGACAGTACATATAGCGACGACAACAAGTCAATTAAATCAATAAGGGGAGAGCAAACCCTTGAGAAAAAAACAGCTTCGGGTTCATATTCAGCTGTTAGTGGAGCGAGATGGATTGAAAGTTCATCTTCGGCAGATTTGTCAATGTTCCATACAAAATCAGGACTTTCAAAAGGCACGTATCGCTTGAAAACAGTCTTTAAAGCAACATTTAACAACGGAAAGACTGAAACAACAACCGTTTACAGCTTATTATCGACAATCAGGTAAGCTTTGAACAGCAACATTAAAGAAAGGCAAGGAAATCAATTATGTCATTATCACTTGAAGTTCTCAACAAAAACACTTATCGCAACGCGACAACAACCACAGCAAAACAGATAATGGAGGGAATGCATCCTTCGGTCAATAAAATCTCTGGGGAACAACAGAGTAATACCAAAGCTAATGTAGATTCTTTCGTATATAGCGGAGGAAAGACAGAATGTGGGGCGTATTCAAAATCAATGGCTATGCACATCCCACTTGAAGTATCTTCTGCTTCAAAGGTTCAGGCAAAGGGTGCTAAAGGTGCAAGCAATGTATACCTCAACGTTATAACACATAGGGCGGCTAAAAGGGCTGGAATTAGTGTGGGTACCAATGGACAGCCGAGAATAAGTGGGTCGAATGATTACACTAAATATAATAATGCAAAAAGAAGTATAGAAGAAACATATTGGTGTCAAACCGGCGAATGGGAAAACCTTTCCGGCGATGGGAGTCAAGAATGTGCAAGAACAGCCTTAGCGACAATGGCATCCATTAACTCCGATTCAGTTGTTACGCCTAATAAAACAACAGCTAATATGAATTCTGTAAGAGTATATGGATATCCGTACCCGGTAGAAGGTGGGTATAGTTATAATTATAATGCCGTTAACGGTTCTGATATAGGATGTCATACCTATGGCTTTAAGAATGAATCTGACTTGCTTGAAGCAATAAACACTGAGTTGAGTCAGAAAAGAAGTGTCGAAGTAAAGGTAACTACTAAAGCAACAGAAAGAATGCATTGGGTAACAATTACCGGTACAAAAGACGGAAAGCAAGCAAAATCTTTCAGAGATTTAATGGGCGTTGATCCATGGTATAACGGGGAAAATATAGCGCACGGAGGGCACAGGGGAACTGGAAAAGGGTCTACCGAATCCAGTAATTCTGGTGTAATAAGATTAAGCACTACTTGTTCAGGCTTCAGATATACTAACGAGGACGATGATGATTATCCGGAAGGTTATAGAATGGTAACATTCAACGTTGATAACTAATTTGATATACGGAGGTATTTATTAAGTGAGATATAAAGTAGAAGTGTTGGCTGTTTTAATTGTAATTTCATGCATAGTATTCGGAGCGTGCAACGGAACAAGCCTTAAGATTGCTGACCCTATGCTTGACACACCAACTGTTGCTGTAACATCGGCAGTCACAACAGCGGCATCGGGTAAAGTTACAGAAAATACCGTTATTGAAACTAAAAAAGAAATCTATAATAACGAACAGAAAGAGTTGGGCGACCCAGTCAGATACTCTGCGGAGGGTATTGAGTGTGATCCAATAGACAAGACGCTCGATTGCGAAGCGATACTTCTTGAAAAAGCTGACAGACTTCGAACGCTGATTTATGAATACCTAAATAATGAGGCTGATAAACGGGTGTACAAATACGGCGAAAGGTATACCGACGAGGACGGTATTATACACGGAAGAAGGGTCATTTCTGACGAGATATCAAGCTACGCAGACTACAAGGCGCTTTTCTCGGATTGTATTTACGGTGGATATTTCGATTGGATAAATAACAATTCTTTGTCAACTTTGTTTGATATTGACGGAGCGCTTTTCGGTATCAGTGGACAGTGTGGTCTCTTAGGAACTGTTGAAACTTGGTATCTTGGCTATGATGTGCAAGATGACAGAATTATCGGTCATTTTGCCGAACTGAGAGGAATAGGTGATCCCATTGAAAAAACTGCCGAATATCTGAATGATGAAAATAGCTACTGGTTCTATGATATAGTTGTTCAGAACGTTGACGGCGAATATGTGATAACCGATTGTCGTGAGATAACGACTGAAAATCATTATGATTATTATGACAAGCATGGTTTGTTCTATAATTCCGGATTTGCAGACAGAAGTCTGATCACAAATGAGACTGTCAAGCCTAAGTATTAAAGAGACACTATTTTTAAGCCTATTAGCTAATTAGACGTTATCGTATCGTTGATTGAGCACTGTGTAACTTTTATTTTTAGCTTCATTCTGTCATACTAATTATGTTAAATTAACTATGACGAATGGAGGTTATACCAATGCGTAATTATAAAGATTACACAGAGCATGACTTCGACAAGAGTTCGTCTATCACATTATATCCGGAAGAAGAAATGGATGCCGCACGAATGCTTTCAGCTAAAGTAACAGGTGGGCTGTCTCTTTCACAGATATGTGAGTCAAAACTCAATGTTGAAGTCGCGGGACTGGATACCTTCTCTACTATAAGAACTCATATTGAAGAAGCGTCAGAAATCTTTGCTGCCTCAAATTTTGCTAAGATCAAAGCAGAACCTGAAGCATCTAAGCGCCTCAAGAAATTTATAAGAGGATACTATAAGGGAGAAAGTGTTTCCAAAGAAGAAGCATACAGAAGATGGGCAGAATTCATCATGCTGCGCATAGCCTATCGCAAGCAGGTCGATGTTTATATGACACCGATACAGGCTGATGAAGCCGGGACGCTTGAAAGACTGGTATTTGATGATCCCGATTTTCCTATGCTCGTAACAGCTGCATACGGACAGGCGTTGGCTAACGGTTATACGAATGAGTTAAACGCGTTTGAGCTTAAGAAAAACGTTGATGAATGCGTTGAAATGTATAAAACTACGTTTCTGATGAATTTTACGATAACCGATTGGGCAATAACCTACTACAAGTCAAGATGCAATAATGAGCCTATCAGAAGTCGTGTTACTGATACAATGAAGATTATTATTATGGTCGATAACGAGCTCAACAAGAGAGGACTTGATATGACTTTTGATAATCTTACCGATGTTGTGTCATTTATCTTAAGCAACACCAATGATCCGTTCAACACATACAAAGAATGGCTTGATATGTATCTTAAATTGAATGAACAAAGCGAGATGCAGTAAAACAAACAGAGATCCGTTCCCTTGGGAGCGGATTTTTGTTTTTGCAATGATAATGACATACTATTTATACAGAATTTTATTGACGAATGGAGATTATATATATGTTGAGCTTTGCAGCGCTACAGAAATGTATGACACGATATTTGATAATATAGACGGCGTAGAAAATCATTGAAACGGGGAACGTAAAGGACACTGCTTCACACATGTTTGTTATGACAAATTTGTAGGGGCTCAAGTGGAATATTTTCTTTACTACCCCGCTTTTTATTTTTCGGTATAAACTGTCATACTATTTAAAAAGCAGAAAGGGGGAGCCTACAATGGATATCCCTACGGAAAAAGCAATGTGGACACCAGAGTGGCTGTATTCGCGAGAAAGGTAAGGGTAGGTGAAAGCGCTGAAGTCGATGTGTCAAAGGCTGAACGCAATCCGGATCCACTTAAGTTCGATTATCAGTATCAGGTCGAAGGCGGGTCTTGGGGTGGAAGCATATGGGATAGGTCGCAGCTTTTGAGATGAATAATTCAAAATAATAAAGGCATATAACATATCATAGGTATAGATTATATGCCTTTATCTTATTATGTTTTAACCCTTTCTGTGCGAATACATACATTAATGCCAAACAATAAGCCTAAAAAGAATAACGGTGATACAATTACATAATTAAGGCTTTCAAATCTCGCATTATTTGAATTTTGAAACGGCAAAAACAACGACGTTAAATAATAAGCAATTATCCCAACCGAAAAACATATCGATGATATTGCCTTGTGTAAAAATGAGATTACTTTATTCATTTTTCCGAATGCTGCTGCGATCATCATGCAAGCACAAGCAGCAGCGGTCAACTCATATATAAAGAGATCTCCTGATACAGGTAGAATATAGTTTGAAATGCGTGGAACAGCTGTAATGTTATTCAACACGGTCAGCAAAACTATGAATACGATTGAGGAAAAACAAGAAGCGAGAGCTTTTATCTTTATATCGCTTTTTGTTTTCTCTTTGCTCCCGTATAGCAGCCTGTAAGATATACAAACGCCTATTGTAATCCCAAACGAAAACAAATGGAACAAACAATACTGCACACTGATCCAATTGATTCCTATAGGGTAGCCATAAAAGGTTAATCCAATTCTATACATAAGACACAAAACTATGTTAATAATAAAAGCCGCTACAGTTCCAATGTAAGATAATAAGTATTTTTCTTCTATTAATGCGATCACTGATGCCCAATATATCGCTATTGGAAGTAAAACATACAAAAGATGATGTTTTATATAATAGCCCTCATTTTGCCAAAAACAAAGAATTACAACTATGGTAGTAATCATATAGATGGATACTGGAAGGATTAAAAGAAGCCATTTTTTTAAACTCATCATATTATTCTTTTTCATAGCTGGTCTCCTATTGATTAGGGAGCAGGGAAAGAGCTCTTTGATGTAACTTGATGCATATTATTCGAAATATCACGATTAATATAATAATACGAGTAATTGCCACCTCCGAGGTCTTTTTCATATGTTAGAATAGGAGATTTAATTGCAGAAGATATTGTCTGGTGTATATCTCTTCCCCAAAACTCACAATGCCCTTGATAATAATATTGCCAATTATTGTATTCAAAAGCTTGTAACATCATTTCTATTTCGTTTGATGGAACCAAATCATGCCCTTTCTTCAATTCTTCATGCCTACTTCTCATGATATTAAGATTTTGGAATTCTTTTTTATCCTTATCAGCGTTATCATTTTCCGTTATTGAATAACCATTGTTACTGCTATCATTGCCATATGCATCCCAAAGTCCGAGAACGTGGCCGAATTCATGAGCACATGAATATTCAAAATATAAAAGCGCATCCCCTCCATGTGTTCTTATTGTTTCGGCATATTTATAACAGTCTTCACAAAAGCTTGGCGAAAGTAAATGATACAAATTAGTACATGGATTTATGTAAACGGTCTTTACTCTTTTTGTTGTCCATAAACCGCCAGCAACGATGTAATCATTGCAAGTTACATAGCTCGGAATGAGCCAATTACAACGGTCTGAAAAATATACAGATATAGCTCCCTTTTTGTCTGCTGTTCCACAAATTACAACACTAACGTTTATTGTCATTCCTTTCATGAAATCATAATAGTTTCCTAAATTCGTACCTGACCAATAATTCTTTATTCCTTCTTTAAAGGCATCTTTCATTGTCATTCCGTTTGCTTTTGCTTGTGGCACAAGTTTATCATACGAACCTGTAAAAAATACATTTGCAACGATTTTGATGTTATTGTCTTCTATGTATAAATAAACAGGATTATCTACGCTATTTGTTCCATCTTGTAAGCTTAAGCTTAATTGAGGATATAGCGTCTCAACAGTATCTTTTTTCAACGGCGAATTATGCGCATATCGGGGATCTAATCCGTTCCATTTAAATTCATCCTTGTCTTCTATCCCATCTCCGTCGCCATCCAGATTAGTGGGATCTGATATTAGTGGAATACAGGTCAAGCTTTTAGCCCACATATCTACATTTGCAAACTGACCGGTTGAATTATCCAATGACAATTCAGTAACTTCTTTTATAAATTCCTCAACAGACATCTGCTGCACATGACCTGTAGCATCCCATTTTAATAAATCATGATTAACTTCGTCCCAGTCTGAAAGTGTATCACCATCAGTGTCAGTGTTCCCGCCCGGAACCAACGGAGATTTAAGCTCTATGATTGTCCAATTGTTAGGAACCAGTGCCTTATACCTTGTTTCAGGTGCTACCAAATTATCCTTAATATGATTGAAGCAAATACTTGCTGTTACATTTTCAACATCACGATAAATGCCGTTAGTACTTTTGATGGCGTCTTTAACCCTTTTTTCAAATTCGGATGATACATAATGAAAACCATAAGGAACAAATTCGGATACATTTACAGCATTGTCCTTACACAAAGTAATATGGTCGATGAGTTTATTGGCTGTAGTGTTGCCGTTAACGAAATGCATTACAAATTTATTGGCATTTGGTCTGAGGTTTCCGTGCTCAATTATTGCTTTAAATGCGGCACCTCTGTCACACAACTGACTTTCGCTTGTATAATCATCTCGGAGAGCTTCTATTTTAGCATGAAAGCTATCCTGAGAGCCGCACCATTCTACTGTCGTGAAGGTTGACTTACATTTATAACCTATAACAGCAACTCTAACCTTGTTGCAATAATTGAATAATTTTTCGGCAGTTTCATCAATCACTCTAAGTTGTCTTTGATAATATGTTTTACTTAAGCCAGCTGCCTGAACCACAAAAATGGCATCAATCAAATAATCTGTTTTCGTATTGGCAGAAGCACGTAATACATTTGAAGACTTTAATATAAAAGAAGGTATAATTTCATCATCTTCTTCAGCTACGTCTATACTTAAGTCACCAAAATCATCTGGAGCTATCATGCTGTCATCCTCATCAACAGCTTCTTCGTAATTTTTTAAAAGCTTAGGTGTTGCTTTTAAAGTCCTTTTAGGAGTTTCAATATCACTTTCTTGAGCATATTCTTTCAGCATATTGACCCAAGCATCCATATTCATGAGGCAGTATGTAGTGACAGCATTCGATTCAGTGGAGAGGGTACCGGTTTCTGCATCTCTGGTTGTCTCAACAGGAAGAAGTGCATTTGCAGACTCGAAGTATCTGAAAATGTTTATCTTGCTTAAGAATTCTTCCTTTGTTTCTTCCGGAACCTTGGTCTTTTCGATATATTCATCAGAAACAGTGAACGAGACCTTAATGTTGTCGATGCCGTATTCGCCCAAATATACAAGCTCAGGAGCAATGCCTATCATAAAGTCGTTCTGCATTACTGATGTGTAGCAGCTTTTTCTTGCATACATATAGGGCTCTACATATCCATTGGATGTTACATCGACTGAATACGTGAAAATGTCATTGTCCTCATAGTTGATGCTTGACAGAGAAATGCTGTCTTTGTCAATATGCTGAGTGGATTTGTATTCAATGTCCGGATATCCGAATGTTTCGGGGTTGGTAGGATCAAGACCTATCTTGACTTCATCACCGTCAACGATATCATCCTTATCGGTATCAGCAACAAGAGGAACTGTGTGCCATACATTTATTTCATCGTAATCGTTGATCCTGTCGTTATCGGTATCAGCCTGTGTAGGATCGGTACCTAAAGTCATCTCTTCGCGAGTGGTCAGCCCGTCATCATCATAGTCTGCGTCTTCATCAGATACACCTTCGGTTACAGAGTCGTACACAAGCGGGTCTGTTCCTGTAAGGGTTATCTCTTCATAATCGGTCAGCCCATCGCTGTCTGTATCAGGATTTTCTTTATCTGTCCCGTACATATCCTCATAAACATCGGGGAGCTTGTCGCCGTCTGTATCTTTAGTAATATCTATTTCAGGTTCAGGTGTCGGTTCGGGTTCATCATTGCCGCCGTTTCCGCCTGTGCCACTGTTGCTTGCTTCACTGTCGATTATAACAACTGAAAGATTATAGTTGCTGATGCTCTGTTCATCAGTATTTTTCTTTGTGCCTGTAAAGCCTATGATCTTGGTGCCGCCAACATCTATGGGATTGGTCCACATCTCACTGGCGATAACATAGTGCCCGTCTTCGGAACTGATTATCCTGCCGTCCCAAAGGTTGTTTATCTCGAATGTGCTGTCAAATGACAGTTCCCAAGCCTCAAGCGGCTCATCGGAGGTGTTGGATATCACGATCTCGCCCTGTAAGCCGATATCCCACTCCTTCGTTATATTATATTGTACATCATAGCCATCGGTCTTGTCAACCCTTTTAGAGCACAAAATAAAGGAATTCGGGTTGTTATCGCTGAATTCGGTGAGCTTGTACCCGAACAAGACGCTTGCAGCAGGTGCAATCTCATAGTTCCAGCCGTCATTTTTAATGATGTAGCTTGTATTATCGGCGCTGTAAACCGAAGCGTTCCATAGGTCGTTTACTTTCCCCTCGGCATCGTATTTGAAAGCCCAGTTGAGTATAGATTCGTCGCTCGTATTAGTGATCTTGACTTCTATTGTCTTTCCGTCACTCCATTCGTTTTTAACAGAGTATTCTACATCATACCCATCGAATGAATAAGATGTTGCTCCGCTCTCTGCATACGCCGGTGTGGTTGGAACTGCCGTAACCATTATAACAGCTGCTGTAATTCCCGAAATCGTTCTCTTAAGTCTTAATTTTCGTGTCATGATTTTCTCCTAAATAGCTTTCCTGAGCTGAATTCCAGCTCATCGTCCTTTTTTATTCTTCCTTGAGGCTCAAAACGCGTCATGCTTTAGCTGGGTAATATATTTTTACATGAGGGTCACATCCTTTCTACCTTTGTAATATAAAACAAAAGATAAATCAAAAACAAGACGGTTATAATTCACAAAATATATGGGCTTGAATTGTACAATTTGTCGAATGATGCCGCCAAACAGCGCTATAATCAGTCATACAGAGTAAGATTGATGAGCAAAATATCAAAGATTGTATAATTTGCACAAAAAATAATTTAATATTTGTTGGTTTTAACTGTCTTGTTTTTGAAATTTGGATTGTCTTATATAATGAAATCCAAAACAAGGAGATGTAGAGCACATGAAGATCGACAGTTCCTGATGAGATTATGTTGCCGAGCAAAGAACATTGAATCATGAAAAATCAAAATTTATTGTCACCAAGGGTTGACAGAAAGGACATTATT
>JAEEGH010021110.1_pt1 | contig 13479 bp, 10 predicted proteins | sample 9134181 | NCBI WGS metagenome assembly JAEEGH01 (sample SAMN16246544, study PRJNA631951) | gut metagenome | biome: gut microbiome; feature: rumen; material: DP-attached | host: Bos | place: Iran: Karaj | collected 2018-10
TACCGTGACGAGTGAAGATTTTATGATTCAACAAATTATCGTAAAGCGACTTTTGATGAAGAGTTTTTCTGATCCAGAGCTAACGATCCCGCGTAAAGAAAATGTAGAAGTGAACGAGTATAAAGTGATTGTAAAAGATGAAGAAAAAGTGATCAAGAAAAAAGCTGCTCACGAAGATTTTATTCCAAATTTTGTGAATCCGTTCCGGACGCAAGAACAAGATCTTTCGCCAGTTCGTACGAAAACCCCTGCCGACCAAGATACTGAATAAGTTTATCATCATCATAGCGTGCGCGTTTTTTGGCGATGATTTTTAAGATTTCTTCTTTTTCGTCACGACCAGAATCTTTTAAAACACGCTCTACTATTTCTCGTGAGATACCTTTTTTGGCGAGTTCTAGGCTCAGGCGTTTCTTTGAAATTCCCTTTTTGACAAAGCGGTTTTCGACATACCACTTGGCGAACGCTTCGTCGTTTAAATATTTCTTTTTTTCTAATTTTTCTATGATTTTTCTAATGTATTCTTTGTCTAGTTTCTTTTCATAGATTTTTTTATACAAATAATCCGAGGTTTCTTTTTCTGAACGTGGACGAGCGAGCACCCACTCCAAAGTTCGTTGATACAGTTTCCCAAATTCTGACAGTTTTTTAAACTCAGATAATTGCTCAGCCGTAATCTTCTGCCCAACTTTTAGTTTTAAATCTAAAAGCTGCGTAACATCGAGCGAGAATTCATATTTACCATCAACAAAAATATTCGCCCGCTCCGGATTTTTGACCGCTTGTTTGATGTTGGTAATTTTAAATGTATCCATGTTGTGAAAACCATTCGGTCAGACAGTCAAAAGTCAATTGATCTTTTTTAAATGGCGCTTTGGCGAATTTAATACGAAATTCTTCCGTCTTTTCAAATGGCACCCATTTGACTTCCGACACTTCATCATCGTCAAAATGAAATTCTTCTGGCTTTCCTGTCCAATCAACCACGTAAACCCAGGCAAAGCGATTCTTATTAAATGGTCGCATGGTCATAAATTGCAAATCGTCCGCCGAAATCTCGGCGCCGATTTCTTCGTGTGCTTCACGAATGGCAGCCTCGACGACCGTTTCACCAAGATTAATGTGCCCACCCGCCGAAATGTCATAATCGCCAGGGTAGCGATCAACTTTGTCCGAGCGTTTTTGCCATAAAAGTTCGATTCCGCCATCTTCTCGTCGGCGATACAGAAACACTACGGCGACGCCTACGATAGCTGAAGAGCCAGATTTTTCTGGATTATCTAGTGCCGAATCCCAGCCGGCGCCTTCAATTGGTTCGCCGTTTCGTGCGTAGGTTTGCCACATTTCATCGTGATGCATTTTTAGTCCTGATCTTCTGCGGCGGCCTTTTCGCGGATTTTAGCTTCGATTTCGTCCATCAATTCTGGTTTTTCACGGAATAGTTTCTTCACGGCTTCGCGGCCTTGACCGAGGGTTTCGCCATTATACTTGATAAAGGCACCAGCTTTTTCTAGAATGCCGTATTGTACGCCAAGGTCTAGTACGTCACCAGATTTAGAAATACCTTCGTTGTACATGATGTCAAACTCGGCTGTTCTAAATGGTGCAGCGATTTTATTCTTCACCACTTTGATCTTTGTGCGATTACCGGAAATATTGTCGCCTTCCTTAATTTGGCCAATGCGACGAATGTCAATGCGGACCGAAGCATAGAACTTCAAAGCATTACCGCCAGTTGTAGTCTCAGGGTTGCCAAACATCACACCAATCTTCATACGAATTTGGTTGATGAAAATCACGGTAGCTTTGGACTTAGAAATAATGCCAGTGAGTTTTCGCATCGCTTGCGACATTAGCCGTGCTTGAAGACCCATTTGCGCTTCGCCCATTTCACCATCAATTTCGGCTTGTGGAACAAGAGCGGCCACGGAGTCCACCACGATTAAATCTACAGCGTTAGAACGAACCAAAGTTTCGCAGATTTCGAGAGCTTGTTCGCCGTTGTCCGGTTGTGAAATGAGTAAGTTGGCCGTGTCCACGCCAATTTTCTTGGCATAGGCAGGATCTAAGGCATGCTCAGCATCAATAAAGGCTGCTTGCCCGCCTTGTTTTTGAATCTCAGCGATTGCATGCAATGCTAAAGTCGTCTTACCAGAAGATTCTGGACCGTAGATTTCGATAATACGCCCCTTAGGATAACCGCCACCAAGTGCTAAATCAAGCGATAATGACCCGGAAGGCAAAAGCTCCACATCCATCTTTGGCGTCTCACCCAGCTTCATGATTGAGCCGTCACCGAATTGTTTGGTAATTTGAGCAATTGCAAGCTTTAAAGCCTCGCTTTTTCCATCGTTTTTCTTTGCCCCCTCGTTTTCTGCCACCGCATCTTTTTTTGCCATAAAGTATCACCTTTCTTTTATATTATTATATATTATTTTTGATAAAATCTCACCCTTTTTACGCCCCTCATGTAACATAGATTAATCGCATTTACAACCCCCCACCTAAAATGGTATAATAACCCTATGAAAATTAGCGAAAATGTACCACTATCAACTCTAACTACCATGCGACTCGGTGGCCCGGCCCGCTATGTGATTGAGGTGGAAAATAAAGCTGATATTACTTATGCTTATAATTTTGCGAAATCTCATGAGCTTCCGACTTTTGTGCTAGGTGGCGGGGCGAATACTTTGGCTCATGACGAAGGTTGGGATGGCGTAATTATTAAAAATATCATGCAGGGCATCACTGAAGAAGATGGCATCATTACTGCCATGGGTGGTACCGAATGGGACGCGGTGGTGGAATATGCCTGCAAACATGATTACACGGGGATTGAAGCGATGTCTAAGATTCCAGGTTCGGCGGGTGCGGCACCGGTGCAAAATATTGGTGCTTATGGTCAAGATATTTCGCAAACTTTCGTGTCGGCCGAAGTGTATGATTCGACGACCGGTGAGTTTAAAACCATGTCGAAAGATGATTTTAAGTTTTCGTATCGCAAATCCATCATGAACACTACTGAAAAGAATCGTTATCTTGTGATTTCGATTTCTTTGAAGCTTACGACTGGTAAGATGGAGCGTCCGTTTTATAATTCGATTGAAAAATATATTCTCGAACATGACGAGACCGTTTTCACTCCTATTAATATTCGGAAAATTGTTTCGACAATTCGGGCGGAAAAGTTGCCTGATCCGAAGGAAGTGGCTAGCGCTGGTTCTTTCTTTAAGAATATTTATATTTCGGAAGAAGAGGCGGCAGCGGTGGAGCAACGCGGGATTCCGGTACACCGTGGCAAAGATGGGGTGAAAATTAATTCCGGTTGGCTGATTGAACAGGCTGGTCTGGCTGGGCAACTATACTTTGGTGTGCGAGTGAGCGAAAAGGCTGCACTTGTTTTGATTAACGAGTCCGCTAAGAGTTTTGGTGACCTAGCCGCGGTACGAGATTTTATTATTAATACGGTATTTAATAAATTCGGCTACCGGTTGGAGCAAGAACCGATTGAATTGGTTGATAATAATAAGAAAATTGCTGATTTGCTTAAAGGTTAGGTTTTATGAAAATTTTGGATGGCAAGGAATTAGCTGGTTTTATTAAAGAGCGTCAGGCGCACGTGGTGAGAGGAATGGCTAAAAAACCAACGCTTCTAATTATTCGTGACAGCGACAATCCGGTCATCACCAAGTATGTTAATCTCAAAATTCAATACGGTGAGGATATTGGCGTTTCGGTGATTGATTTTCGTGCGCATAGTTCTGATGAGATTCGGACGAAGATTCTTGAAGCCAATGAGGATCCGGAAATTTTCGGAATGATTTTGCAGCTACCGATTCTCGAAAAAGAAAAAACTGATGAGCTGACTGATTTGATTGCTCCGTCTAAAGATGTAGATGGACTGTCTTCGCATGGTAATTTTGATTCAGCAACGGCGACGGCGATTAATTGGCTTTTATCGGGATATGATATTCCGCTTGCCGACAGCAGGATTGCGATTGTTGGTCGTGGTAAGTTAGTGGGGGCGCCACTTTTCAAGATGTTTTCTGACTCTGGGTTTGATGTTTCCCTCTTTCACCGTGGTGATGACTTGACAAAGCTTAAGGAGTATGATATAATCATTACTGCCACGGGCGTTCCGGGGTTGATTTCTAGTTCGATGATAAAACCCGGCGCCACTCTTGTTGATGCTGGTACTGCTTCTGAGGACGGGGTGCTAAAGGGCGATGCTTCTGAAGAAGTACGCGCACGCACTGATTTACGTGCAATTACGCCTATCAAAGGTGGCGTGGGGCCTTTAACGGTGACTTGTTTGTTTGAGCATGTGATTCAGGCGGCTACGGATTCATCTTCCCATCTTGAACGCGGCGCTTAGCTTCTCTTTCGGCAGCTTCTCTTAATGGATCATCCATCTTTGCTTGTGGATTGGTGGCAATTTCCATCAAGGTTTCGTTGTCTAATGTAGTTGCTGCGGCATCCATAGAAGCACGGGTGTGTCTTTGGAGCTGTGAGTTGACATCATCTATGCCATTTGCGGTGCGCTCAGTGTTAACTGCAACTCTTTCGGAGCTATTTTCAATATTTCCAAGTGCCTGCATCTCTTTTGAACCGTCGCGGAATTGAACATTCTTGGCACGCGGTTCAGTGACGCCATGCGTAGCTGCATGTGCCATGAATTTTTGTTGTACATCCACATCAAGATTTTTGCGTAATTGTTCGTCGTCCATAATATCTTGGCAAGCTTCTTTAGACAAGCTCGCAATATAATCATCAACTGCTGCTCCGCCCTGGTTAAGGCCAGCCGCATAGGACTTTATTCTACCAATACCATTGCCATAATCAGAACTAGGATCGCCCTTATATGTATTAAATGTTTGACCAAACGATGGACGGCCATTGCTTGCTTTAACTATACCATCACCTCCAGGCATAAAATGTTCCATGTACACACTGGCGCCCATGTCTTTTTCATTCATTTTGCTTTGGACTACGGCGTCCCTTGCATAGATTTCGCCCATGGTAGACATAAAATTCGTGTTAGCGCCACTGCCATCAATATTTTGCGAGTTACGGATAATTTTGCCAAGTTTGCCGGCTCCACCTTTCATACTAGACATACCTTTAGCTAGTGCAGAAACTTCAAGTTTCTCTTCTGATGATAGTTCGCCACTGCGGGCTTTTATTTCAAGCTGTTGCATTCTTTTTTCGGCACCTTCGAGAGTATAAGGGATTTTCCTTTTTCCGCCTTGCGCTTTAGGATCATCTATTTGAATACCACCGCCGTCACCAGAGCTCATCATGAGTGACAAGCGCTGTGAGGTTGCTTCGTCCGTCGCTTTAGCATCTTCGGCTGCTTCAATAGCTGCAATCCTTGTCTTCATATTACCTCGGTCACTTAATCTTTTACGTGCACCCATCTCTTTCTTATATTCCGCAGTGCTAGAGACTGCCGCCGCTCGACGTTTACGGGAAATTGAATGTCTTCCCGCAAAATTGTCCAAACGACGATAGGTATCGCTGCTTCTGACGGCTTTGTCTGTCCTTGATGAAAGACCTTTACCGAATCTCTTGCCAAGGCCAGAAATTTTGGCGCCAATTCCGCCCATGGCTGCGAATGAACCTTTGAGAAGTGTTGGAATAAAGAAGAATGGGACTACCATTAATAACATCCCGATAAACCACATGAAGAAGCTGTCGGTGCCACTTACTAGTATTGCAGATGTGAATGTGCTACCACCTACCAATAACCCACAAATTGGGTAAACGATTAGAAGCCCTTCAAAGATTTTGAGCCATTTGTCGAACAGTTTTTTCGTGTTAGGTAGCATATAGCATGCAAACGCCACTGGTGATACTACCACAAGAATCACTACCCCAGCTTGGCGCATGCCAAGCAAGGCAAAGAAGAAGAGAACCGCTACAAACGCCGTAATTAGCCCCATTAGAAGTGGTAAGATCAAGCCAGACAAGACGCCACTCCCCATCACGGTCATAATGACACCAAGAGCGCCACCGACGGCTAATGCACCCATAAATACTTCTAGTAATGTTTCGAACATGACACTAGCATTAAAGCTACCCGATACGTGAGCCGTTACGCCAGAGTGACCGAATGATTGCGAAGTTACGATGTTCCCTGCTTGGTCGGTAAGTAAACCGTTTATTCCAGCTCCAGCGATGTTGGATATATCTACTGCAAGTTGGCAGATGACATAGGATAGGTTAATTAGCACTGCTGCCACAATCATTTTTGGTAGTATTTTCTTTATGCCATAGTTATCGATACCTACACCCGTTAATTGTGAGATAATTACTACCAAGAATAGTATTACGAACATTATATTCGCAATATCACGGAATACTTTCCAGGCTTCTTCTGTTGCACTATTACTTAATAGCCTACCGTCCACTTGTAGCATTGGTTCTACTGCTTCATTGTATAGACTAATCAGTGTTTTATGGAGCCAATTCATTACCGGACAGACAATCCAACCTAGTGAGCCCGAGTTGGTGTGGCATGCATCACTACTACCGCTACCGCCACCACCACCTGGGTCTACTGGATCTACTGGATCTAGTTCGCCGTCGTCTCCGACTTGACCATTGGCATATGCGTCTTCAGGAATTCCTTCATAGGATGTTTCTTTCTTGAACCATTCTAGAACTTGGTCAAAAGTGCCTTTTTTTAATTGAAATCTTGATTCTTCAGCAGTCGAGACTATATACTCACGTATATCTATACCTAAATCCTTATTGGTTAGAGTACCGGCGATATTAATAGAACACCATTGGTTGATTGAGTTTTTAAAATAATTTCCATTTTCTGGTTTAGTGTCGCTACAACTATTTATATTTATGTCATTCGGCCATAATTTAATCATATTAAGCAAATATTTATAATATAATGAATACTTTGCGGTTGAATCCCAAACATACTGTTTGTAGGTATATCTTTCATTCCCAACATAGCGAACATTTTCGCCAGTATTAGGTAAAGACTCATCAAAGTTTAAATTATAGGCAAATATTTCTCCGGCCGTTCTTTTATCTAAAATAGGTTCATAATTTGTTGTGTTTTCGGTACCACCACTGCCTCCTCCACCGCTGTTGTCCTTAACAGCTTCAACTTTAATATTGAAACTAGGTTCATTATAAATACTTCGAAAAACACTGTATGTCATTTTATAAAGTCTATAAGTAAGAGCACCTTCACCTTCTTGGTAATTGGCAGCATCCCCGTTTAATATTTCCAACACACTCTTATCGCTCCAATCGTTCGCGTGTACATTTGAGGCGGCTGATTGTATATTCCTTAAGAGTTCTGGGGTATTCTCAGTGTAGGAAAGGTACCTACATTCGTCTTTCTTGTCGGAATAACAATCATATGAAGGAGGAGCCCATTCATCAAAATCCGAAAAGTCGTCAAAAGCCGCAGCTCTCCATTTACGCCCATTACTATAGGTGGCTTTTACCACATATATTAGAGTTTTTTCATTACCGCGCTGTAAATATGTGTCTATTTCGCCTTCGCAATTCAAAATCCAATTATACTGGCCTTTTCCTGCTGATGTCAGTAACCCTGGGATTCCATTACAGATAATTTCTCCAGAAGCTGTTATTGGATTTTTATTACCGTCTAAAGATTCAATATCGGTAATCGTTATCTTAACTTTATTCTCGTTTGTGGTAGGTTCCTCGGAAGGAGAAGGAGCAGTGCTACCAATTAATCTATAGCCCCAGGCTGCCATATTAGTTGATTTGATTTCTGGTATTTGAAAAAGCTGGAATAAACCTTTGGCTTCTCCTTGGCCACTATATCCTTTGAATAATTGTTCGCAGCTTAAGTTGCTGTCTCTTTCCCAAGTGTCACCAGAATATGTTGATTTTAGCGTATTGCCTACGTGAGTAGAGATCCACACTTCTTGGGAAGTGGTGTCATCCCATTTATATTTCCCTACATTTTTTTCGAAAAGATTTTCCCATGAGGAACCCAAATTATAAATAGACACTGGATTTTTAGCGTGATTATAATAGCATTCTCTTATGCTCGTTAGTAATGACATTTTGTAAAGGTTATCTGATGATATCATTTCTGCGTTGGCATTGTTTTGGCAAAATGACAAAACGAATAATAATGGGAAAAACAGCAAACCAATTTTAATTCTTTTAATTGCCCTTCTATTCATTATTCAACTCCTTTAAAAAATTCTTCTGCATTCCCCTGACGCCTAAATCTAAATACAGTAAACTGTCCCCACTTAATACGCCATCCTGCAGAAGTAAATAGGTCTCATCATTCTGGTTGTTATTATTTATATAATCACTAAGAAATGCCTCATAATAATTCATTTCATTATTACACTGCACTGCTAACTCCCATTTTCGACCATCGCATTTAATATTTTGCTGGATGTATTTTTGAGCATCGGTTTTTCTGCCGGTTTCATAAGCACTAACTAGGTTCTCCCTAGTCATGTAATAATTAATGGCGTTTTCTAGCACTTTTAATGATTCTACATAGTCATTTAGTGTTTCTTCTTGAATAACTCCTTTGGCCGTCGTTATTAATAATTGTTTTTTATTATTCAATTCTTCAAAATAATCATTAATAATATTGAAGCTTTCTTGTCTAATAGCGATAGCATACAGCAAATCACCATTATCAATTAGCTCGTCGTATCTTGTGGCTAGATCACTAGAATCATTATCTCCATCTTCACCGCCCATCACATAATTAGCTACTTCGTAGAAAGCTTTTTCTGCAGCGGCTTTTTTCTGCTTTTTTTCGTTGGACATCATAAGCATTGTTACTGCCGCTATAATTAAACCAACTACCAGTAACACCACCAAAATCCACACCCACTTCTTAGATTTTTTTCTTCCATCATTTCCTAACACGACTGGCTCAGCAGAATAGGCGCCAGGTTGACCTATGTAGCCACCCTGACCACTTGAAAAGCTACCAAAAGAATCGTTTTGTGTTGGATCCATATGTACTTATTATACCATAACCATTTTAAAAGCAACAAAAAACGAGCTGAATTTTTAAACCCAGCTCGTTTTTTTAAACCACCCGATGCGTTAAGATATTACACTAAACGCGAAGCGGCCAATATTATTTTTTACGGCTAGCAATAGCGTAACCAAGCATAGTCACGATTGAACCTGCGCCAAGAGCACCGGCAACAATATCAGTTGCACCAGTGATTGGTAGTTCTGGTTCTGGATCTTCAGGTTCTGGTTCTGGAGTTTCACAAACTCTGTTCACCATCACAGAAGCATCATCTTTACCAGCAACTTCGGAATTCACCGTTACGTTTGCCCAGTTGACTAATTGGTTGTCACCACAAGCGAGAGTTTTATTAATAACCTTCGCGGTGAAACGCACATAGGCGTTACCATTCATGGTGTAGCTACCAATATTGATACCAGTTGTAGTTACAGTGTTTTCCACAACTTGAACACCACTTTGATAGTTAGCATTGTAGAGGTAAGTTGAATCCTTCACATATTCCATGTTCTTTGGCAAAATGTCACGGATCATAACGTTACTTACAGTTTCAGAAGTTAAATTCTTGTACTCAATTTGGTATTCAACTTCATCACCAATTTTAGCATCTACAGATTCTTTCCATTCCTTAGTACCTTTGAGACGTACAGTCTTAGAAAGCTTTGCAGAAGCAGCTTTGTGGACAGTTACTTCAATGGTTACTTCACCATCATAGGCAAAACAACCAGGAATCTTACCATCCAAACCTGAGTAACCAATCTTAGCACCAGAAGTGATCACTTCGTTAGGAAGAGCCACGGTACCAAGCTTAGCGTTGGTATATCTTGCAGAACCATCGACATATTCAAGGTAGAAATTGTCGTCAGATACGAACTTCACTTCGTCCCAGTAACGATTTGGCATCGCATTGGAAGCGTTGATGTAACCAACTACAGTATGGCTTTTGCCAACAGTAGTAGGAAGAGCAAAGTTCACAGTTACGTTTTCTGCAGTTTTATCAACCCCAAGTGGGCTGTTGTTGTGAACGTAAAGACGGACGGTATAAGTCTTTCCATCTTCTACGCTAATTTCATTATCTTTCACGCTTGTTGTGCCTGAAAGTTTGGCGCCGACGAAATTACGTTCGTCACCAATTTTACCGTTAGTAATTGAGTTAAAGGTAATCGTGTCACCAAGAGCACCTTCGTTGATTTGCTCAATGGTATAAACAGTACGACCACCAGCAGAGTCGCCCCAAGCTAACACGTTAGCTGGAACTAAAGTAGCACCACCGACGATTGCAGCGGCCGCTACGCTTAAAATAGTCTTATAAACTTTATTCATAATATTCTCCTTTAATACAAAATAATTAAATTAAAATTAAATAGTTTTGTTTGCTAGCCGAATTGTTAATATTCGTCTGCAACCGAATCGTCCTAAACTTTAACTTGGAGTAGACCCGGCAGCACGAAGCTGCCGGGCCAAAGGTGCTTGGAGCTTTAAAGGCTCCACTTGGGCTTTCGCCCTGTTTATATATCTCTTAGAAAATCCTTAATCCGGCGGTCCGCCCCACTCGCCAGCCGGAGGATCAGTAGAGATCGGTTGAGTATCCCCATCGGGGAGAACTATATGAACCGGCTCCTGTGTCGGAGTCGGGGTATCGATGTCAGTTCCCGACTGATCGTCGACGGTGGCTCCCGGAGGAGGTGTGATGGCAGGGGCGCTAGAGTCCCCACCACTTTCTTGGCCAAGTTCATCCATGTGCTGATGATATTCATCATAAGTCATAGTATCAGAACTGCCAGGTTCCTCTGCGGAGGATTGAGTACCACCTACTCCGGTAGTAGTCTGCTCGCCAGGACCAGGATCGTCCCCCGGATCGGGAGAAGTCCCAACGGTGGGATCCTTGGTCGGTTGCGGCGTGGCCGTAGGCTTCGGAGTGTTCGTCGGCTTCGGCGTGTTCGTCGGCTTCGGAGTGTTCGTCGGCTTCGGCGTGTTCGTCGGCTTCGGCGTGTTCGTCGGCTTCGGCGTAGCCGTAGGTTTCGGCGTCTTCGTCGGTTTAGGTGTCGGCTTATGAGTCGGCTCGGGTTCAGGGTCAATATGCATGACCTTCTTCACGTTGCACGGCTGGAAGCCACACTCGATACGATAAGCCACCTCCACTTTGCGGTCCTTGATTCTGAAAGTATAAACCAGGAACCAGCCCTTATGGTCAGATGTCTTCATCGTGATGACGTCCGGAATACCGGATTTTGTATACGGATTCATGTACATTTGGTCCGTGATTCCCTTGCCTTTCTTGACTTCGACCTTTTCGGCCGTATCGAGGAAAGCGAAGAAGCTATCCAGAGTCGGATAGTAGAGTTTCGTCGGATCTTCTTTTATGAATCCTTCTTTGGCCACGTTAATTGCCTTGTCCCAGGCACCGTTACATTCATCATAGAATGTACCGATGTATCTGGTCCCGCAAATCGCGTCGACCCATGCCATATCCGCGGCACCAAGCGCCGGATCAACCTTGATGCGGTTTCTGAATTCCGCATCGTAATCCTTCGCGGTCCACGAATCATTCCAGCAATCCCAACCGAAGTTGTAATCGTTGGAAGCATCGTCGTCCATTGGCATGGCCAGGTTATAGAAACCATACCAGCTGTATTTGGTCCCGGAGTTTCCGGGATCGGACGATTCGCTCGGAGCACAAGACGTTCCGAACAGTTTGGTGAACCAACTCGGTGTTTCATCGCTAGCCTCGACAGAGGTCTGGGAAGAAGTCCCAGACGGATTCTTGCCGAGGTTCAGGCTAAAAAAACACGAGACGATGAGGATCAGAATGAGAATAGATGCGAGGATCATAACGATCCAGGCCCAAATGTGGTACGCCCTATTCTCAGTCTTCCGATAGTGGTACAAGAGAGCGTCTACAATGAGGAAGTTAACTCCACCGTAGAACAGAATCTTGGGCAACAGCAAAAGAAGCTTCAGGTATTTAGTACCGATGACTTTCGCTGCCGTCTCCACACAGGAGCAAGTTCCAAGGAAGAAGAGTAGCATCAGCAAGCCGATAACCAAAACTTCCTTCCAGTTACTGCCACCATCGCGGAACCAGAACATCAGATAGATCATTCCGACCATCAGGACAACTGCGAAGACAACTGCGATTAACCGCAAGTCTCCCCGCAAGATACCATTGAGGAACTTTATCAGTCCCAGGGTTCCAGCGATAACTCCCGCCCGAATCCATCCCTCGGTTCCCATCTGGAAATCGAGTTCACGATTCTCTTTGACGAGAGTACCGTCTGCTTTTTCCGTATACACGGGTTTAAGCAGTTTTCCAGCCCCGCTGAACATGCGCTCGGCGCACACAGCGAGACACCATCCGATGAGAGCTACAAAGACACAGCGGATGATCAACGAAACAAGAGCAATTGTACTCATGGCTTTCCGCCTCCTTATAAAATAAATTATTTTGGAGGCTCACACGCCTCCAGGTGGTGGGGGGTGTGGGATATATAAACAGTTTTCTAGGCTTTAGTTAAAACCTAGGATGATTCGGTTGTTAATGGTCTTCTAGTCCTTATACACACTAAAAACTCAGACTACTTACATTGTATCACACTTCCGCTTATTTGTCAATAGTTTTATCACCTTTTTGCGCTTATGCCTATTTTATTATGAAAAAACCTGGCATAGTGCCAGGTTCTTCGTAAGGTGCGGTAGTTTAGGTGCTTTTTAGGTGCAGAGTGTCTTGATTTCCTCGTCAGTGAGGAGGCGAATCCGAACGCCATCCTTGTACCATACCCATACGGGGGTATAGTTGTTGTGGGACGCCTGTTTGGCGGCCCAGATGTCGGACGAGATGTTGGCGTCGCCGGTGACCGGATCCTTCCACCAGAAGTCCAGGTAGGCTCCCTGCCTTAGGTAGGCGACCTTTTCTGTCTTGGGCTTCGGCTTTTCGGTCGGTTTTTCTGCGGGTTTAGCCGCGGTTTTCTCGACCACTCTCGGAGCAGGCTTCTTTTCAGCAGGCTTGGCCTTAGGCTTGAGCTCCTCAGCGGTGGCCGGCTTGACTTCAGGTTCTTTCTCCGGTTCTTTCTCCGGTTCCCTCGTCTTGACGACGATGATGCCGGCGGCCTCGAGAGCCTCCAGCATGGCACTGGCGATGAGCTTACCGTCCGCCTTGTTAAGCGTCGGCTCCTCCTCGGCCTTGATGACTTTCTTGACCCTCGCCTTGGGCTTGGGTGCTTCGAGTTCCACTTCGGGTTCAGCTGCTACTTCCGGTTTCTCAGTTCGGACGAACTTGCCGGACGACTTGTACGTATCTTTTGCCATAGGTATTGTCCCCCTTTCAGAATTTTTGGCAATAAATCCAACCTCAGCAACTCTAATTTTTAAGCTACTATGATTTCATTATATCACACTTATGCGAAAAAGTCAATAATTATAACATAAAAATGGTGCGGGTAGAGAGAATCGAACTCTCATCTCAAATT
>JAEEGH010021113.1_pt1 | contig 13478 bp, 6 predicted proteins | sample 9134181 | NCBI WGS metagenome assembly JAEEGH01 (sample SAMN16246544, study PRJNA631951) | gut metagenome | biome: gut microbiome; feature: rumen; material: DP-attached | host: Bos | place: Iran: Karaj | collected 2018-10
GTATTCAGCACCTCAACATTCCTCGTAATCCCAGCAAGCGTGAAAATAATCTTGATGGCATCATTGTACTTCTGGGGAGTGAGGAAAGGAAATAATCGTCCTTTCTCGTCCTGTCCCTCATATTTCTTTATCAATTCCAGTGCCTTGGCATGGAGTGGCACACGAGCTTGCACGGCCTCCTTGCCGTCCTTAGTTTTATGTGGGGTATAAACAAGGATGCCATTTTCTATGTGCTGCGGTGTTAGCTTTATCAGATCGCCCACACGACAGCCAATGAAACAATGGAAAACAAATACATCACGGCACATGATGATGGTCTTAATGGGCATCTCGCAGTCCTTACGGTACTGTTCATCCATCTCTGACCATTTTTGTTCGAGGTCACAATCCGCAATCTTGTTCCTTTCCTCTATAGTAATATAAATAGGTGTACCCTCAACAGCGGTACCAATCTTAAAGCCGTCAAAGGGGCGATTGGTGGTATAACCTTCATCGATGGCATATTTAAATATTGTCTTAAGCCTGGTCAACATCTTGATGATGGTGTTCTCACCGCGTGGCTCGACCTTATTTCGCCTTTTCTTCAATGATGCCGGGCAGTCTTCTATCAGTTTTGCAAAGATGTTGGGATATTGGTCTGAAAGAGCCTTCTCGTGGCGTAAATAGTCGGCCAGTTCCTCGATATCGTTACGGGTAACAGTATTAATTGCAAATGTGAATGCCTTTCTTGACGGCTCTGTGGCTCTTACAAATCCCTCATACCTGGAAATAGCCCGTGACAGGACATAAAAGTCCTTAAAGTGGGAGGGAGCCAGCTGACGGCGGCTAATATATAGTTCCACGAGATCGTAGAACGATTTACTTTCAGGATTGACGCTATATTTTTCAGGATGATTGAACTTATCTACCACCTCTTTAAGCCAGTCGCTTGACAGATTTCCTTTGTCTGCAGATTCAAATTGATCAAGAATGTACTTCTTTAGCCTCTCCAGACGTTCAACCTGATTACGGTGATACTTTACGTCAGGTGTTTCAAGTCGCTGTTTGAAAACAATGGTTCCGCTCTTACGCAGAAAATAACCATTCTTCTTTGCCTTATCAACAGAGGCCGTAATGGCATTGCCATGAATCTTTATCCCGGCCTTCTCTGTTTTCTCGCGATTGATGTAATACTCGAAATACCCTGGGCTAACATACACTTCGCTCTTGGCGTAGAGGTCAAAAGAGTTACCTTGGAAGAAGCGAATCATTATTTCACTCCTTCCTGTAACCTTCTGTACCTTGCTCGAAATCCTGAGTTCTATCTGTGCCATTGTCAGTCGTTCTGTTGTTCGAGGAAAAGTTGTTTCTGTTGTTCTATCTCACGGCGCAGTTCCTCCTTCGATGGTAGATACGTCAAGTACTTGGCTTGGAACAGTTGCTCACTGCCATGAAGCACACTGTACTGGGCCATATCCTCACTTGTCTCAGAACATAGAAGCAGGCCAATGGTCGGATTGTCACCTTCCGTCCTTTTCAACTTATCGTACATTCTTACATACATGTCCATCTGTCCAACGTCCTGATGGGTTATCTGTGATGTCTTTAAGTCAATCAAGAAGAAATTCTTCAGTATATAGTTGTAGAATACAAGGTCGATATAGAAATCGCCCATGTCTGTCCGTATGTGCTGTTGCCTTCCGACAAAAGCAAAGCCTTTACCCATTTCCATAATGAACTTCTGGAGATGGCTAATGATGCTGCTTTCCAATTCTGTTTCAGTAAAGTCAGTATTGGGTTGCAGTCCAAGAAACTCTACTACAACAGGATTCTTTATGAACTCGAATTTGTCTTGCTGCATAGGTTCAGTTAACCTGCGCATCTCATTAGAGACTTTGTCTTTGTCGTTTGACTGTAGTAGCCGGAAATAGTATTGGGAGGCGATGTTGCGATGTAATGTTCTTGTGCTCCATACTTCACATAGGGCCTCTTGTTCATACCATTTCCTTGCTTCTGGGTTTTCCACTCGAATTAGTTCACGGTAGTGAGTCCATGGTAACAATTTTGGACTCACTGCGTCCACTTTGGGGGATTTTGGACTCACTGCGTCCAAAATCTCAGGGAACAATCTATAAAATCGAATATATTGATAAAGGCTACTGAAGTCAAATCCCTTACCATAAGTACAGGTAAGATCTTTTGAGAGTTTTGTTATGACACCCTTTCCGTACTCGGCTCTTTCAGCACCATCCAGTTCCTCCCTTGCTATTCGTTCGCCAAGTCGCCAGTTCCTTAAGGTGAGGTATGTGTTTATTGCTCGAAAAGCCCGATGGCGGGCCTCTTCGATAATGGCACATGCATCGGAGTATAGTGCCTTGTAATCCTGCGAAAGTACTTTTTCTACCATATATTTGTTATAATGATTTGCTTATTTCAGATAATTTTCATACCTTTGCACCAAATAATAAAAGCGAGCTTTTAAATATTGACACATTGAAACTCGACGACAAAGGTACGAAAAAAGCCACGGGAATACGAATATTTTTCCCGCCTTTTTCCCGTGATAACGTAAATTTAAGATTATTTAAGGTTACGGAAGTTGCTGATTAAAAGTTGTAAGTTATTGAAAATCAGTGCAAGTTACGAAACTTGTATTTTTGATAATTTACCAAAATCAACGCATTTAGAGTCGCCTCATCCCGACAAGCAAAAAGGAAGGTGGTCGAAGTTCTCGACCACCTTTTCTCTTTCTGTTATTTTTGTGTATCAGGTAGGTAGTAGCCCAAGTGGGGCGGCTGGTTATAGGCTGTATTCTGCCACGCGACGGAGAGTCGGTAGATGTTGTCGTGCATCAGTGTGGGCACAGCATAAGTCGTTGGGATATTCGTGGTGAAAATGTTCAGATGGGCAGCATCACTGGAGTCCCACAGGATGACTTCTTCGCGCCAATCACCAAAAAGGTCAGCCTGCAAACAAGGTGTGGCTTTGGTCCAGTTGCATGAGGCCGAATGTCCCATGTCGTAAAAATGCTGGCCGTTACTAAAAGGTAGGGGTTCAGCCTTTTTGCCATCCCACTTCTCAATGAACGATCCGAAGTAGGGACGGCCACGGTTGGCCAATAGTTCATCTTGCAGGTCACCATCCCAATAGATGCGGAAGTTGCAACTGGGCAGTTGATTAGAGATGACATTGCCCTTGATGTCGCGTACGGCACGGTTGAAGATGTGCCAGAACTCAAAGCCCCGATGCTTTCCGTCTATGTCTGCTGCCACGCCACGCCCTGTATCGTCGCTTGCCGTCTCGTACCACAGCCGTTCGCCAGTACGGGCATCGCGCAGGTCGGCACCATAGGGGCGGGACTCATGTACCATAAAGACTTCCAGTCCAGGACGGTCTGGGTCGAGGTCGCTCAAGTGCAGCGCATCACCATGTCCTAAACCAGTGGAGTAGAGTAGGGTACCATCGTTGTTGATGGCTGCCGAACCATAGGTAATCTCGTCGCAGCCGTCACCATCCACATCACCCACGCTGAGACTATGGGCACCCTGGCCGAAGGCTGTTGCCTTCAGGTCATGATACCATGTCTGACGGCCTTGACGGTCGATGACGTAATAGTCGTGAGGGGTGGTAGAGGCATGGAGCCATTTGGTGGAGAGCTTCTTGCCATTGAAATCGACAGCCCAGAGGTGCGAAGGCGTGTAGTAGCCACGACACATGACTGCCGAAGGCTTGTTGTTGGGCCCGTCGAGCCATGCCACACCGGCTAAGAACCGTTCGCCACGGTTGCCAGGGTTGCCACGGTCGCCCCAGCCCTCCTTGTCGTAGTCTGCCGCACCGCCAAAGCCGAAGGCTCGGTTAGGCCGGTAGTAGATGGTATGGATGGCGCGGCCAGTCTGACCATCAAAGACGGTGAGGTATTCTGGACCGCTGAGGATGCGTCCGCGTGCGTTGCGATAGTCGGCCTGATTATCTGCCCCATGAATGTCAGCATCGTCGGCAGCTTCAGTAACGTAGCGACCAGTGCCATCTATACTGCCTGGTGCAGTCTTACAAATCAGTTCAGCATGTCCGTCTCGGTCGAAATCATAGACCATAAACTGTGTGTAATGGGCTCCGGCACGGATATTTCTGCCTAAGTTGATGCGCCAGAGTTTGGTGCCGTCAAGTTTCAGACAATCGATGATGACGTCGCCGGTATAGCCATCGTGCGAGTTGTCATGGGCATTCGACGGATCCCATTTCAGGAACAGCTCATACTGTCCGTCGCCATCCACATCGCCCACCGAACAGTCGTTTGGCCTGTACTGATAGGAGCGTCCGTCTGGTGTGTTGCCGCCTTCAGGACGGTCGAGTGGGATAGAGCGATAGAGGTCCAGCCAAGGGGTGACCTCGTCAGATGTAAGAGGGCTGATGTCTGATGCAGGATGGGTGACAACGGAATAGCGTGACGTTGCCGTTCCTTTCTTGTCAGTATAGTTGGTTACTTTCAGCCCCTTGGCGATGGTCTTGCCGTCGCGTAAAAGGTCGAAAGTAGTGCCTTTAGCATCAGTACCTAATAAGCGCCAACTAACGAAGATGCCTTCGTCCTGGGCTGGTAGGGCTATGACACCGCGGTCCAGCCGTTCCATCTGTTCGGGATAGGTCTTATAGCCCTTTTGTGCCATAGCACCGATGGCACTCCATAACATTGTTAAGCAGATGAGTCGTTTCATAGTAGTGTTGGTATTGTATAATTGTGCTTACTTCTTACCTCTAAGATAATTCGCCAGCGGACTCTTGTTGTCGCGCAGCCCCTTGGCAACGCTCTGTGCATTGGTCTTGGCGCCTAAGAGTGATGTGTGCGTGTGGTCGTGGTTGAAGTACTTCATGGCTTTCTCCTTCTTGCCACACTTCTTGTCGAGGAAGTCAGCGGTGATGTTATGGAGGTCAACGAACTCACAGCCTGTTTCTGCTGCCACCTCACGATACCATTTTCCGTACGTATCGTTGCGGCGTTCTATCTTACCGTTCGGCCATTCATTACGTGGTGTCAGCGAAACCAGGATAGGTGTGGCACCCTTTTCGCGAACGTCTTGAATGAACTTCTTCAGATACCAACCAAAGGAATAGACAACCTCGTAGCTGCCCACCTGTGTGTTGGCTTTCAACTTCTGGTCGATGACGTTTTGTTTGCTTAAGTCCTCCTTGGCAGCCTGCATGCGATAGACGTGGCAGGTGTCCTTGGTGGTAGCAATGGCACCACGGTATTTGGGCTTGTCGATGGGACTGATGTCGTTATGTCCGAATTGAATGAGTACAAAATCGCCCGGTTTCAACGAGTTATAGACACGTTCCCAGCGTCCTTCGTTCAGATACGAACGACAACTGCGGCCAGCCATGGCGGCATTGACAATATCAATCTTGGCCTCGTCGAAGATGGTGTTGGCTACAGCCCCCCAGCCCCACATGCCATCAGGATCCTTGTCGGCATTCTTCACTGTGCTGTCACCCGTGATGAACACCACAGGTTTACCCTCAGTGCGTGTCAGGTTGTAGGTGGGCAGTTGCACATTACGCATCATGGCTTTCAGCGGGTTGAGTGCAGGATTGTGACTGGCCATCAAACCCTCGGCAGCCGAGCGGGCATTCATCATGGCGCCAAAACGGCTGGTGTGAATTTTGTCGAGGAAGAAGTGGTAGTCGGTCTTCCACTTACCATACGTATCGAGCTTCTGTCCGGAAATCTCGTTCAAGTCAACAAAGGGCACACCCTCCTCGGCAGCTACCTGTATGAGCCATTGTGTGTGTGGCTTGCGCACAATCTTGCCCTTGTCGTCGTAGGCATTGCGTGGTGTCAGCGACATGAGAATGGGGTTGCCGCCTTGCGCGCGTACATCATTAATATATTTGCGCATATAGCCACCATAGGTATATACCGTTTCCTTTTCTCCAGTCTCTTTGATGGTCACGTTCAGCGTATCGTTGCCCACCCCAGGGATACTGGCACGGGCACGTCCTGAATCATACGGACCGTTGTCGTTATGACCGATGGAGATAATCACCCAGTCACCTGGACGGATAGCCTGACGGACAGGCTCCCACAGCTTGTTATAGAATGTACGGCTGCTCATGCCTCCCAAGGCCTGATTCTCGACGGTAATCTTGGTAGGGTCGAAGTATTCGTGGGCATAGTAGCCCCAGCCCCACTGACCGTTGTTGCCATTGCCCAGTGTACCAGTGCGCATGGTAGAGTTGCCAATCAGAAACAATACGGGATTGTTGCCCCTACGGCTCGAACCAGGAACAGGTCGTGCCGTCATGGCCTTGGCAATACTGTCAGGCGTGTTGTCAACCACCTGATTCACATCTTTGACACCGCTGCGGTCTTTGACTTGTGCCGTAGTCGTTAGGGTAATCGCTGCCAACAGGCAGCCAATAGTTCTTTTAATCATGATTTGTTTTATTGTATGTATTTAAGTAGTTTAAACAGGCTTGCTTCACTGGTCCAACTGAATCCTGGCTCACTCATCACCGATTCCATCAGGCGGCGTTTCTCTTTGTTGAGCACTCGTTTCAGGTTACGCTCATGAGCCAACACATATTTGCCGTTAATCTGTAGATAGTACACATTGATGAGTGGGAAATGGATATCTTGCTGGTCAGCCAAATTATTAGCCGAATAGGTTATCATATCGCCCAAATCGATGTTGCTCAGTTGTCGGTTGTTGATAAGCATGCCTCTCCATGCCACCACATCGATACGCTTGGCACAATACAGCGGTTGGTGATTGATGGTATCCACCTGATAGGCCAAAACCGAGTCAATACGATAGTAGGTACGGTCCTTGAACTCGACTTTTGTCAGTGTCTTCAGATTCGCCTCTTTCGTATCTTGTCCACTCATGTATAGGAGGCTGCTATTCTTAAGGAAGATATTAGCAAACCCTACTTTCAGCTTTTTTCCATCTACCAGATGGATGGTGGCAGGCTGGAATGACTGATACTCCGTTAAAGATGTTGTAGTGGTCTGCGCCGACATAGTCAGTGTGCCAGTTGCCAACAAAAGAAATAATACCAATCTTTTCATAATTATCCCTAATTCTTTATAACCTTATATGTTTTTATTGCCAGCGGCATCTCAATAGTTTTTTCTTATTGTTTTAGCCTATTTGTTTTAATTCGCTGCAAAATTACGAAATAATTATGAATTATGATTGCAACGTCACATTTTTTTCTAAAAAAAAGAATTACGAATTACGATTAATTTTGTACCTTTGCCGTCAAAATACAATTTATGGCTCGCTACTACGTCTTGTTTTTATTGCTTTTAGTTTCCTTCAATGTGTCTGCAGGAAACCTTGATGATATCCGTCGTGCCTTGGAATTGTCCAGTCAGACGCAGGTACAGGAGAAGGTGTATGTCCATACCGACAACGAATGCTATTTCGTAGGCGATACCCTGTGGTATAAGGCTTACGTGGTGCGTGCCGACCAGTTGGTACCTACCGACATGAGCCGTATCCTCTATGTGGAACTGCTTTCGCCTGATGGGCTGTTGGTTGAGCGGCAGCATATCATTATCAGTGCCAATGGATATACATGCGGACAATTTGTATTGACCGATTCCCTTTATTCCGGCTATTATGAGCTACGGGCCTATACCCGTTGGATGCTAAACTTCAATACAGGCCATCAGCGATACAGTAAGCAAGATACGTGGGTTTTCTATAATAAGGATATGGCTGCCGATTTCTACCGTACATGGGACGACTTATACTCGCGGGTTTTTCCTGTATATAGCAAGTCCGACAAGCCTGGCGACTATGATGAGCGCCGCATGTACCAGCGTCCCAAACAGGATCTCCCCCGACAGAAGAAAGACAAGCTCTTGGTATCATTTTATCCGGAGGGAGGACATCTGATTGCCGGTGTTGAGAATCGTGTGGCTTTCGAGGCTGTTGACCAGTATGGAGAAGCCGTCGGTATCAAAGGTAATATCGACCTGGGCAATGGTCAGTCACAAACCGTTCAGACTGAACACATGGGGCGTGGCATGTTTACCGTCACCCCTTCTGACAAACGCTTGGAAGCCCATTTTACGTTCCGCGGAAAGAAATATGAGGTCTCTTTGCCTCGCGCCGAGCAGCAGGGCGTGGCCTTAAGGCTGGACAATCATCTGCTGCGTATTCATGCTAAGGACCTGCCGCACGATAAGGACTATGCCGTCAGTATCCTTTGTCGTGGCTCATTGCAATACTTCAAGGTATATGATATCGCCAACAGACAATTGGAACTTCCGCTTGACTCCCTGCCTACAGGTGTTAACGAGCTGACGCTCTTCGATAGTGACGGACGCATCTGGGCCAGTCGTCAGTTCTTTGTCAACCATCACGACTACGACGATGGCGTCATCTTAATGGATAATGGACATCAGTCACCAGCCATTAGCTACCAACCCTACGAGAAGATAGAGTTGCCTGTAGTCTGTCAGGGTGTGACGACACCGACAACCATCTCACTTTCCATTCGGGATACGAATACCGATGAACCCACATACAACAACGGCAATCTGATGACTGATATGTTGTTGTCGAGCGACCTGCGTGGCTTTATAGCCAGTCCTGCTTACTATTTCGAGGCCGACGACGAGACACATCGCCGGCATCTGGATTTGCTGCTGATGGTGCAGGGATGGCGCAAATATAAGTGGAACGAATTGACTGATACCACCCGTACCATGCGCTATCAGCCGGAGACCACCCTGACGGTTGAGGGTATGGTGTGCAAAGTGCTGAATGTGGAAGAGGTACAACCCGATGAGCTGTCGTCATGGCAAGACGCTAAGGTGACAGGCCAGACGACTATAGAGTTTGACGAAGAGGGCGGTCAGACCAGTACAACGGAGTATTATGACATGAATCGTGCTAACGACCATGTCGGCATTAACAACAAAGGTGTACGACGTGAGCTTCTGGTTGAGGCTGAACTAACCGTAGGGACCCTGAATGGTGGCGTTAAGACCGTAGGTAGTACGCAGCGCACAAAGGATAGCCGCTTTCTGTTCCAGATACCGCCCTTCTATGGTCTTGGCTATCTGAATATGAAAGCCTATACACCATCTGACTCTGTCAAGAAGAATATGGCTTCACGTCGTGATGCCAAGGTGTATGATGAAAAGGCCTATCCCGACTATTTCGTCAAGCGCGACGTCTTCTTCCCCATGACTACTAAGCCTTACAACTACTACCAGTCCCACATGCCTGATATTGATTACGACCTGTTGATTGATACCCTGTCGGCACTCTCCATGGAGAACGATGTGCATCAATTGGCTAATCTCAACGTTAAGGGACATCGCCGTGGCCGTCGTGCTGTCGATTGGAACAAACCGGCCTTCGTCATGAATGCCTACGATATCTATAATGAACTGACAGACCGCGGCCTCTCCTTCGGCTATTTCGATATGCGCCAGTTCCCCTTGCAGGTATGCCACTATCTTTATGGCAATATGGGGCTGCACAGACGGTATAACATAGATGGACGACTGGATCGTTACACGTATTGGCGCAACTATTCGCCCCTGAGCCGCGATTCCAGTGAGGCCGAAACGGCTGGATTGGTCCGTGCCCACCGTACTTCCCAGTATCTCTATTCCAATCTATTGCTGAGCCGGTTGCAGGACGTCCGTGTGTTTAGTGACTTCGAGCCTCGCAATCCTGACTCTACCTTGGTAGAACACGAACTTTCAGCGGCTGCTACTGTCGAGATGGTGCCCATCCCTAATGACGGACGCCAGGTGGTATTCCGCGACCGCCATATCGTCTTCCAAGGCTTTAACGCACCGGAAGCGTTCTATCAGCCCGACTACAGTCAGCGTCAGCCAGGCGAATGTCCTGCCGACTACCGCCGCACGCTTTATTGGAATCCCAATGCCGTCACTGACGAGCAAGGCCGCTTCGTAGCGACTTTCTATAACAATGGCAAGGAGACGCGCATACGCATGTCTGCTGCAGGTGTCACCAGTGATGGACGCCTGTTACATAGTAAATAAAGAGAAAAAGCCAAAAACATTTGGCTTTTCTCTGCTTTATTCGTAACTTTGCACCCGACAACGAACTACATTGAATAACAAATCTGAAAAAATATGAGAACAAGAGTTAAGTTTCTGATGGCCTTATTGGCTGTATGCGTTTCCGTACATGCCCAGCAGCTGGCTTTCCCAGGTGCTCAGGGCTTTGGACGTTTTGCAACAGGTGGACGTACTGGTAGCGTTTATCATGTGACTAACCTCAACGACTCTGGCACGGGGTCGCTGCGCGATGCCGTCAGCCAGCCCAACCGTATCGTGGTGTTCGACGTCTGTGGCACCATCTATTTAAAGTCTGGCCTGGTGTTTGCAGGCAACTTGACGGTGCTGGGACAGACCGCACCAGGCGAAGGCGTTCAGGTTTATGGTGATCGCGTGTCGTTCTCCAGCGCAAATAACCTGATAGTACGCTATATGCGTTTCCGCATGGGTAAAGGTGGTACCAGTGGTAAGGATGCCGCCGGTGTGGCCAATGGTCGTAACATGATTTTCGACCATCTGTCAGTGCTGTGGGGTCGCGACGAGTGTTTCTCCATCAGTTGGGACAATAAAGGTACGGAGCCAGCCGACATCACCGTCCAGAACTCTATCATCGGACAGGGCTTGCAGACTCACTCCTGCGGTGGTCTGATACAGACACAAGGTGGTGTGACCCTCTATCGTAACCTGTATATAGAGAACAAGACACGTAACCCGAAGGTGAAGGGGCTGAATCAGTTTGTCAACAACGTGGTTTACAACTGGGGTAACGGAGGATGCTATCTGATGGGACGCGAGAGTTCTGGCAACTCTTGGGCCGACATTGAAAATAACTACTTTGTCCGTGGTCCTTGGAATAGCAGTACGAAGCCATTGTCAGAGGGTAACGAGAACTTCCAGTTCTATGGAGCAGGTAACTATTATGACAACAATACTGATGGTGTGCTGAATGGTGTGGCTATTACCGACAGCGAGTACGCGGCTTCGGGTGCCTTACGCCGTCCGACATTAGGCGAAATAACCAATTTGCCAAAGCCGTTCCCCGTCATTACTGAAAAGATGACAGCTGAACAGGCTCTTCTTTGGATGATAGACAGTGTGGGACCATGCCTGCCTGCCCGGGACGAGGTCGATAAGTATCTGATAGACGAAATGATTTCTTATGGTAAACTGGGTTCTACCGATGGCATCTCCGACGAGAAAACATTGCCTCATAAGGGTACTGGAACGCTTTATACAGGCAATAAACCGAAAGACACAGATGGCGATGGTATTCCCGACGAATGGGAAATAGCCAACGGACTGAATCCCAACAATGCCGCTGACGCTATGGCGATAGCTGCCAATGGCTATGCCAACATAGAGAACTATTCGTTTTCTATTGTCAGGGCTTATCCCTATATCAAGAATCCCTCTAACTTTCAGGTCACCGACCAGAAAAAAGAGTCAGTATCTCTGAAATGGACAGACAATGCCGACAATGAAACGGGTTATATCATTGAGTATTCTACCGATAACAAGACTTTTCAGGAACTGGCACGCATCGAGGCAAACTCCACAACGTATGTGGCTACAGGACTGAACCCGGAGACGGTCTATTATTTCCGCATTAAAGCGTATGGTGAAGACGGACTGGTGTCGCCTTACGCTACGTTGACGACGGAGACCTTGGGCGATCCGTCAGCTCCTAAACCATGCATCAATCCGTCTCCTGCTGTCAATGCTGAAGTTGGTGTGGCTGAAGGTGGTGTGACGCTGACATGGGAGAATCTTACCAAAAACTACGATGGAACGGTCATGTATCTGGTCTATTTTGGTAAGGATGCTGACAATTTATCGCGTGTGGCAACCACGACCGCCAAGAGTTATGAATATACTGGCACACTGGATGCCAATACCACCTATTACTGGCGTGTGAATGCCAAGAACAATATCGGTTCAACCGAAGGACCCTTGTGGTCGTTCAAGACTGTCGAAGGTGGTACGCTGTTCTATACTGACTTCAATACGACCCCTGCCGCTTTCCATGACAAGTTTCCTGGAACGGGCAATGTGAACATTATTAACGGTAATACTTCAACGGTAGTTGCCGGTATGACCTTTGGAGCCAACGGTAGCAGTAGCGCTCGTATCGTATCGTTTAGTGACAGCGGACTAACCGGCGACTATTCTGCCGATGACGCAGGTGCAACGGCACGCTGTGTTGAATTCACCAGTGGCAGTGGCTATGTGCAGTTGCCTGAGGTGGAAGGTCCTTGTACAATTACCATCTGGACGGGTAATTCCGACACGAACTCGAAGACCTTCAACCTGAAGACCATTGTGGGTGGAACGGAGACTACAGCTACATCGTTCACCCTTGCAAATGCCAAGAAAAACTTCAAGCATAAATATACTTATATGGGAAATGGTAAAGTTGTCTTCAAGGTTGATGGTAACGGGAAAAAGTTCCGTATCCATGATATTCTCATAGAAAAATACGTGGCAGAGGACGTGAATGCCCCTATAGAAATCAAGACTTACCCTGAGAAAGACAAAATCTCATATATGGATGGCAGCATGACTTTCCGTTTCAATCAGGACGTGGTGTATAAAGGCGGTGCCACCATTAATGGCGACAATTATGAACGTTTGGTTAGCGTCACGGCAGCAGGTCCTGCTTTGACCGTTACTTATGAGGGTCTTGATGTCAATAGCGACTATGCAATCAACTTCCCCGAAGGTTCTATCACCGACTTGAAAGGCGTTAAGACCTTCTCTGAAGAGTTTGAATTCTCCACCTGCGACTTCGGTCCGTTGGAGAATATCAGTGAAACCCATAAGGGTAGGGCTGCTGTGAATCTGCCTATCGACTTCAAGCCTTTCAATACCATAGCACTCTTGGAACGAGAAAACGGAACGACACAAGAAAGTGGTTCCGAGCATCCGCATTGGGTTCAGGTAAGTGGTGACGTGACTGCCGACAAGGCTGTCTTCACCTCAACTTCCGACAAGGTGATGACGTTCTTTGCCTCTGCCTCACCAGCCATTCGCGTAAAAGTTGACTATAGCGGAACCGCTAATGTCGAATTCAAGATTCAGGAAACCCGCAATGCCGACATGACGCCAGGCTGGCGTACCATTCGCGTGCTGCGTAATGCCGACTTTCCATTTGACGGTTTACTGTACCTCAATAGTGAGTCGCGTTTTGTCAAGCTGGTTCCTGCCAAGCTGTCAGGCAGTGTGACATTGAGTGAGTTCCGTGTGGCTGATGCTGAAGGAAAAGGCTTGGGCGAAGGATTTGACATTATCACAGGTATTCAGAATATCCATGCAAGTGAACTACAGACTCCTGAATACTTTACGCTAAAGGGCGAGCGTGTTGCCATTCCGGCTCATGGCCTTTACATCATGCGCGCTACCATGCCCGACGGTACTGTTGTCAGCAGGAAGGTGAGCAAGTAGCAGTACGATG
>JAEEGH010021114.1_pt1 | contig 13478 bp, 8 predicted proteins | sample 9134181 | NCBI WGS metagenome assembly JAEEGH01 (sample SAMN16246544, study PRJNA631951) | gut metagenome | biome: gut microbiome; feature: rumen; material: DP-attached | host: Bos | place: Iran: Karaj | collected 2018-10
GTGACATAGAAGTACGGAAGGCGACCGCCCATCTTTTCGCACATTTCCACGCAGTTGTCAATCACCTTCTTTGCCCGCTCCACGCTGACCGAAAGCAACTCGGGATGTCCTTCAGAGAAGATGTAGCAGTGCTTGCAACGCTGGTCGCAATAGTCAGTGATGTGCCACTGGAATGAGAAATACTGCATGTTTCGGCTTATTTCGCACCACAAGCGCTACCACAGGCACTTGGTTTTTCCTCTTTCTTGGGCTCGGCGGCACCACAGGCACTGCCACAGGCCGAGGGCTTTTCTTCTTTTTTGGGTTCAGCTGCGCCACAGGCGCTGCCGCAAGCGCTCGAACTTCTCATAGCGAACGAGGCCACGAAGCCTCCAAATTCTGATCTCTTCATCGTTGTTTGAGTTTTAGTTGGACAATCTATTTACTTGGCTTTGAATGATTCTTACGGTCGGTGATAATGTCGCTGAAATGCTCCAATCCCCATGTCAGCAGCGCATCCAAATGCGGCATAAGGCTCTTTCCGCGTTCGCTGAGCTGGTATTCCACACGTGGCGGAACTTCCGTAAACACCTCGCGACTGATAATGCCATCGTCTTCAAGATGGCGTAGCGTTGAGGTCAGCATTTTTTGTGAGATGTCTGGGATTTGTCGCCACAAGTCTTTGAATCTCAGCACTTCCTTTTGCTCCAAGGTGTAAAGCACCAACAACGACCATTTGTCAGTGATATGCGAAATCACGTTGCGTATCGGACAATCGGGAAAGGTGGCACTTTGTATTTCTTTCTTGCTGTTCATCGTTTTCTGGATTAACGAGGCAAAAATATATAAAAAATTCTAATTTTCAGTCACTTACCTTTTGTCAATACACAAACCTTTTTGTAAGTATAGTTGAAAACCAATAAGTTAGAATAAGGTAAATCTAAACCACTTTGGTCTTGCTGGTTTAGTCATCTATTTCTTCTTTCTTGGACAAAACAAGATTCGCCAAGCAAACAGCATATTCCGTTTCTGAGTCTTTTGGCCGCCAAGCCAACGTATAGCTTACCTTTGCACTGGTTACCTCATAGCCTTTGTCAGTCCAAACCTTTATTTTGTTTTTTCCTGTTGCAGACAATGCGGCCACACTGATGCCTTGCTGGTTATACAAATAATCGTCTTTGTATTGGAGATTATCGCCACTTCTGAGGCAAAGCACTGTTTCCTTACGACCTTTGAAGTAGTCAAGCCAAATGTCGTGCATGTTTAGCGCTATCGAAATCGAGGAATACTCCGTAGGCGGGTTGGTTATAAGATAGAGGTTTCGCTTGGCGCGGGTGAGTCCAACATAATAGGCTCGCATATCTTCAACTTGTCTTCCATCAGGTATTGTTGACATGAGGTAAACGGTATCAAACTCACGTCCTTTTGCTTTGTGGATTGTGCTCACAAAGACGGATTTGTCATCGGAAGCGATGAAATCCTCTATATTCGATTCAAAGACATATTCATGCAAATCACTGCGATAATAGACCTTGTGTATGGCCTCAAAGTCAGCAAAGAAATGCCGCATAACGCCTAAACAAGAGCTTGAAGCGTAAGTATTAAGTGTGCTTTTCTTCGCTTCTTGCCATTTTTCTTTCGATATGGTCACTTCATCATCCTTACCAATTTGTTTAATGAAATAACGCACTTCGGCAAGGTTGCCAAAACGGAATCCTCCCATGGATTGGGCAACGGTCGCATGCAGACCTCTTTGTTCCAATTCGTAGGCTACTTGCATGGTTTCCTCGTTGGTGCGGGTAAGAATCGCCGTGCCACCTTGAACCTTTATTTCTGCATTTTGCAGTGACTTTAATGTCATCACCCTGCCTTCTTCTCCTGTGGCCGACTGAATCGTAGCATGTTTCATGCGACCAGGGATTCTTTGCACAAAACGGTTGGCGCAGTCAACTATGGCTTTCGCCGAGCGATAGTTGTCTGTCATTTCGTACAACTTGGCACCCTCTTGGCTGACGAGCGATTGCATATATCTGGAATCAGAACCACGGAAAGCATAGATGTTTTGGTCATCATCGCCTACTGCAATCACGCGCATTTCCTCGTTTTGTCGCATGAGGGCTTGTACCAATCGGAAATCATCCTGTCCCATGTCCTGCGCTTCGTCGATGACGAGTACACTTTTGGCAATCTTCGAAGGCTCCACTTCACCTTTTTCTATCATTTCTGCCGCATGACGCACCACTTCTTTTGCCTCGTCCAGACTGCCTTGCTTACCAATAAGGTCAAAACTATAGGAGTGGAAGGTCTTGATCTCTACATAGTGTGCGACATTGCCCACCAGATCAATAAGCCGTTTCTTGAATTCGGTAGCAGCGGCTCTTGAAAAGGTAAGCATCAACAACTGCTCGTGTTTCACGTCTTCCAGCAAGAGCAATGAGGCCAATTTATGAACCAACACCCGTGTCTTTCCGCTTCCAGGTCCTGCGGCCACCACGATATATTTCGACTGGTTGTCGTCAATAATCTCGCATTGTCGATGGGAGAGATCACCAAAGAGTTTGTCGTATTTGGCAGGGGTGATGTTCAAGTCAATCTGTGCACGTCGCTCATCCTTGAAATAATGGTTGATGAACTTGCGGAAGTCCATGGTGAAATAGTCATTGACAAAACGAAGTGCGGCATTATAGTCGCGAACCATCAGGTTAGCATATTCGCCTACGATATGAATCTGGCGTATGCGCTGTTTGTAGAACTCATCCAGCAGACGATACTGTTCCTTGCCATAACGAGCGCGACGGTCGGCGATACGACCTATCTGCATGGTGTTATAGATAACGATGAAGCCGCCATCTATCTTCATCAATTCTGTCTTGGTGAGATAAAGCAACGCTTCCTCGATGTCAGCAATTTCGGTTTTCTCTTTTTCGGCAAACATCGTTTCCTGTTGGCTGGCAATGAACTGTTTGAGCAGCTCAACGACAGAGAAGTTCACCAGCGTCATGTCTTTGGTGGGGTCTCGGCTGACATTGAGTGTGTCAATGATAAACCGACAAATTTCCATGCGCCGTTCAAATCTAGCCATTGTGACTTCCTGTGAAGCCTGAAGGCGAATTCCTACGCTATCTCTATAGCCTTCTTGTTTGTAGATATAGCCTTTCAGCGAAAGGAAATGTAGCAACATCCTCAGCCGTTTGATGTTGGAGTAGGTAAGACCGTTTTTCTGAGCCTCTTCGTTCAGCTCCTTATAGTTCATCCTTTGAGCCTCTTCTCCAAACCGTTGCAAAAGGAACCGTTCCAGTTTCAGGATGATTTCAAGGTTGCGTTGGGAAGTGCTTTTGGATATCCATGCTTGCATGTCGCGGCTGTCGGCCAACAGGCCTTCTTGCCGCATCAGGTTGATGTTCCTAATCACCGTCGCCTTGTTCAATCCAAGGATGTCGGCCAGATAATCCACGCGACTTTCGGCTTCGGCTCCACGACCTTCGGCAGTAGCCCGAGCACTGATGAGCGACTTGATGATTCGTGCAGCCTCTTCGCGCGATTGGTCGTCAAAAAGAGGTGAAAGTGTCAACTTGCGACGGGCCTCGTCCATATTCTTTACGGCAATGCCCGTTGCAAAAACATGTGGCGAATTGCTGCCGCGTTGTATGAATCCTGCATCTTCCAATGCTGCGATGGCTGCCTTTACGCGCGTCTCAATGTCGTCGATTTCCTCACCCCAACCAGCCTGACGGGCAATGTCCAACGGCGAACAACTGACATGGTCTCGTTTGGCTGTAAGGTCTTTGATGGCTTTCCAAACCTGTTGGATCTCGCTGATGCTGAGCTTGGTTTGATTGAGGAGAATGAAGTGCTTGTCCAAATCGCTATCATCGTAAAGCACAAAGCATTCAGCCTGCATTTCGGGGTCTCGCCCTGCTCGACCAGCCTCTTGCACATAGTTCTCCAACGAGTCGCTGATGTTGTAGTGAACAACCAGCCCGACATCTTTCTTGTCAACGCCCATGCCAAAGGCTGAAGTGGCCACAATCACCTGAGCCTCTCCGCTCATAAAAGCATTTTGGTTCTCCACTTTTTCGGCGGATTCCATCTTTCCATTGAACGGCAAAGCCAGTATGCCGTCGCTTTTCAGGTGTTGCGCCAATTCTCGTGTGATATGCGTGCGCGACACATAAACAATCGTCGGGCAGTTGTGCCCGAGTATCAGCGAGCGCAATAGGTTGTATTTCTCTTCGGGCGTGTCGGCATGAAGCACGGAATAACGCAGGTTCTTTCTTTCGGCATTGGCTGCGAATATCTTCAGTTCCAAACCAAGTTTCGACCTAAAGTAGTCGCAAATGTCGCTGATAACCTTTTGTTTGGCAGTGGCCGTAAAACACGATACTGCGATAGGCTGGCTCAGTTGCTTCTTGTTTTGTAAGTTGCGAATGAAGTCACCGATATACAAATAGTCAACACGAAAATCATGCCCCCAAGCCGAGAAGCAGTGCGCCTCGTCAATCACAAAGCGAACCACATTTCTACTGATAAGTAACTTTTCAATGGTCTTGCTTCGCAACATCTCTGGGGCGATATAAAGCAGATTGGCTGTGCCTTCTGCCACCTGTTGAATGGCAGTAGCCCGTTCTATTGGGTCAAGTAATCCATTGATGGTCACCGCCTCGCTGATGCCACGAGCCGCCAAATTATCCACTTGGTCTTTCATCAAAGACTGTAGTGGCGAGATAACCACCGTCAAACCATGAGTGTTCCTGCCTTCCATCAAGGCGGGCAGTTGGAAGGTGAGGCTCTTTCCGCCGCCGGTGGGGAATATCGTCAGCAATGATTCACCACGTATGGCCGATTCCACGGCTTGTTGCTGCATGGGAATTCCATCAAAGGTGCGAAACTCATCATAGCCGAAGAACTCCTTGAGACCGTTGTGGGCATCCAATCGTTGTCGGCAATAGTTGCAATCCCCGCATGATGTGTTGCGCAACATATTCATCACATTCACCACCTGCGGATAGTTGCGAATTACCCAAGCAGGAGTAATGGAGAAAATGTCGTCGGCTCCCATTACCGCTAAACAATAGGCCAATTCAATTGGATACTGCTTGACTAAAATATTGAAATCTGCATGACCACAAACCTTACCATCAAACTCCTTAAGAATCAACGGCATCCAATTCTGTTGAGGTCTCAAAATCCTACCAATAAAGGAAGATGGCTTGGAGTAGCCAACATATTTGAAAAACCCTTCGAACTCCCGAGTTTGATGCAGCAATTGATAGTAGATTTCCTGCCTATCATGTGATAACTGGTGCCATTCAGCGATTTCATCATTCAGCAAGTCGCGGGCTTTCATGGAGTCGTTCGCTGGATTATTCAGCTCGTCCACTTGCAACTTGTCGTCTTTTACCAGCTTGTGATACGGACGTTTTGGGAACAACAATGGTGATAGAAACAAAGTGTCTACAATAATAGGATTGCCCCTCAACGCCGTGTACTTCAGGTCGTGGTTGATGATATTATGTCCACAAATTGTGTCGCACCTTGACACAAAGGCATCGAAGTCGGCTTTGGAATGAGAGTGCAACACTGCGCCATCCTCCCTCACTGCTCCGTAATCCGTCACCTTCTTCGTCTGCGGATCGACCTCTGTATCAATGAATGCTATCATAATTGGAGGCAAAAATACAGAAAATTCCTGATAGTGAACCTAGAACCTTTCTGATAATCACCCATGCAGTGAAGGACCTGTTGGCAGAGGTATGACACATCAGATAAAGCTCCAAGGAGAACTGACCAGCGACAAAGCTTTTCTAAAAAAGCACTCAGCAACAGCCCGAAAATCATCAAAACGCGAATTCATACCCCGCGCCAATCCAGCCACGGAAGCCTGTTTCCTTGGTATACGACTTCAGTTTGGTGCCTTCTGCATTGGCGTCCACTTGCTTTTCCATTAGGTAATCGCACAAGATGTAGAAATTCAAGGTGTTGCGCTTGTCCAATCTGATATCTGCACCCAAAGAGCCACGTAGACGATTGACATAGCCACCGTTGAAACTCTTCAGGAACCAACCAGCTTCGCCTTCTTCGGAATAGTCGTCCAAAGTGACATACACATTACCGTCGTAAGCCGCCTCAATGACGGGTGCATTCAGATAGTTGCGTACCTCGAAATAGGCGTAGGGTTGCACCTTGCCGAAGCCTTTGTACAAGGCTTTTACACGGCTTTTCAGCGCCAAGGCGTTTTGTGGGTTTTGGTACACGTTGAAATCGCCTGTGCGACGCGTCACCTGAAAGCGTTCCTTCAGCGAGAAGTTCCAGTTGCCGTAATGTATGGTGCCCGTGACATCGGCCATCAGTCTGTGGCGCGGATTCTTGAACGATTCGGTATTGGCTCCATAGCCGTTGATGAGCGCATAGCCCAACCCGAGTTTGATGTTGGGATGCACCTTATAGCTCAAAGCCAAGGTGGTTTGCAGGCGGTCGAGGCTACCGAAGTTGTTGTCGAAACGCACCTCTTCCTCCAGGGAAATGTGTAGGCCTTTTGTGATTCTTTTGTCAAGGCTCAAGGAAACTCTGCCGCCAAATTCAGGGGCAAGGGCGACGTCGGTTTGGGCTGTTGCTAACACAGGAAAAAACAGTCCCAATAATATGATTATCCTAAATCTCATAATTCTTAATTCTTAATTCCTAATTCTTAATTAAAACGGCCCATGTCCTCCTCCGCCAGGACCACCGCCACCTCCATTGCCGCCTGTGTAGGACGATAGACTGACGGAATTGCCGCCACTAACGGAAGCATCCGTGTAAAACATACCCTCAAAGCATGCTGTTCCGCCCGCAACATTTACGTTGGACTGCAAGGTAGGGGAGGCGCCTCCCGAAACGACAAGAGGCGTCCCTCCGCTTGCTGGAGTCTTGAATGCGTAAGTTGTTGAGCCAACGGTCAAGCCGTACCAAGTGTTTTGCGACCATGATGAGGCCGAATAGCAACTCTGTGTAAGAGAGGAACCGCTCTCCAAGCCGCCGATGGCCACCAAGGTGCCACCAGTAAGGTAAAGTTGGTAGCCGCCTTCCGAGTTGGCATCAATGGCTACCTCGGGTGAACTGGCACTGATGGCATAGACCACGCCACCTTTGATATAGCAGTTGCCGTTGGCATCGAGACCGTCGTTGCCTTGGCTATAGGCGCAGACCAACCCACCCGAAATGGTGAGGTTACCGCCTGAGTTGATGGCATCGTCCGATTGGGAATGGCTGAACACCTCGCCACTCGAAACCGAGAGTGTGCCCTTGGCTTCGATGCCTTCGTGGGCTGTGCAATGCACCACTACATGGCTACCTTTAAAGATTAAGTTTCCATCGAACTTGAGTCCTTTGGCCGAAACGCCGTCGGAACTATTGTTGCCCCATCCGCCGAAGCCACCTCCGCCACCATTGGAGCCGAAATTGCTTCCAGTTACCGTCACATTGACCGAGCCGCCATAAAAGTAGCCGTTGCCGTCGCTGCTGATGCCTTTGCCGCCCGTTCCCGTGCTGGTGAGGGTTAGCGCGCCATTGGTCATCTTGACGTAATCCTTGCCCCTCACACAAGCCGGCTTCAAAGTGTCGCTACCGATGACATTGACGGAACTTGACATCTCGACGGTAATATTGCCGCTAATAAAATGCACATAGTCATCGGAAACGATGCCCGACTTGCCCGTTGCCGTGACGGTGAGGCTACCTTCGCCACTGAAGATGAACTGGCCTTCGCCGAACAATGCTGCTTTTTCGTCCTCGGTGGAAGGCGTGTCGGTGTAGTTTGCGCCGTCGGCAAGGCTGTTTTCGCCATTCAAAACAATGAAAGTGCGCTTGCCCTTGCTCGGTTCAGAGGTCGTTCCCTGCACATTGATAGCGGCACCGTTGGGATTGATGATGTTCACACCATTCAGTGTAATGCCTTGTTTCTTCGCGCTGTAGAGTTTGAAGAAACCGTCGTTGGTGGTCCCTGAAAGTTCATACATTACATACTCTTCACCAGCGTAAATGATGGTCACGTCATTGCCGCTGACGGTCACGGTGAAGTCGTCGTTGGTGCCGGTAACGACCGCGTTTCCATTGGCGGAAAATGCCACGCCGACTATTTGCGTGAACACGGTATTGGCGATGAGGTCCTCGCTGTCGTCGGTCTCAATCGGGTCGATTAGGACGATGTTGTCTTTTTGGCAGCTTGCAACTGATAACCCCAGCATGACAAATAACAAATAGTTCAATAACTGCTTCATCTTCATTCTCATATTTCTATAATAATCACAAATTATGGTGTTTTATTATTCGAAAGCCAAAAAAGACATAGCCCAAGGACTATGTCTTCACGAAAAAAACAAATGAATTACAGAAAAGTTCTTGTTCAATTTTGAGTTGTTTCTTTTTCATTATTGATGTTTATTCCTCATTTTAAGCTAACTTTTTGCGTTTTGACTTCGCCATTGCTTATCAAGCGAATGACATACACGCCTGGGGTAAGGTTGTCCACGCCCAAAGTAGTATTGCCATCAATTGGCGTTTCCTTAATGATGCATCCCTTCATGTCAATGAGTTGCAGGGTGGCATTGCCTTCATTGCTGACTACCCAATCGCTGCCATTGAAATAGACAAAATTGGCTTCGGCACTAAAGACCAAATGAAAACGGTTAGCACAGTCTGTTGTATTCGCCACGAAAGTATAATTTGGCACAGCCAGTAAATCCGTTTCGATTCCAGTCAAATTGTCGATGAGATGAAGGTAGTTCATCTCGACATTTTGGGTATCAATTGCAAGGGTATATGTGCCATTTTCGGAGGCTTTGAAACAGAGCGACATCTCGTCTTCGTAGCCACTGTTTACTATTGCATATTCTCGACCATCCTGTGGGATGTAAAGTTTGGAGGCGTCCTTGTTGAGCATGTATTTGCCAAGAGTGCAGCCTTCACCGAAAGTCACGATGGCATTGTCTTCTTTTCTTAAAGCATTAGACCTTGTTTTGTCGCTACTCATAAGCTTGATGTTAAGGTTGCCAACTGAGCGTGAGGGCGTTTTAGAGAATGTGGCTGAAGTGGCTTCCACAAACACGGCTTCCATCGGGGCAATAGCTGTTCCCGCTACCACAGACTCAATCTCATCGCCTGCATCGTTCATCTTGTAGAAAGCCTGACCATTGCCGAGATAGGCGTTGCACGGGAAGGGGTTGCCGATAAGGTTCCATTGGTTGAAATGAGTGCCTGATGCCGACAGTCCCGTCAGTTCCACATTGTTGTTGGAAGGCACCAAGGTTCCAGCAAAGGCCAAGGTCACATCATTGCTGTTAGCATAAAGATAGCCCACAGTGTTTTCAATCGTACTGAACTCACTGGCTTTGTAATTGCGCCACTCCAGTTCTTCAGTTTCATCGAACAAGTAAAGGTCGTATGAGCCGTTAAGCAGGCCGTTGCTCTCACTTGGGGTGACGCTCGTGCTCATTGGTGAGGCAATGAGATGCCAACCGCCGTTCTGCGAATAAGCGGATATATTCTTTTGGGTGGTTGCCTTTACATTTTCAGAGCCGTTAACTAATTGTGCGCCATCGGCTATGACCAAGCCAGAAGCCGAGGTGTTGGTCAAATCACCTGAAACGGTCATGGATTGTCCCGAACCAATCGTGAGTGATTTGCTCCTTGCAACAGTTAGGCCAGTCACTTGTACATCTGTGTCGAGTTGGCAGTCAGCATTGATAAAGACCTCTGCGCCCGAACCTGGCACTAATCCTGAACTCCAATTGGAGGCCGTGCTCCAGTTACCTGCAATGTTGAAACGGTAGGATAATGAACCGCTACCGCTGCCGCTGCTATTGTAATTGCTAAGCGAAACATTTGACCCTCCGCTGAATGTGGCATCAAGGTAGCATTTGCCTTCAAAGATGCTGGTGCCTCCTGTAACTGTGACATTGCTCTTCAGTGTCGGGGTGGATGGGGCCGAAATGATCAAAGCAGAAGAATTGCCACCCGGGCCGCCACCTCCCGGGCCGCCACCTCCGGGACCTCCGCCACCAGGACCACCACCACCAGGGCCGCCACCACTGCTTGCTGTCGGGGTTAGGAAAGCGATTACATTGTTGCCGTAGGTCATCGAATGCCAGGTGTTGCTGCTCACCGATGATGCTCGGTAACAAGCCTGTTGGAGCGAAGCACCCGACTCAATACCACCAATGGCAATCATCGTTCCTCCCAGCACATAGAGCTTAAAGCCTCCCTCAGTGTTCGCATCGATGGCCACTTCTGGTGACGACGCGCCGCTGGCATACACCAACCCGCCTCTAATATAGAAATTGCCATTGGAGTCCATACCATCATTGTTGGAAGCCTTTGAATAGACATAACCGCCAGTGATGTTCATGTCGCGTCCTGCATTGAAGCCGTCATCGAACGATTCCACGGTGATCTGGCCGTCCATGATGTCGAAATAGTTCTTACTCTCGATGCCTTCGCCGTTGTGCCCGGATGTGGTGACATAAATGGTGCCGCCGCTGATAATCAGGCCACCGCTATAGGTATAATTATTCGTGCCTACTTCGGTCTTCGTGCCTGCCTTGATGCCCTTCGGAGAGGAATAGTAGGCACTGTTGATGTTGTCGGTGTTGCCTGTGTAGTTGGTGTTCTCTGTTATACCATTATTATAATAAAGCCCGCCCGAAGTGGCGACCGTTATGTCACCGCCACTGATGGTCATCAAGGTGTCGCATTTCATGCCTTTGCCTCCTGAACCAGTGGAAGTGAGCGAGAGCGTGCCGCCACTGATGTCGATGTTGCCGTCTGCATTCAAGCAGCAAGCCGCCTTCGTTTCCAGATCTTCTTCATCCCATGTGCCGATGCCCGTCGTGGTAATGTTGATCACGGGTTCATCGGAGATATAAATGTCGCCTGCACTTTTTATGCCTTTGGCGGCAATAGCGTCACAGGTGATGGTGATGGTGCCGCCGCTGATATAGACGTTGCCTGAGTCTTCGTCCTCGTGGTCGGTGGTGATGCCTGTCGGGGTGTCACCGTCGAGGTCGCATTGGATGCCATCGTCATCGGCTCCACTGATATTGACGGTTCCACTTTCCATGAGGAAATATTGGTTGCACGAGATGCCATCGCCTACCGCAGAAGTCACGTTGATGGTGGCATTCTTGATGCTGATGTATTCACCTGCCTTGATGCCGTGTTTTACGTTGCCCACAACGTTAAGTGTACCTTTTTGCTTGAACTCAGCATGTCCCTTTACATAAAGGCAGCCTTTTTGCGATCCGCTGGCAGCATCGACAAGCGTATTGGTGGTGCCTGTAATGACTTTCACGTTGATGCGCTTGCCATTTTGGATATGGATGGCGGCACCACTGTAGACAGGTGTAGTGTTGGTCAAAGTGAGACCATTCAGTTCGATAGTGGCTTTGTAGGAACCTGACATGTAAAACTCGCCGTCGGTTGATGAGCCAGAAAGCGTATAGGTGATTTCGCTGGCCAAGTCACTGCTTTGCGCTATTGAGACGTGAGCCCCGCTTTGCGTGACGGTGAGGTAATCCGCCACGTTGTCGGCCACGGTCACGGTTGCGGATGAGCCGTCGTAAACCACGGTCACACTGTTATCCACTAATGAAGATTCTAGAGAATTAGTGTTTCCAAAATAATGGTTGGTGCGGCCTCCTCCGCCAGCTATCAAGGCTGATGAAATGCCAAGCATTGCGAAGAAAAACAGGATTTTTTTGTACATGATTACTGCTTTTAATGTTTATAGGTCGCAAAAATATAACCCTAAACAAAAACAAATGGTAACACAAAGGGCGAAATGTTTGGCAAAAAGTCGGATTGGATGATTAGTTTGTGAAGAAATCAGTATTTTTGCCACATGAAAGATCGACGATCAGAGCCTCATCCATTGTTATCCAATCTTCAAAAGATTAAGGATGAAGGCATCGTAGTACTTGATGATGTCAGGGATTTGCCTGCTGGCGATAGACCTTTTGTTTCTTCTGATTATGTCCTCTGCATTGGCCACAAAGGATGGATCCAGCTCTTATACGACAACCGCCCCGATTGCTTCAAGAAACATACCGTGGGTGTGGTTTTCCCCAACCACAGTGTGAGCATGGTGAGCAAAACCGATGATTACCTTGCCACTTTGATAGTTGTTGATGCCTCGGTACTGAACGACCCTATGCTGCAGATCATCAACCAGATGCGTTACCGCTATGAGCTTCATCCCTGCGTGAAACTCGACAAGCATGAATACAGGATGATAACGGATGTGGTGGAGGGGATGCGTGAAATCAAACGCCTCGAACTTCCTGAGAGCCGGATGTTGATGACCCGTTTGCTGGAATTTTTATTGCGGTTGCTAAGCCATTACCGCATGAGGAAACTGAATGAGACCACTGCCAGTAAGCGCGTGAGCATGCAGTTTCATTCCGATTTGACCCAGCATTTCCGCAAGCACCACGATGTGGGTTTTTATGCTGAACGAGCTTGTCTAACACCTAAGTATTTCAGTGCAGTTGTCAAGCAGGAAACAGGTCACAATGCTGCCTATTGGATTCGCGTCAAGATCATCGCCGAGGCCAAAATGTTGCTGCATATACGGCACGACCTTTCTGTGCAGGCTATTGCCGACATGTTAGGCTTTAGCGAGCAGTCTATTTTCAGCCGCTATTTCAAGCATGAAACAGGAGTGTCGCCTACTGAATTCCGGGCATTGGATTGAAGACTAATCCTCAAACCAAGCTTGCTATTTTTCTCTAACCCGCTTGCCGCTCATGTGCTCAATTTGTAATTCGAGTACAAAGGCATTTGGCGCATCCTGTGCCATATCTGCATCTATGTCATAACTCTGTGGGAAATATTTGGCACCCAGTAGGCGTAAAAAGGCGTTCTTGTGGGCGGGGTCTTCCACGATGTGCATCCTACCAAAACAAACCACGCTTTCGAAATGATACCACCAGCTGTCAGGTTCTTTCACGCCTTCGCTGAGGACGCAGAATGAGACCTTGTCGCAGGCCCTTATGGCATCCAGTTTGTGTCCCTCTTTGGCGCAGTGGAAATAGATCTTGCCGTTGTCATACACAAAGTCGAGCGGTACGGTGTAAGGATAGCCTCCGTCGCCTAATACGGCGAGCACGCCGCGTGGCGCTTTCTGAAGCAGGGCAATGCACGCCTCGTCGGTCATTTGTTGTTTGAACCGCCGCATAGGGCGGAATGATGGGTTGTTGTCCATATTGTCGTGTTTATTATGTTCTTGGATTTGAGCATCAATTGCATTCTTTCTTGGACAAAACAAGATTCGCCAAGCAAACAGCGGATCGACCTCTGTATCAATGAATGCTATCATGTATTATAATCAACAATCAGCGATTCAAGCCCTCGTCGGAATTACGGATTCTTTCATTGTCTTCTCCAAGCCCCGATGACCTCGCCGACATAGACGGTGTGGATGCCGGCATCAAAGCCTTCGTCACATTTCTTGGGCGTATCGTTGC
>JAEEGH010021118.1_pt1 | contig 13477 bp, 15 predicted proteins | sample 9134181 | NCBI WGS metagenome assembly JAEEGH01 (sample SAMN16246544, study PRJNA631951) | gut metagenome | biome: gut microbiome; feature: rumen; material: DP-attached | host: Bos | place: Iran: Karaj | collected 2018-10
CATAGTGGGGATCTGACTTGTTCTCTTCCAATGCCGATAACAGCGAATTGAACTTCTGCGAGATCGCATCCGAAGAAAAGCCCCTTGCCCATTCATAATCCATGCTCACTTCCAATGGATAATCTTTCAGAAGAGAATGCAGGATCCCAAGGTACTTAGCACTTTCCTTCAATAGCGGATGCGGAAGATCGTTCAGATATGTTTGTCCTTCAATGTAGTCCTGAACGCTGATCACATGGCCTTCATATGAGATGCAATTAGTTTGCTCCCATATACTCTGCTTCTTTGATCATGCCATTCTTTTGCATGACTCTTTCAGAGCGGCTATTCTCTTTGAGACATCCGGTCGTGATTCTGTACACATTGTTCTCGGTAAACGCAAATTCCAAAACTTTCTTTAGGGCCTCAGAGGTATAGCCATTCCCCCAGAACTTAGGATAAGTGAAGTATCCCAGATGCACAATCTTTCCTACAGGTGTATCGTCGACTAACGTATATCCAATGCTCCCCACCTGTTCATGAGTGTCTTTTAGCTCCATATGAAGAAAATAAAACTTACGATTATCACTCTTCATGTCAGTAAGCACATCCTCGAACTCAGCATAAGCCGCTTCGCGGTCATCCAGCTTGATATCCTGCAGATAGTACATGGTCTCATCATCAGTTTTCAATTTATAATATGCCTCAAAGTCAGCTTCCACATAGTCTCTAAGACATAATCTTTCTGTTTCAAGTTTGATCATTGTATCTTTCCATCCTTGATGTAGAGCCGGTCCGTTGCAATCCTGTCCACAAACATCTTGTCGTGTGAAGTAAACACCAGCGTGCCCTCATACTCAATGAGCAGCTTTTCCAGGGCCTCCACCGACGGAATATCCAGGTAATTGGTGGGCTCATCCAGAATCAGCAAGTTCACATCCGACACAAACAGCATGGCAAAGGACAACTTCATGCGCTCACCCCCGGAGAGGTCCCCGGCCTTCTTGTTCATATCCCTTTCAGACAAAAGAAGTCTCGCCAGTATTATCCTTGACAGGCTCTCACTCTGAATGCTCACCCGCCTCACGTTTTCAAGAACAGTCTCCTCCAGGTCAATCTGTGACATATTCTGTCTGGCATAGCCTATTTTAGCCCCGGGAACCACGTATACCCCTTCGCGCCTGCTGATCAGCTCCAAAAGAGTAGTCTTTCCTGCACCATTACCACCAAGAATAGCGACTTTGCTGCCATTTTTAACCATAAAATCTGCATCATCGAAGATAACGTTTTCATTATAGGAAAAAGAGATGTGCTCACCCCTGATGACAATGGGATTCTTAGGTGGGTTAGTCAGCCTGAAGTCCGGTCTGACATTAGGCTCTTCCTTCGGTTTCTCTTTTACCTCCATGTGCTCGATCCTCTTGAGAACGTTGTTGGCGCTTTTCTCAATTCCACGGGCCTTGTCCTCAGGCTTTCTGTTGCCACAAAGAGCAATGGCCTTTGCCTCGCTGGCAGAAATATTCTTTGGCTTTTTTTCTACGGTCTTGGCCTTCGCCTTCTTCTCAGCGTAAACCCGCCCCAGCCTTTTCTTTTCCGCCTGATAACTCTCGTATTCTGCCTGCTGAGTTTTGAACTGTTCTTCCTTCTGAACCAGGTAATCATCATAATTGCCGTTGTAGCTCTGCAACTTGCCAAAAGAAATCTCGACTATCCTGTCACACAGCTCGTTAAGAAGCGCTCTGTCGTGGCTGATAATCACCATAGTATCAATTTCTTTTAACCTCTTCTTCAAAAGCTCAACGCCCTCGTAATCCAGATTGGAAGTGGGTTCATCCAGAAACGCTACCGCATGTTGGCTGGAAAAGAGTTGTGCCAGCCTGATTCTGGTGTCCTCGCCGCCACTGACATTCTCCTGCCAAATCTGATCGCTCACCCCAAGTTTTCCGGCTTCCGCGTAATCCGTTTCGTAGTAGTCCGTCTCATATCCAAACTGCTCGAAGTAAAAGGGGTCACACTCCCTAACCACTGAACCTTGCGCCGGCGTGGTTTCACCGGATAATATTTTCAAAAGAGTGCTCTTTCCAGCTCCATTTCTTCCAACCAGCCCCACTTTCTCGCCTTCATAAAGATAGAACCTGTCAAAATCAAGAACTGTCTGCTCCCCATAGGAATGCACTATATTCTCTGCTTTTATAAATAATCTTCTAGACATATACACGCCCCCTTTTTAGTAAAAAAATAAGTCTATTGCATACGCAAATAGACTCACACAAAAAAGACCCGTATATAAAAATCGGCTCAGAATGCATGATAATCTAATTTAAGCGTACGCAAAACAGCTGCCACAGGCAGCTTCCATAACGTCTTCACTTAAATCAAATTACCTAATAATCATCCTTTCACCTATGCGATAATCGCCCTTTCGTTTTCTGATTCGATAATAGCATGTATGGCCTGCCAGAGCAAGGTGCACTGGCAAGCTTGAATTTAATTACAGATCCCAGAATTCCTTCTCATTATTGGTTTCGATACATTCACGAACTTTCTTATAATCATATCCGGGCGGAGTAAGGCATATGTATGCATCTCCAATTCGGCTTTTGCCTTCCAAGCTAAATCCATAAGTAGTATGTCTCGCAAACCAGTATAGATTCTTGGCCCAATAACACTTAAGAAAATCTTTTCCGGTTGGAAATCCATTCCATACATCCTCAAATCCCGGAAAAATCTTAATTTCAAAATCCTTACCGGAACAGATATAATCCCTCATCTCAAAAAGAGAAAGTATATTGCCAGCCTCATCAACAACATACTCTGTCATGTCGCTGTCGATCATAACCCACTTTTCTTTCTCAGGGAGCCATACGAGATTTACTACGTGGCAATCTCCGTCATTCTTATCTTCAGGTAAACAAGTAATAAATGTGTTTTTGATTCCAATGGCTAAAAGCAGCTCGCTGAGCATAATTGAATGCCATCTACAGTTAAAGCCTGTAGGTATAGCTTTAACGTACTTATACAACGATATAGCATTCAGCCGTGTAATCCACTTTTCCTGGTTATCATGAGGCACCAACTTTGAAACAAACTGCGCCAGTTCAAAGGTCTTTTCCCATGTTGATAAATCCGAATTCTCTAAAGCCTCAAGATCCAAACCGGCTTTTTCCTTATAAAATTTCTTTATTCTGTCTCTACGTCTTTTATCCGCCTTTGTGACAAATCTTATCTTGGCGATATTATCATTGTATGGCACTGCTTCTCTAAGTATCTTCGCGTAGTCCTCAAATGTCTTATTGTTTATTTCCATGTTGTCCGCCTTTCACGAAATATTTACTCTTACTATGATTTTTATTCTTTTTATTTCTCAATAACTATCTCAGCTATTTTTACATCACATTCATCTACGTAGCCAATCTGTTCTTTCATATCCCATAGATATAGTTTTTCCATTTCATCTCCTTCAACATGAAGAAATGCTGATGTGTCTCTTCATATAACTCTCTTATTGCTGCTTGCCTTGGAGTCTCATTTTCTTCAATTCCACCCGCAGGAATTTCCCACTGTTTTCGCCAGCCATTATATCCCACAAGCAACTTATCCCCTACAATTATTATTGCGTATGATCCCGTTACATTTTCATACATTGATATATCTTTTTCCAAAATGTTTAAGTATTCAAGAAGCGTCCATCCACTTTTATTCTGAGCTAGCATATCATCCTCTCATACAAATTCGAATTCGCACTTTTGCCAGTCTATTTATTACAATTTGCTATTATCGATAATTATCTAGCGTTTTATAGTGCGTCTTTTACTGCTAACTTTTGAAAACAATAAATATCTCCGTAGACCATAAAAATCATTACTGCTAGAGTGATATGATAGAATAATCAGCTGTGATGCTACGAAAAAAATTCATAAAAATCTAATCTGGCAGTAAGTAAAAAATCGAGCTACGATAATATTTCATTTTTTCTATATCCGGCAGTAACACCCACACGTTATATCGATTATTTTCGCACACCATCGATGCCAATCCATCTTTGTCAACCGGACAGCTCAACAAACTGCGATTCTTAATTCTTTTACTACCCCAGCAGTTTAGTATCCTCCAACAATTCTCTTTACTATATATAGCACCAGTAAATGCCCCGGATAGAACACATAAAAAAGCCATTTTAATCCCTTGCCCTTTTTCCCGTTGTACATAGCAAGAGGAATAAAGCTAAGACCTGTCATGATATAATAGCCCATGGTTCTGGAAAGGGCGAGAAAGCCCACTCCTACTGCACTTCTTACAATCTGTGAGAAATTCCTGAAAAGGTAGAATAGAAATACTGAAATGACAGCAAATACTGTATAGTCAGCTCTGACCACAATCGCCAGAACAGCTATGGCGATAACTACACCCCACCCGAGCGCTGTCCTTCCGAGGCTATACTTATCTGTCTTAACATTCTTTTCCCCACGAACGAAGTCAAATAACTTCAATGCGATTATGGACAAGAAAAACGTCAGCATGATGTTCTGGTGGCCGAGGCCAATTTCCCCATCAAAAGCCAGATCAAACGGCACTTCGCTAATCAGTGCAAACACCCCCATTCTGAGAAGGTACTTGTTCTTGTTTCCAGTATGGCAATATCCTTCTGCAATACAAAACGCAAACAGAGGCATTGCAAGTCTTCCCACCATTCTTGGCCACAGAAGTTCCGGGTAAAACATATCCCCCACATGATCAAAAACCATGGCAATCATTGCAATTAGTTTTAATGTCGTCCCATCAAGCACTTGAATTTTCTTCATTTGCTCCATCTGACACCTCAATTTGAAAGTGTAATCACAAGCTCTTACTACCTCTGTACTTCCTAATAAAGAAAAGACAGCCACGTAAGTGCCGCCACAACCAGAACGTCCCCAAATTGCATTCCGGCATCCTTACTCCAACGCAGCCAGCATCTGAGCAAGTTCAAGATAGAAGCCCTTCACCTTTACTCTTTTAAACATTCCACCCTGCAGCGACATGTGGTCTCCCCGCCTCGTTGGCATCACATTCCAGATTCCCGGAGCAAAGTCCACACTAGCAGCCCCCGCGTCACCAGCAAGCTGCTCCTTAGTATACTCCACTGAAGGCTCACCGATAGGTGCTTTCGCAGAAACCGTATTCACTAGCCCGTCATTAGGCTGCCAGGATTCATCCACGCAAAATCCACCCTTAGTTGTCCCCGTATACTTGCAGGCATAGATGGAACTCTTCATGAACATATCCTCGGTGATCGCCGGATCCGGCACCAGCTCACCGTTTTCGTCAATCGTCGTCGAATCGCAGGGATAAGCGAAATAGTACACATCCTCAAACGTAGTGATCCTCTCGTTCATCGCCAGTGCATTATCAATATGCATATCGTAAGAAGCATAGTCCCAGTCAGCCCTTCCGTCGTTGGCCTTGGCGCCGGTACTGCGCTTCATACGATCATTACTCTTTTCATATTTTTCTGGAATATCAATCATAGACAGGTCAAAAGAGCTATCTTCATGCAGGTCATACGCCGTAGTGCCATTGGTCGGCGCAGCCAGCGTCACCACTGCAAGAAGCTTCTCCCCCGCGCCACCTTTGAAAAACGGTGACAGGTCAGCAGGATCGGTGCTTTCAATTTCTTCAGCCGCACCGTTCCTTATTATCTCGGAAAAGAGCCTTATAGTAGCACCACCGAACGAATGCCCTATCAGAACATAGCGAGAATCCGATAGATCTTTTACCAGAGGTGCAGAAGAATAATCTCTTCCAAATCTCTCATGGCCGGCGCTCTCGCTGTGGGCCTTTCCATAATCCACCCTGGTCCCGAACAGCTGCGCGTACAGCTCACAGGCCCTGTCCCAGGCACTTCCCGAAGGATCCACCGAAGCCGCATAGCTCTCATAGCCCTGCTCATTCATATAGCGGACCACGTCGCCGCCGAACATGCCCCAGTAGGGAAAATACTCATACTGCGCATCATAGCTTCCCCAACCGGAAAGTCCGTGCACGTAAATGTACTTGATGTCCGTCTTAGACGGCTTGTGGTATCCCAGCAGCACAGAGAAAACAGTGACTGCCATAAACAGCGCAAACATCCACAGCACCGTGACTTTGATCCCCTGCTGCTTGATCTTGAAAAAGGGATACGGCCCATCGACCACGTCAATGTAATTGAAATACAGCATGACAAGCCCGTAAATCAGAGTCAGCACTCCGGGCAGCCATATCCAGTGGAATGGAGCTCTTTTCTCAAAGAGCATATATGTCAAAGTAGATAGAATCGGGATTATCGTATGGTGATACAAGCCGCTGCCTGAAAACAACAGCTCTTTTACCATGCGCGACCATGGCGCCAAAATGCATGCTGTAACGAAAAAAGTCATAACCAGCATGCTCACGCTAAGAAACCTCAGGACTTCAACCCAGTCCTTTTGGCCAAAGATCACGAGAAGCAGCGAAGCGGAAAAGGTCATCATATTCGAAAGCTGAGTGTAGAACACAAAGTTCTTCACAAACCCTCGGCTTTTGAAAGTATTGGACATACTTACAACCTCAAGAATAATGATCACCAGATTCAGTATTCGCGCCATCTTGATTACCTCCTACAAATATGATTTCTCAATCACATATGGCTCATTAGCAATATAATCATCTTTATATCTACCAATATCATATTCTCATATAACGCTCGAAATGTCTTTTTACTAAATCGATATCAAAATTTACAGCATCGTCAAAAGAGCTTGTTTCTAAAACGAATCTTACAAAGTCAGCTCCAAGATAATATCCAGTATCGCCATGGTCTTCAAAGCTGACCCAATCCCCAAAATATCTCTGGTTTTCATTAGTCATTGTAGGCAGATCATTATAGAAGGACTGTTTAATATGGTTGATGTGTTCATGGCACCACTCCCTCCAGTTGTTATCATACTGATGAAAGTAAGCGCTATCTCCCACTACTTCCTGTTCAAATACCATTGCAATTCCTTCTGTAAACAGCTGCCACAGGAACTGATCCTGAAGTGCCTCAAATTGTCTGTGTAATACGCCATATTGATCTTGATAGACATGCCCCAATTCATGTATGATCAGGCCATTCATTGAATCCACATCATACCATTTGAGTTCAATTATCTTCTCTATCCCCAGAAGTACAGTAGATTCATTGTTTAATCTTGTAACCCATCCAGCCCCGTTGCAAAGGCCCAGATATAGCGCAAGATTAGTGTCCACCGTTCTCCCGAACTTTTCGATTATTCTTTCATTTAAATGATCCGTAACAATGTGAAATGATCTGATTGCTTTATTTCGTCCTTCTTCATCTGCGTAAACCTCATTTAATACAGGCAAAAAATCTTTTTCCCACGAAAAACCAGCCTCAATGCATTCCTGCTTATCCATTTCACAAATTTTCCTTGCACCGGGAATAGCTTTATCAATATATGTCTCCCACTTTTCAGCGTTAAACAATCCATTTTCAAACGAAGATAGTAAACTATCTGAAGTATCAGTTATTCTCATTTTATATACTCTCTGTTATGCCTCCACTTCAATATTAAACACAACAGTCTCACCGCAATCTATGCACTGATATGGACCATTCTTAAGATCTCCACCTCGTCTAAACGCATATATAAATGGATAAATTGCCTGCATCGCTACCATGCATACCGTGGCACTATTTTCTTTGTCCAGGTCACTACCTACAAAGCGTATTACATCGCCTTTTTTGTATTTAGGGCAATGACTTTCTATTACCGTTACTTTAACCTTGTTATCTGTATAACTCATCTTATTGTCCTCATCCTAGAAATAATGCTTTATCACTTAATGATCGAATTACATTTGATTATATCCAATAAATAAGCGGCTTACAATCACTTTCGTGACTGCAAACCGCCATGAATACTAGCTTTATAATGGGATAACGCCCTGTCCCCTAGATCCATAATGGACCACTACCCCCGTCCCCTAGGTCCATTTTCATCGTTTGTTACCAATAATCTTCTTCGTTATATCCCCTGCGGTTTTGGTCATGGCATGAAGTCCTCGAATACCGCTATTCTTAAGCTCCGAAAGTGTGACAGCTCCTGTAGATTCGAATATAGAAAAAACACACATCAGAATCAAAGGTAGTTCCGATGTGTGTCTATTTCTTTTCCTCAAAAATTAAGCACCTAAGTTCTCTTTCTTTTTATGCTCCTGAACATCAGGAAATTCCAATTTCTCTGCGCTTTCTATATTTTCTTTTGCATAATTCTCGTATGCTTTTCTATAGTGCTTCTGGTGAGCCCAGATGTCATCTGCAACTGGTCCCCACTCTTTTGAGTAATTGTCACATTTTGCGCAGAGATGTTCAACGGTTTCCTCTGATTCTTCATTGGTGCCATGAGCTCCTGACCTTGCTACCATATCCCTCAGAAGCTGCGGATTTTCAAGCATTGGGCATGGTCTTAAGTGGTTCTTATTGAAAGGCTGTCCCTTATGATATTCCATGAAAAGAGGGCTCTGAAGCATCTCAAGTATTGAATGTGTGTGGATATTTGTGTTGGAGAAGTGGATGAATACGCAAGGCTCTGCATCTCCGCTTGAATTGATGTGGAAGTAGTTTCTTCCGCCAGCGATGCAGCCACCAACTGCTTCTCCGTCATTCTGGAAATCCATAGGGAAGAAGCCGATATCACACTTATCACTTCTAAGGTACCTGATCTGATCCACCATCTTTTTTCTCTGTTCAACAGTAGGCATAAGCTCAGGTACGGCATTATTACCAACTGGCATATAGTGGAAAAAGAATCCAAATCTTGCGCCTTTTTCAGCTATAAACTCGATGAACTTAGGATCCGTTACTGCCTCGATATTATTTCTTGTGTAGCAGATGGATGTACCATAGACAATTCCATATTTCTTAAAAAGATCCATGGCCTTCATAACAGCATCATAGTGACCAATTCCGCGTCTTGCGTCGTTTGTATCAGGCGTTCCCTCGATAGACAGCTGGAACGTGATATTTCCAAGCCTTACAACTTCCTTGCAAAAATCCTCATCAATAAAGGTTGAATTGTCAAAAATAGAGAACTCAACATCATTGTGTTTTTCAGCAAGGCGTAGTACATCCTTCTTTCTTACAAGAGGCTCTCCGCCTGTCATCATGTAGAGATATACCCCCAGCTCTTTTCCTTGGGTAACAATCTTATCCATGTCTTCAAAAGACAGATTGTGTTTGGGCCCATAGGTGCCAGACCAGCAGCCCTCGCAGTGCATATTGCAGGCACTTGTAGGATCAAAAAGAATAAGCCAAGGGATATTGCAACCATACTTTTCTCTGTTTGCCCTGATCATCTTGGTTCCTCTGAAAAAAGCCTCATAGCCAAGGTTGAGCATTGTCATCTTGGCAACGTGAGGGTCTGTCTCATCAACTACTTTATTTATAAACTTGACCCATCTGTTGTCGGGATCCTTGAAAGCTGTCCTTACCTGATCCAGCTTTTCCTTCCTTGCACCATCTTTTCCCCAAAATTTCTCTGCCTGATCTACGAGCTTTAAATATGTTTCAGTTCTATTTTCCGCCTTATCGAGATTTGCCAGAAACCTGTCTATAAGCATACTGAATGCTTGTCTTTGCGCTTTATGAGATATGTTTTCTACTAATTCCATACTTGTTATTCCTCCCCATACAGTGTTACAATCGTTTTGATGTTACAAGTGTAACGCCGAGGTATATGGAATACAACGGCTCTGCTCTCGGACATGACAATGGCAGTGTCAATTGGCGCGGCGTGACATAATCGTCCATTTTGTAACAATAGGGGAAAAGAAATATGAAAACCACTAAAGAACCTATGACAGAAATGCAGAAAAAAGAAGTTCTGCGTATGAATAATAAGGAGTCTAACCAGCTGACAAGAGAGTGTCTTCAGCTTTCGCTAATGCACCTTATGAGAGAGCACCCATATGAGAAGATCACTGTCAGCGAGATCGTACGACGTGCAGGAGTATCAAGAACGGCATTCTATCGCAACTATACAGAAAAAGAAGATATTTTGCACGAGCTGGGAAACAGGCTGCTAAATAGCATAGCAGAGATTTGTGAAAGGCCTGAGCTTCACGAGAACCCACATCAGTGGTTCGAAGATGTATTCCGTACTGTCCGCGAGGACAAGGAAACAATTGCCTTATTTGATCAGGCAGGAATATTGAAACGAGAACTCTTTTCCGGCAGATCTATAACAGAGCTACTCTACCCCACAACCGATACAGAGATCAAGTACATCAGACTTGCCTCTGAATCAGCTTTTTTCCAGATTCTTATCAGCTGGTTCAGGGATGGTATGCATGAAAGCGAACAGCACATGGCCGATATATGCGTTTATCTGTTTGAGAACACATTGAAGAAACTGCCATAAAATGGACCACTAACCCCGTCCCCTAGGTCCATTACTGGCTATTTCCGCCTATCAATATTCATCCAGGAAGTTATGTCTCACTCCATCTTTCTTGTACTCTATTACAGTATCCAACTGGATATTTTCCACACTTCTGAATATATTGGACTCTACATAAGGATTAGTCTTCTTGAGTTCTGCAATGAGTTTCTTGGTCTCTAGACGCTTGCTTGAGGTTGTACCATCTTCATGACAAGTGCTACATGTTTCTGTAAAGTGGCATGCACACTGCAAAAAGTGCAGATCATTGTAATCTCTCCAGGCACAAATATCAGCTTCTCTCACAAGATACAAAGGTCTGATAAGCTCCATACCTTCAAAGTTCGTGCTTCGAAGCTTGGGCATCATTGACTGAATCTGTCCACCATGTAGCATTCCCATAAGTATCGTCTCAATTACATCGTCGTAGTGATGTCCGAGAGCTATTTTGTTACAGCCAAGCTCTTTGGCTTTGCTGTACAGATAACCTCTCCTCATTCTGGCACACAGATAACATGGGCTTTTCTCTATATTGTCCACAGTATCAAATATTGTGCTCTCAAATATCGTTACCGGAATTCCAAGTGCCTTCGCATTGCTCTCTATCAGCGCTCTGTTTTCCTTATTGTATCCCGGATCCATCACCAGAAAAGTAAGCTCAAAATTCACGTGTCTGTGACGCTGAATCTCCTGAAACAGCTTAGCCAACAGCATAGAGTCTTTACCACCAGAAATACATACAGCAATACGATCGCCTTCTTCAATCAGCTTGTAAATCTTGCATGCTTTTGCAAATGGGGAAAAGAGCTGCTTATGGAACTTTTTCTGTATACTCTCTTCAGCTTTCTTTTTTCTTTCTTCCAGTTCTGTCTGATCATTTATGCACGAGCAGATAAAACCTACATAGCCCTCTGATAAGCTGTAGCACTCTCTTCCAGCCAGGCAATCAAGGGTATCATCTATTTCTTTTGTCTTACGACCAACCTGACAGTAAAAGACAAGCTTCTTCTCAGAAGGTATCTCCGCCAGTTCTGTGCTATTTTCTATATCTTCAGAAAAAATATGAATAGCGCCTGGTATTATACCCTTATCTACAAGCTCATCATCCCTGATATCTATCAAAGCATAGGAATCTTTGTCCCATTCCTTCAGTTTATCGTATGTTATATCCTTCATTAAATCACTCTTTCCTGTATGGACCTTCCGATCTTTTACACACAAAAACCAGAACCCCCATGAACGGTATTCTGGTTTTCCAAAAAATTACCAACTATGTTACTAGGTATAATATCTATGTCTTTCTTTTTTGTCAATGAATTTCATCAACTGAAACCCTGTAACTCCCTATTTTCTACGCGGTAGATTTTTCCTACGGTCTCAACCTTCCCTTCTTTTATGAAGAATGCACTCATATCTTCCATGGCGTATACTACGCGGTCCTCGGACATTCGGAGCGTCTGCTCATAACGCCATGTATCCTCTGGGTCATGATGGCAGCTCACTGTGAGGTTTGTAAATCCTAATCCTTCTATAGGTTCCATTGACTCAAAAAAGTCCACAGTATCCTTTGCCATGTTCATTGAACCCGCGCTTACACCAAGAATTGCAGCATGACAGTTAAGTATCGCCTCGTAACAGTCTTTTTCTCTGATCAGATTAAGTTGCTCCTCACATACTCCGCCACCCATAAGGAATATACAATCTGCATCTTCTACAAGTGCCTTTGCCTCAGATGGTTTGGTACGCATATCGATCACGCAATGCTTATCAAACGGCATACCTTGCTCTACGAACATTTCATACATGCCATCACAATCATCGTCGTTTTGTTCATAATCCAGCGGACACGCGGTAATAAATACAATGCTCTTTCGCTGTGTAAGCTCTTCGCGCAGTCTTTTTGCTATTTCCTCAGAAAAATGGTGATCCGGAAATCCACTAAATACAGCTAATAACTCTTTTTTCATGCAACACTTCCCTTTTGCAGATATTCAACAACAGGCTCAATGAACTTTTTATCTGATATGTCATAGGAATGATCAATGAAAGATGCTACCTCTCTTTCTTTCTCATTCTTACTCTTTTTCAAAGTAGCTATAAAAGCCTTCATGGCAAGCTTTGATGGAAGACCTATTTTTTCAGCCATAAATTCCCATACTCATGTCAATAAAGCCGTGTAGAATGGTTCCACCAAAGAGGTGTCCAAACCTCCTGTAGAGCCAGCTGAATACAAAATGCCAGATGAACTGCATTGGCGCATTGGCTATGAAAAGAGGTAAATACTCAATAAAGCCCATTCCTCTGGCCGCCATCTGATAAGGATAATGCATAAAGACAAAAAGACAGCCTCCAACAATCAGCGTTAACCACTCCTTTTTAAGTAATGGATATAGCCTTGGCTGAATAAAGCCTCTAAATGATAATTCTTCTTCGAAAGAAATGATCACAAAATAATAGAAAATGTTATAGGCTATCTCTTTTGCAGGAAGAAGCGTTGATCCTGCTATTATTCCCGGGATTATCGTATAGCTTACTAGAAAGATGATTCCCATGATCAGTCCCGTCAGGATACCTGGGAAAATATTACGCCAACGTATTCCAACTTTAGATAACTTAAACTTAACTAACAGAAAAACTATGACAATCGTCAAAACCGCCGGCAACTCTCCATAATAATTCCCTGTAGATGAATTTATTTTCCCAACAACATAGAGCGATAACATGTTAAAAGCATAGAATGCGAGCGCAATACATGAATCCTTGAACGTATAGCTCTGCATATTTTCAAGATATTCTGTATCAGCCTTAAAGATAGTATTCACCAAAATTTCCCCCTTCAAAACATGTGAATTTCCGCTTACAGGCAGATATTCACATTTCCATACACCACGTCAAAAATGAACCACTGATATGTAATGACCTCCTGTCAAGTAAAAAATGATAGGGATCACCACAAACTTATTTAATTGTTGCTGAAGGCACCTTGAAAGAGCCTCGGAGTATCAGTTCCCGGCATTGGCCACTCTGATATACGTGGATTGGTTACCGACAGGTCAATG
>JAEEGH010021120.1_pt1 | contig 13476 bp, 9 predicted proteins | sample 9134181 | NCBI WGS metagenome assembly JAEEGH01 (sample SAMN16246544, study PRJNA631951) | gut metagenome | biome: gut microbiome; feature: rumen; material: DP-attached | host: Bos | place: Iran: Karaj | collected 2018-10
CCAGAACCCCTATGTCTATGGCAATGCCTGGTTCGTCGATCAGCTCAGCTATGTGGACAATGCCAATCAGGAGATAGATGCTTTAGGACATATCAACCTGCGCCATCAGGCTGTGGCCGATGCGAAGTTCAAGGCACAGTTGGGTGAGGCCGTCGAACAGGATACCGCCAGTGTGGTCACTATCACCGCCTATGAACCCAATCGTCTGACCTACGACGTGAACTCTGGTAAGGGTGGGGTGCTCGTGTTTTCTGAGATATACTATCCCGGATGGACAGCCACCATCGATGGAGAGCCTGCAGAACTGGGACGTGTGGACTATGTGCTCCGTGCGATGAATGTGAAGCAAGGTCGTCATGAGGTGGTGCTTTCCTTCTTCCCGAAGTCTGTCAACACCACTGAGACTGTGGCTTATGTGGCTTATGGCGCATTGCTCCTTATTCTGCTAGGGGCAGGTTATCTGGAATACCGTCGCCGACGCGTATGAAAAAGCTCTTGTCTTTGCCACCGAATCTGGTGGAGGTGTTTCATGAGGTAACGGGACTCTCCCGTGATGAATACTTCTGCACCTGTGACCCCGTCGGTCATCGTCTCGGCAGTGGTGGTGGCACCGCCTGGCTCTTGCAGGAGGCTTATAGGAGTCAGGAGTCAGGAGTCGGGAGTCAGGAGTTTGACTCTTGGCTTTGCCAAGAAAAGCGCATTCTGATTCATGCCGGTGGACAGAGCAAACGCCTCCCCAGTTATGCGGTTTCTGGTAAGGTGCTGATGCCCCTGCCTGTGTTCCGTTGGGAACGGGGACAACGACTCTCACAGAATCTGCTGAGTGTGCAGTTGCCATTATACGAAAAGATAATGGCGATGGCACCCGACAATATCCATACGATGGTGGTCAGTGGTGATGTGCTCATCCGTGCCACACAGCCCCTGCAGCCCATTCCTGAGGCTGATGTTGTCTGTTATGGCCTCTGGCTCGATGCCTCCGTGGCGAAGAACCACGGTGTCTTTGTCAGTAGCCGTCAGACTCCCTCTGTCCTGAAGCAGATGCTCCAGAAACCTTCCGTCCAGACCCTCACCGACCTCCTTCGCGATCATTTCTACCTCACCGACATCGGCGTCTGGCTCCTCTCCGACCGTGCCGTCTCTCTTCTTATGCAACGCAGCGCGTTAGCAAATAATGTTCAATGTTCCATGTTCAATGTTCAATGTAAGGAATACGACCTTTATTCCGAGTTTGGCTGTTGCCTCGGCACAGACCCAACGATGGTCGATGAAGAACTGCGACAGTTGAAGGTGGCGATTCTTCCTTTGGCAGGAGGTGAGTTCTACCATTTCGGTACATCACGGGAGATGATTTCTTCAACGCTGAGGCTTCAGAACCTCGTGAACGACCAACGTGAGATCATGCACCTCGACCGCAAGCCACATCCCTCTATCTTCGTACAGAATACCGTGATGGAGATTCCTTTCACGGAGGAAAATCGCAACATCTGGATCGAGAACAGCCATATTGGCAAGCGTTGGCATCTCACCCACGACCATGTCATCACTGGTGTGCCGGAAAACGATTGGGACATCACCCTGGCACCAGGTGAGTGTATTGATGTCGTGCCTGTTACCACGAGTTCCTCCCCCGAGATTCGTCGTTATCGCATTGACGAACCCCTGAACAGCAACGAACTGGCAGAGTGCGCAGACCTGCGTCGGCTCTTTGCTCAGCGCAAGGCCTTCCGTAAACAAAACTGGAGTGCCCTGGCTAACAACTGGCGCCACAGTGTCTTCTATCAGCTCGACCTTGCTGATGCCGCTTCGGAGTTCCAGAAGGAAAACATCCCCCTGCCGCCTCCTCTCCCTGAGGAAGCCCCCCTCATGACCCGTATCCACGATGCCATGTTCCGTGGCGACAGTGACAAGGCATTTGCCATGTTGCGCGAAGGTTTATTATCGTGGAGTGAGGAGTGTGGAGTGAGGAGTGAGATTACTCCTCGAAAACAAATCGCTGACGATCAGATCGTCTGGGGACGCTCTCCCGTTCGTATCGACATCGCCGGAGGCTGGACCGATACCCCTCCCTACTGTCTTATGGAGGGTGGCAACGTCATCAACCTGGCCATCGAACTGAATGGTCAGCCCCCCTTGCAGGCATACGTCAAACCCTCGAAGGACTACCGCATTGTGCTCCGTAGCATCGACCTCGGTGCCGTAGAGGTAGTGGAGACCACCGAACAGCTGATGGACTTTATGCACGTCGGTTCACCCTTCTCCATCCCCAAGGCAGCCCTCGTCCTCGCCGGCTTCGGTAACTCTTCTCCTTCCCTCCATACTCCTTCTCTCCTTACTCCTTCCCTCCATACTCCTTCCCTCCTTCAAAAGCTCGAGGCTTTTGGTTCTGGCATCGAACTGACACTACTCTCTGCCATCCCTGCAGGCAGTGGCCTCGGTACAAGCAGCATCCTTGCTGCCACGGTCTTAGGGGCACTCAACGACTTCTGTGGCTTAGGCTGGGACAAGAATGAGATAGGCCATCGTACGCTGATGCTCGAACAGATGCTTACCACGGGAGGCGGTTGGCAGGATCAGTTCGGAGGTGTGCTGGGTGGTGTGAAACTCTTGCAGACAGGACGGGGATTCGCTCAGAATCCGCAGGTGCGCTGGTTACCCAACGACCTATGGACACAACCCGAGTATCGTCCCTGCCACCTATTATATTATACAGGCATCACGCGTACAGCTAAGCAGATCCTCGCAGAGATCGTTCGTCGGATGTTCCTCAACGATAACGCCGAACTGCGTCTGTTGCGGGAGATGAAGGAGCACACAATGGAGATGTATGAGGCCATCCAGCAGAACGACTTCCAACGAATGGGCCTCCTGATGCGCAAGACCTGGCAACAGAACCAGGCACTCGACAGTGGTACGAACCCTCCTGCCGTGGCGTCCCTGACGGATCTCATCGATGACCTCTGTTTAGGCTATAAACTCCCTGGAGCAGGCGGTGGTGGCTATCTCTATATGATTGCCAAGGATCCCGAAGCTGCAGCCCGCATCAAACAGATCCTCTCTGACCATCGTCAGAATAAAAACGCCCGTTTCGTGGAGATGGATCTTTCTCTGAAGGGGCTTCAAGTCAGCAGAAGTTAATGGATTTCCGTACTATCGTCGATATCCCGGATCCGGGTTTCCGGATTGGCCCTTGTGAAGAGATGCTCTTCGTAGGGTCTTGTTTCGCTACGGAGATAGGTCATCGTTTCCAGGAAGAGAAGTTCCGTGCTGTGGTCAATCCCTATGGTGTGATGTACAACCCCGCCAGTATTCTGCATACGCTTCAGCGTCTGTTTCTCCCCCTGAGTAGGGGGAGCCAGAGGGGGGCTGATCCATATAAGACCGTCTTTCTGACTTTGGGCACGAATCATGTTTATCGTTTGAGGTCTACCAATGAAATCGTCGACAACTGTGAGAAGCGTCCCCAGTTCCTCTTTACGGAAGAAGAACTTTCTGTCGAAGCCTGTGCTGACTACCTGCAGCAGGCCATCATCCTCTTGCGAGAGCAGAATCCTGCAGTCCGCATCATCCTCACCGTCAGTCCTATCCGTTATCGCAAATACGGCTACCACGCCTCCCAACTCTCCAAAGCCACCCTTCTCCTCGCCATTCAGAAAGTCTGTGTGAGTCCGTGTCAGTCCGTTGCCTATTTTCCTGCTTATGAGATTATGAACGACGAACTGCGTGACTATCGTTTCTACAAACCCGATATGCTGCACCCCTCGGATCAGGCTGTGGAATACATCTGGCAACGGCTCTCTGAGACTTACTTGAGCGACGAAGCAAAGGCCTTCATTCAGGAGTGGGCTCCCTTGAAAGCAGCCCTCAATCATAAGCCTTTCGATGCTGAATCGGAAGAATATAAGGCTTTTATGCATAAAACTATGTTAAAAGTTGAGGCGTTAAAGGAAAAATATCCTACCTTTGCATTTTAAGATTAAAAGATAAAAAAATTAAAAGATTAAATGCAATATTCGATAGAAAAAATCGCGACGCTCATTGGAGCGCGTCGCATCGGACAGACCGATGCCCAGATAGGTTGGCTGTTGACAGACAGCCGTTCACTCTGTTTCCCTGAGGAGACCTTGTTCTTTGCCCTGTCATCAGCTCGCAACGACGGCCATAAATATATCCCTGTCCTCTATCGCCGTGGTGTCCGTAACTTCGTGGTTTCCAAGTCCCCCGAACCGGGGAACCTGGAAACCGACGCCAACTACCTTGTGGTTCCTTCGCCCTTGGCTGCTTTGCAGCGTTTGGCAGAGCGTCATCGCGATGAGTTCGATATCCCCATCATCGGTATCACGGGTTCCAATGGCAAGACGATGGTCAAGGAATGGCTCTATCAGCTGCTGTTACCCTCACAGAAGATTGTGCGTTCACCCCGTAGCTACAACTCCCAGATAGGTGTGCCCCTCTCCGTATGGCTGCTGAACGAACAGACAGAGGTGGGTATCTTCGAGGCAGGCATCAGCCAACCCGGTGAGATGTCAGCCCTGCGCGACATCATTCAGCCCACCATCGGCGTCCTCACCAGTCTGGGTGCTCCCCATCAGGAGAACTTCCGTTCGATAGAAGAGAAGTGCATGGAGAAACTCGAACTGATGCACGACACGGAGGCGATGGTCTATTGTTCAGACAACGACATCGTGAGCCGTTGCATCCGTCGTATGGACTACCATGGTGAAAAAATCGCCTGGTCCCGTTCCGACTCCAACGCCCCCTTCTTTGTCAAGAACGTGGAGTGTGGAGTGAGAAATGTGGAAAGTAGAATCACTTACATCTATCAGGCCGAGGAAAACACTTACACCATCCCCTTTATCGACGAGGCCTCCATCGAGAACTCCATAACCTGTGCGGCTGTCGCGCTCCACTTAGGACTCACACCAGCCCAGCTCGCTGATCGCATGCCCCGTCTCGAACCTGTTGCCATGCGTCTGGAAGTAAAACAGGGACAACACGGCTGTATCCTTATCAACGACTCCTATAACAGCGACATCAACTCTCTCGACATTGCCCTCGACTTCATGAATCGCCGAACAGGGCGGTTGGGTGGGGTAGTGGTCCTCTCTGACATTTTCCAATCTGGAGTAGCCCCCGACCTTCTCTACTCCCAAGTCTCCGACCTCTGTGTCAAGCGTGGCATCGACAAATTCATCGGTATCGGCCCCGAACTCTCTGCCCAGGCTGACCGGATCCAAATCGCCAACAAACAGTTCTTTGCCGATGTGAACCACTTCCTGGCCTCCAACGCTTTCAACGACCTGCACGATGAACTGATTCTTCTGAAGGGCGCTCGTCCTTTCGGCTTCGATAAGATCACAGAACAGTTGGAACAAAAGGTGCATGAGACCATCCTTGAGGTGAATCTCAACGCCGTGGTGGAAAACCTGAACTACTACCGTTCCTTCCTCAAGCCCGAGACGAAGATGGTGTGCATGATCAAGGCCGATGCCTATGGCGCAGGTGCCGTGGAGATTGCCAAGACATTGCAGGATCACCGTGTCGACTATCTTGCTGTGGCAGTGGCCGACGAGGGTGTCACCCTTCGCAAGGCTGGCATCACCGCCAACATCATGATCATGAATCCGGAGATGACGGCTTTCAAGACCATGTTCGACTACGATCTTGAGCCCGAGGTCTACTCCTTCCGTCTGTTGGATGCCCTCATCAAGGCAGCCCGTAAAGAAGGTATCACGGGCTGGCCTGTCCATATCAAACTCGACACGGGCATGCATCGCCTGGGCTTCGATCCCGTCGACGATATGTTCAAATTGATTGATCGCTTAAAGCATCAGAACGCTATTATTCCCCGTTCGGTGTTCAGTCATTTCGTGGGTTCCGACAGCGACGACTTTGATGCCTTCTCCGCCCGTCAGTTCGAACTCTTCGAACAGGGTAGCCAGAAACTTCAGTCTGCCTTCTCCCACAAGATCCTCCGCCACATGGACAACTCTGCTGGCATCGAGCACTTCCCCGAGCGTCAGATGGATATGTGTCGTCTTGGTCTCGGTCTTTATGGCGTCGATCCCCGTGACAACAGGATGTTGTCGACGGTATCGACTTTGAAGACGACGATCTTACAGCTTCGTCATGTTCCTGCAGGTGATACAGTGGGCTATAGTCGTAAAGGCAAAATTGAGCGCAACTCGGTGATTGCCGCTATTCCTATTGGCTATGCTGACGGTCTGAACCGTCATCTGGGCAACCGTCATGGCTACTGTCTGGTGCATGGTCAGAAGGCAGAGTACGTGGGCAATATCTGTATGGACGTAGCGATGATCGATGTCACCGACATCCCTTGTCTGGAGGGTGATCAGGTGGAGATCTTTGGCGAACATCTGCCCGTCACTGTCCTCAGCGACATCATCGACACCATCCCCTACGAAGTCCTCACGGCTGTCTCCAACCGTGTCAAGCGTGTCTATTTCCAAGATTAATAAAGGCTCGCACAAACGTGCGAGCCTTTATTAATCTTATTTCGTGATGATGCGGTAGTTGCCGCTGAGGTGCATGAAGGCGAAAAGACGGAGGAGACCGTCGTAGTAAGCATCGAAGTAGCCGTCGTCGAAGGGAACGTGCTTGGCGTTCCAGAAGGCATTGACGAACTCCTTGCTCTTGTCGTGGCTGCAGAGCATCGAGGCAGCAGCAGTGGTGGCTACGAGGCCGATGCTGTGGCGCAGCTTGCGGAAACCGCCTGCCTGCAGGATCTCATCGCCCTCGGGCAGGGTGCCGTCAGTACGATACTGATCGACAAAGGTGTCAACACCCTGTGAATAGAAGAAGTTCTGGATGGTCTCACCATACTGGCGCTGCCACTCACCGTCGGCACAACTCCATTCGTAGTCGAGGGTGATGTTCATCGGCACGCGCCAAGAGTCGTAGCGGAAGTTGTTGCTGCCATTACGACGCGGGGCACCCTGTGGACGCTGCTGCATGCCCGGGAAACGGGGCATCTGCATCTCGCTGCCGTCGTACTGGCTCATATCTGGATTCAGTCCAGTCTGTGGGTTGATGGCCTTGTGCAGATACTCACGGCTTTTCTTAGCGCACTCGAGCCAATATTCAGAACGCCCGTCATCGGCCCATTTCGCCCAGACCTCATAGAAGGCAGGGATATGATAGCTGGGATCGGTATAGCGCTGTCCGAATCCATCGGGGGTAAAGGTGATGAGCTGCGTCTCTGGATCAATCAGATACATCTTCTGAGGTCCCGTCTGCTGAGGACCGAAGCTGGGGAAGCCTGCCGGACGAGGCTCAGGCTCGTATTCCTTCGGCTGGATGCAGTTGAGGATACGCTGTGCCTCGGCTTTGTAGTTGATGCCGGTGTCGTTGCCCCAACGGTTGGAGGCGAAGAGGAGGGCAGTGATGAAATAGAGTTCGCCGTCGCTGGCAGCACCCTGTGCATTGCGGGTGCCGTCGGTCTTACAACTCCAGGCGAAGTAGCCTTCGCGGATGCCGTCCTGATGCTGCATGTATTTCTTCGCCCATCGCCACAGACGGTCGAAGATGTCCTTCTCACCGAACTGTACGGCAATCATCAGGCCATACGACATACCCTCGGTGCGGGCGTCGTGGTTCTTCACGTCAGACACATAGCCCATGGAGTCGCCCACCTCGAAATAGACCTTGTTGGGACCACGGAACACATCGTTGAACACTTCCTTCAGCTTGGCGTCGACATCGGCCTGGCTGTAGCCCATCTCGACCAAGAGGTTACGGTACTGGCCCGTCTCAAAAGCACCCTTCTTCCAAGGGGTGAGGGCCATGGCACTGGATGACACCAGCAGCAGTAATGCTAAAATAGTTGATTTCTTCATCATGAAAAGTTTAGTACGTCTGCAAAGGTAGTGATTTCCCCCGTAACGGCCAAACTTTTTGCCGATATTTATCTTTCGTTCTTTCTATTTTGCAAACGATAACGTAAAAAAAGATGGTGAAATGCAAGGTGTTCTCTCTTTTTCTTCGTAACTTTGCACCAGAATAACAAAGAATCATTGAAATGGAACAAGTATTCAGTTACATTATCAGCTTGGGAGCATCGGTGATGATGCCCATCCTCTTTACCATCATCGGCCTGTGTATCGGTATGAAGTTCGGCAAGGCCTTGAAGAGCGGTCTCTATGTGGGCGTCGGTTTCGTGGGCTTAGGCATCGTGACAGCCCTGCTGACGAACAACTTCGGCAATCCGCTGAGTGAGATCTCAAGGCTGTATGACTTGCAGCTCGGCGTGTTTGACATGGGGTGGCCTGCCGCTGCTGCCGTGGCGTATAATACGGCGGTGGGTGCCCTGATCATCCCGATCTGTCTGGGTGTGAATTTCCTGTTACTTATTACAAAATGTACGCGTACGGTGAATATCGACCTGTGGAACTACTGGCACTTCGCCTTTATTGGGGCTGTGGCCTATTTCGTGATGGACCAGAGTCTGGTGTGGGGCTATTTCGCCGCCATCGTCTGCTATATTATCACGCTGGTGATGGCCGACCTGACAGCTTCGAAGTTCCAGGGCTATTACGATGATATGGAGGGAATCTCCATTCCGCAGCCGTTCTGTCAGAGTTTTACGGCCTTTGCCATCGGCATCAACTGGCTGCTCGACAAGATTCCTGGTTTCTCGAAGCTCGACATCGATGCCGAGGGACTGAAGCGGAAGTTCGGTGTGCTGGGTGAACCCATCGTACTGGGTGTCATCGTGGGTGCCCTGATTGGTGCTGTGGCACAGTTGGACATCAAGAAAGTGATGTTCCTGGGTGTGACGATGGGTGCCGTGATGGAGCTGATACCGCGTATCACGAAACTCTTTATCGACGGTCTGAAACCGATTGCCGAGAAGACACAGGAGGTGGTGCAGAAGAAATGGGCCGGCAAGAAGGTGTATATCGGTATGTCGCCGGCACTGGTGATCGGTCATCCCACGACGCTCGTGGCGTCGCTGATTTTGATTCCGCTGGCATTGCTGCTGGCAGTGGCCTTGCCGGGGAATGAGTTCCTGCCCTTGGCATCGTTGGCCGGTATGTTCTATGTGTTTGTGATGGTGCTGCCCTATACGAAAGGAAATGTGGTGAAGACGCTGATTGTCGGCATCGTTGCCGTAGGCATCGGCCTGTGGTTTGTCACAGACATGGCTCCTGCCTTTACGCAGGCTGCCCAGACGGTGTATGCCCAGACGCAGGATCCTGCCGCGAAGATTCCCGAGGGATTCCAGGCCGGTGCCCTCGATTTCGCCTCGTCGCTCTTCGGCTGGGTGATCTATAAATTCGTGGCTTATTTGAAATGGATTGGTGCCGGGGTGCTGACACTCATCACCATCGGTATGGTCTTTTGGAATCGCCAGCGCATCGTTTCCGAAGAAACCAATGCGCAGAAGAATTAAGAAACGAATGTGAATAATATGAATAATTTAAATCACGAATAACTATAATAGAAAATAGATATATGACAAAGCAAGAGTATATGGATATGTATGATGTGGTTGGAGCTGCCATGGAGGTATATAATACTTTAGGGCGTGGTATGGCCGAACCCATCTATCAGGAAGCTCTTGCTGTGGAGATGGACAAACGTGGGATGAAAGCGGAACGTGAGAAAGAACTGCGACTGCGGTATAAGGATGTTTTGCTTGAAAAAACATATTATGCTGATTTCTATTATAAAGGTATTATTATAGAATTAAAGTCTGTTGAAGAAATTGTTTCCGACCATAGAGCCCAGCTATTTAACTATATGCGCATTACGAAACATCATAGAGGAATACTCTTCAATTTTGGCGAAATCGGTCTGCATTCAGAGCGTTATCTTTATTTGCCAGAGCCTGATGATTTTATCCTCCTAAACCAAGATAATTACAAATCCTACATCGAAAAATAATTATTCATATTTGTGGATAAGATTATTCATATTATTCACATTCGTTTCTTAAATAAATATGGCATATTAATTTAAAAATAGTATATATGAACAAAAAGACATTTCTGATGATTATGGGGGCGATGGCCCTCTCGCTTTCTGGAGCGAAGGCACAGGAAGCCGACAGGTTCGTTGGGGCACAGCACGTGAAGTTCCAGACGGCCTGCCATCCTGAAGACGTGAAGCACTACGACACGAAGTTGCTCCGTGAGCGCTTTGTCATGGAGAAGGTGATGGCACCGGACTCCATCCTGCTCACTTACTCCCATTACGACCGTTTCATCTTCGGTGGTGCAATGCCCGTGAACACCACGCTGACACTGGAGAACTTCTGGGAGTTAGGTCTGGATGTGGACAACACCATCAAGGAGAAGTATTTCCTGTACAATCGCGAGATCGGTATCGTGAACTGTGGCTTGGGCGACGGTGTGGTCATCGTCGACGGTAAGGAGTACGCCCTCTCACCGAAGGAGGCCCTCTATGTCGGTCGTGGTCATATCGGCAAGGACCAGGATGTGAACAAGCAGGTGCAGTTCCGTTCGAAGGATCCGAAGAATCCCGCCAAGTTCTACCTGAACTCTGCCACTGCCCATCAGCATTACAAGACGCAGTGGATCACCCTCGACGGACGTAAGGGTTCGTTGAAGGCTGCTGTCTGGGGACCTGTGGGAACCGTCGAGGAAGCCAACAACCGCACCGTCTATAAGCTCATCGTGAATGATGTGCTGGAGGAGGGCCCCTGTCAGCTGCAGCTCGGTCTGACACAGCTCAATCCCGGTGCTGTGTGGAACACGATGCCGCCTCACACCCATGGCCGTCGCATCGAGGCTTACTATTACTTCAACCTGCCTGATGGCCAGACCATCTCCCATGTGATGGGCCAGCCGCAGGAGAGCCGTAACGTATGGCTGCACAACGAACAGGCCATCATGTCGCCCGAGTGGTCGATGCATGCTGCTGCAGGCACCTACTACTATACCTTCATCTGGGGTATGGCAGGTGAGAACCTCTACTATAATGATAAGGACAACATCCCCGTCATCGACATCAGGTAAAGGTAAAAAGGTAAAAAAGTAAAAAGGTAAAAAATATGGCTCCTGTACAAACAACCAAGATGTCCAACTTCCGTTGGGTCATCTGTGCGCTGCTGTTTTTGGCAACGACGATTAACTATATGGACCGTCAGGTCTTGTCACTAACCTGGAAGGACTTCATCGCCCCGGAGTTCCACTGGACCGACGGTGACTACGGTACGATTACCGGTATGTTCTCCCTGTTTTATGCCATCGCGAACCTCTTCGCCGGTAAGTTCGTCGACTGGATGGGCACGAAGAAGGGTTATCTCATCGCCATCTTCGTATGGTCTCTCGGTGCAGTGCTGCATGCCGGCTGTGGCTGGGTGGCCATGACCGTCGAGGGCTACGATTCTGTGGCTCAGTTGGGTCAGTTGACGGGTGATGCCGCCGTCGCCATCGCTACGATCTCCGTTTGGCTCTTCCTGAGCTGTCGTCTGATCCTGGCTGTCGGTGAGGCCGGTAACTTCCCTGCTGCCATCAAGGCCACTGCCGAGTACTTCCCGAAAAAGGACCGTGCCTTCTCTACCTCGATCTTCAATAGTGGCGCCTCTGTGGGTGCACTGGCAGCTCCTGCCACCATTCCCCTGCTGGCCCGTGCTTGGGGTTGGGAGATGGCGTTCATCATCATCGGTTGCCTCGGCTTTATTTGGATGGGGCTGTGGATGTGGCTCTATGAGAAGCCCCGTCAAAACAAGCGTGTGAACCAGGCTGAGTTGAACTACATCGAGCAGGACAACGATCTCGCCGAGGTGCAGGACCGTGAGACGGTGAAGGAAGAGAAGACCATTCCGTTCCTCGAATGTTTCAAATACAAGCAGACCTGGTCGTTCCTCGTGGGTAAGTTTATGACCGACGGTGTGTGGTGGTTCTTCCTGTTCTGGGCGCCTGCCTATTTCAGCGATCAGTATGGCTACACTTCTGACTCTGCAATGGGTATCGCGCTGATCTTCACACTCTATGCCATCGTGACCATCCTCTCGATCGGTGGTGGTTATCTGCCGACGTATTTTGTGGATAAGAAAGGCATGAATCCTTATCTGGGCCGTATGCGTGCCATGTTGATCTTTGCCTGCTTCCCCTTGTTAGGTCTGTTTGCACAGCCGCTGGGTATCTACAGCCCATGGTGGCCTGCCATCTTGATTGGTCTGTTGGGTGCCGGTCATCAGGCTTGGAGTGCCAATCTCTTCTCGACTATCGGCGATATGTTCCCGAAGTCAACCATTGGTACGATTGTAGGTCTTGGTACGATGGCGGGTGGTATCGGTTCGATGTCCATCAACAAGGGATCTGGTATGTTCTTCGACTGGGCGGCTGCTCAGGGAGCGAACTTCACCTTCTTCGGCTTCGAAGGCAAGCCTGCCGCCTATATGGTGGTGTTCTGCATCTGTGCCGTGGCCTATCTCATCGGCTGGTGCATCATGAAGGCGCTCGTCCCGAAGTACAAGCCGATTGTGGTAGAGTAATTTTTCCCCCTCCTGAGTAGGAGGGGTTAGGGGTGGTCTGATCAGCCTATGTATATGCCTTTGATCAGACCCCCTCTGTCTCCCCCTACTCAGGGGGAGAATTGGTTACATATGACCCATCAAAATCGTATGCGGTAGGAAACCTTGGCGGACGAGGGTGGCGATGAGGGTTTTCGACATCGCCTCGTTGTCCTTGCGGGTGTAGCGGATATCGGTGAAGACCTGCGCGAGTGTCTCCTTGTGGTTGATGCGCACAAAGTGGCGGTTCTCTTCGAGTTCCTCTTTATATTGATAATAGGTATCGATGTCCTTGCCCAGATAGTCGTGGTAGGTCTCCTGATGCATGAAACTCTCCAAGGGCAGACGGTCGGAGAGGGTAGGCTCTTCGTCGGGCCAGCCCACGGTAAGCGTAGCCACAGGCATGACGAGCTTCGGTAACTGGAGGATATCGATGATCTGCTGGGGCTGATAGACCGTCGTGCCGAGGTAACAGTAGCCGAGTCCTTCCTCGTCCATGAGGTTGCAGAGCGTCTGCGTGTAGAGCAGGGCATCGGTGGCAGCATTGATATACGACAGAAAATTGTCGTAGCCAGGTACGGCGTTGCGGCATTGAGCCCAGAAACTGGTGCGGTTGAAGTCGGCACAGATGGTCAACACCACGGGCGCCTCCTTCACCATCGGTTGGTTGAAATGGGCGGATGCCAGTTTCTCTTTCATCTCCTTACTGCGGGTGACGATGACACTGTAGAGCTGCAGATTGCCCATGGTCTGGGTACGGGCTGCCTCTGTCATCAGACGGTTGAGCAGTTCCTCACTCACATCCTGATCGGTGTACTTGCGGATGGTTCTTCTTGTCAGTAATGTCTTCATATTTATACAAATTATGGCACAAAGGTACTGAAAGTTTTCCAAAACGGAACACTTTTCTTCAAAAAATCAGGGAAAGTTTCCCAAAATAGAAAAGATATGTGTACCTTTGCACCCAGAATATT
>JAEEGH010021123.1_pt1 | contig 13475 bp, 11 predicted proteins | sample 9134181 | NCBI WGS metagenome assembly JAEEGH01 (sample SAMN16246544, study PRJNA631951) | gut metagenome | biome: gut microbiome; feature: rumen; material: DP-attached | host: Bos | place: Iran: Karaj | collected 2018-10
AGCTGTTCTGCACCGCCTGGGCCAGGGTCTCGTGGCAGTGGCCCTTGGTGCGCCAGCACTTGATCTTCTGCCCCAGCACGGAGAGGGACCCCTTGCAGTTGAAGGAGGTGGAATCGTTCACCGTGCCGGAGTCCAGGGCCGCCGCCAAGGTCACCACCTTGAACACGGACCCAGGCTCGTAGGTCTCGGTGACCATCCGCTGCCGGGACAGGTCCAGCAACGTTTCCGCGTCCGTTCGGGGCGGGTTGTTGGGGTTGATGGTGGGATAGGAGCTGATGGCGTAGATCTCGCCGGTCTTGGGGTTCATGACCACGCCGTAGGCGTACTTGGCCAAGTTCGTGCGGGCCGCCTCCTCCAAAGCGTTCTCGAGGAAGCCCTCGATGCCCGTGTCCACGGACAGCTGGACCGTGGCGCCGGAGATGGGGGCGATATAGGAGCTTTCGCCGCCGGGGATCTCCTTGCCGTCCCGGTCGGTCTCGAAGATCTGCTTCCCGTCCACGCCGGAGAGGACGGTGTTGAAGCTGAGCTCCACGCCGGTCTGGCCGTCGCCGTCCACGTTGGTGAAGCCCAAAAGCTGACCGAACAGGTTCCCCTCGGGATAGTTCCGCTTCACGTCGGCATAGTAGCTGATGGCCCGGTTCTCCTGGAAGGTGACCAGCTGGGCGATGATGTTGGACTCCACCTGGTCCTTGATCTTCACCTGCTGATAGGGCTTGCCGTCCTTGGGGTTCAGCTTGGTCATCTTGCTCATGATGGTTTCGTAGTTCACATTGAGCAGGGTGGAGAGGATGTTGGCGATACGCTCCCGGTCCGCCTCCTCCGTGATGGACTGGGGGTTCACGCAGACCATGTAGGTGGTGTAGCTCTCCGCAAGCACGTTGCCGTTGCGGTCCAATATCTTCCCGCGCTCCGCCTTCAGGGACAGGGAGCTCTGCCACTGGCGCTGGGCCATGCGGGCGTACTCCGGGCCCTTGACGATGGACACGTAATAGAGGTTCGCAAAAATCGCCAGCAGCAGGAGTACAGCGAAGGCGGAAGCCACCAACAGCTTCCGGCGAAGGCGGGATATGCGGGGCCGCCGCGCCATGACCTTTTTTCGCTTTCTTAGCTCCAACTCTGTCCTTTCCCTCAGTTATCGTTCCAGCTCATGACCCGGCCCACATTCTGGTTGGCCTCGTTGATGGTGGTGTAGTCGTTCAGCATGCTCTGCTCCTTCCGAAGCAGGGAGATCTTCTCCTTGTAGCTGGAGATCTCGCTCTCCAGGGTGTGGATCTCCGTGTAGATCTTGGCGATCTGGGCGCTGCCGCTGATGGCCAGGATGGCCGTGCCCGCGATGAGGAACACCGCCAGGATCATGAGGATCCGGGAGTAGACGGGGACCTTGGGCTTGGGCAGCTCCACCGCCTGCTCCGCCTCCAGGTCCTTCTCCCGGGGCTGGGGGTACACGGGCAGGTTCTCCGCCGCTTCCTCAATCATTCGGACCTCGGGTCCGTTCCTATGGGAGGGGGCGTAGATGCGGGTCACCGGCGCGCCGGCGCCGTTGTGTTTCTCGGTGTCGAAGGATACTTCCATGGACCTTACGCCCTCCTTTCTCTATACGTGTTCTTCCCGTCCCCTATGCCTGCGGGGAGCTTTTCCAAGGCCCGGAGCTTGCAGCAGGCGGACCGGCTGTTCTCCCGCTGCTCCTCCTCCGAGGCGACGAGGGGGTGTTTCGTCAAAATCTTGCCGTAGGGCGTCCGGCCGCAGACGCACTGGGGGCTCCTGGGCGGGCAGATACAGGGGTTCTCCGCCGTACGAAAGGCGGTCTTCACGATCCGATCCTCCAGGGAGTGGAAGGTGAGGATCACGATCCGGCCGCCGGGGGACAAGAGGTCGATACAAGCGTCCACCGCCTCCCGAAGGCCCTGGAGCTCCCCGTTGACCTCGATGCGGATGGCCTGGAAGCACCGGCGGGCCGGGTGCTGCTGTTCCTTGTGGCGGAACTTCGCGGGGATGGCGCCGGCGATGAGGTCGGCGAGCTCCGTGGTGGTCTCGATGGGCTTTAGGGCCCGCTTCTCCACGATCCGCCGGGCGATGAGGGGCGAGAAGCGCTCCTCCCCGTAGTCCCGGAAGATGCGGGTGAGCTCCTTCTCGGGGTAGCCGTTCACCACGTCCGCCGCGGTGAGGGCGGCGGTTTGGTCCATGCGCATGTCCAGGGGGGCCTCCGCCTTGTAGGAGAAGCCCCGGCTGGGCTCGTCCAGCTGGTAGGAGGACACGCCGAGGTCCAGCAATATGCCGTCCGCCCTGGTAACGCCCCGCCCGAGCAGAAGGGATTTCATGTGGAAGAAGTTGCCGTGGAGGGCGGTGAACCGATCCCTAAAGGGGGCAAGCCGGGCGGTCGCCGCGGCGAGGGCCGTTTCGTCCCGGTCGATGCCGATGAGCCGGCCGTCCTCGGGCAGGCGCTGTAGAATGGCCTCGCTGTGGCCGCCGCCGCCCAAGGTGCCGTCCACGAACACGCCGCCGCGGTCGGGCCGGAGCAGTTCCGTCACTTGGTCGACCATGATGGGGACATGGTGAAATACCGCGGTTTTTGCCGCATTTTCCATGACGGACCTCCTTTCTCCCGGCCTCGGGGCGCGGTTTCTTCCGTAGGGACATACGTCCACATATATATACAGAGTGTATTATATCGCAAGTCCACCCGTTTGTCAGTAAGAAATTGTGATAAGAAGGTGAGTTATTTTTTAATTTGGGCTTCTTTTGAGTTTTTCTTTTGCCGCTTTTTCTCTTTAGACAAAGAGAAAAAGCGGCGGAAAAAGAGAAACTTAAGAAGAGGTATACCTTTCGTTCGGAAAGCCATACCTCTTCTTAAAGTTCTTTGGGTTTGCACCCTTTCTTTCAAGAAAGGGTGCGTGCTTTGATTAATTCCTCTAATCAGGTACTTTCTCAGAGTAGCCGAAGATGATGCCGTCGGGCAGGTTGCGGATGGCGCTCCAGTCCTTCTTGGTGCCGCCCTTGTTCAGGCGCTCGCCCATGAAGATCATGTTGGCGGACACGCCGCCGTCCACGTTGTAGGCCTGCTGGCAGCCCAGCCCCTCCATCAAATCCGCGAACTCCACCAGCGTCCAGCCCAGGTTCGCCCGGGGGTTGTCGCTCCGGTAGCCGCCCACCACCACGATGATATGGCCCGGCTCCTTCATGCCCACGCCCACCCGGGGATTGAGGCCGTGGAGCCAGTTCCGCTCCAGGACCTTGCTGTTCTCCTTCACCCCGTCCCGGATCAGGATGGGTCCGAAGGAGACGACGTTCTCCACGCCCCCCTCGATGATGAGCTTGGCGGTGGTGATCTTGTCCTTGGGCACCAGGTCGATGGCCCGCTTGTCGGGCCGCCAGATCATGATGTCCGCCTTCTTGGCGCTGTTATAGATCCAGCCGTCCCGGATCAGGACCCCCTTCTTCTCCAGGTCCATGTTCTTGAGGTTGTCGCCGGTGACCATGAGCACCGCCTTGTACCGCCTGGCGATGTTGATGGCGTTCTCCGAGGTGGCGCCGCTGCGGCTCTCGTGGCCGAACCCGGCCCTGAACTCGTCCGCCCGCATATGGATGTCCGCCACATAGTAGGGAAACTCCTTCTTGGCGGCGGTGCCGGTGTACCGGGTGATCTCGATGGAAAGGGTGCTGCTCTTATAGGACCAGTGGCCGTTCTCCTCGTCCTTCTCCACCAGCTCCTCCCCGTCGGTATAGAGGCCGGCGTCCGGGTCGGGGGTGGCCGCAGGTTCGGGGGTGGGCGCCTCCGTGGGTTCCGGCGTGGGCTCCGCCGTAGGTTCGGGGGTCGGTTCCTCGGTGGGCTCCGGCGTAGGCTCCGCCGTGGGCGCCGGGGTAAAGGTGGGTTCCGCCGTCCGATGGGCGGCCGCCTCCTCGGCGATGATGCCGTCGAAGTGCTCCGCCGCAGCAGCCTGCCGCTGGTTCACGCAAGCGGCCCGGTACATGCCCACGAAGATGGCAAGACCGGCGAAGACGGGCACCAAAATGCCCACGATCACGGGCATCTTCTTCGGCAGCACTTTCTTGAGGACGATCATCCCGCCGAACAGGAGCGCCGCCAGCAGAAGCGACAGGAGGATGGGCGTCAGCACCTTTCCCGTGTCCGCCAGCCGGGGCATGGGCGTGGGCACGGGGGTCCCCATGACCATGGGCGCGACAGCCGGCGCGGCCGTCGGCTCCGGCGTAAGGGTGGGCGCTTCCGTTGGCGCCTCGGTGGGCTCCGGCGTCGGTTCCTCGGTGGGCTCCGGCGTAGGCGCCTCCGTGGGCTCCGGGGTGGCCGTGGCCGCCGGGACCGGGGTGGCGAGGGCGGTATAGGAGACGTTCTCCAGCATGTCCTCCCCGCTATCCTTGCCCACGCTGGTGTGGTAAAGGAGGAAAACGTCCTCCGCCCGAAGCTCGTAGTGGAAGGTGGCCATGGAGGCGTACCCCTCCTTGAACAGGGTGGCCGCCTGGGAATAGTCCCCGGAGAAATCGAAGGTCAGGGCGTCCTTGGCGCCGGCGTCCGCGGCCACGTACACCTTCTTCAGCCAGTTGGTCTTCTTGATCTTGTCGAAGACGCCGGTGAAGATCGTATAGGTGGCGTCCGCCTCCGCCATCAGGGGGAAGGGCCGATCCTTGCCGTGGGTCACGATGACAGCGGGGGTATAGGCCTGCAGCAGGGACAGCAGCGCCTTGGAGGCGCTGCCGTTGTTCTCCCAGGTGCTCTTGAGGATGGTCCCGTCCAAGGACCGCTTGCCGCCGGTCTCCATGAATATGGGGGCGGTTTTTATCCCCATCTTCCACAGGGTCCGAAGGCACTCCTCCTGGCGGCCCCGGTTATAGACGTTCATATAGACCAGCTGCACGGGCACGCCCCGATTGACCAGGGCCGGCAGCAGCCCGCCGAAGCAGGGGAGCTCGTCGCCGGGATAGCCCGCGATCACCATGACGGCGGGGCTCTTCAGGGGCCCTTCGAACTGGGGCAGCTCCGCGGGCAGCTGGCCCGGGGTGTAGCCGGACAGCTCGCTCACGGCGCAGTCCTGCGAGAAGGTCAGTTTGAACCCGCAGATGCCCGATTGGGGCGCGGGGACGCACTCGTCCAGCTGAGCGGGGGCCCAGTCCTGGCTCGCGACCTCCTTTCGATCCTGGTCCACCCAGGTGATCTTGACGGAAGCGGGCTTCGTATGCCAGCCCAGGAAGGCGTAGCCCATCTCGGTGCTGCCGTACACGCCCACGGTCTCGCCGGCGGCGTAGGAGACGCAGCTGTTGTAGACCTTGTCCGTCAGGCGGCCGATATAGTCGGCGTGCTTCTGATCCAAGACCGTCAGCACCTCGCTTAGATCCACCGCCTCGTCCGCCGGTTCGGCCACAGAAAATACGGTATTGGCCAGCAGGATCAATACCGTAAGGAGCAGTATGCAGCTGATGCGAAGGGCTCTCTTCATGACTTAGAATATCCGCATGGGCACGATCAGGTAGAAGCTGCTTTCGTCGTCCACCGGCCGGATCACGCAGGGGTTGATGGGGCTGTTGCACTCGAGGTAGACCCGCTCGCTCTCCACGTTCTTCAGCACGTTCATCACGTACTTGGGGTTGAAGGCGATGTTGAGCCCGTCGCCCATGACCTGGGCGGTGATCTCGTCCTCGATCTTGCCCACCACGCTCTCGGCCTTCACGATCATGTTCTCCGGCCCGATCTTGAAGAGGACGCTGTTGTTCCCCTCCCGGGAGACCAGCTGGGCCCTATCCACGCTCTCCATGAGCACGTCCCGATCCACCAGGACCCGGGTCTTGCAGCTCTTGGGCAGGATCCGCTTATAGTCGATGTAGTCGCTGTCGATGAGTCGTGAGATGAGGACGGTGGCCCCCATATCCGCCTTGATGTGGGTCCGGGAGAAGGTCAGCTCCGCCTTCCCCTCCTCTTCCTCCAGCATGCGGCCGATCTCGCTGACGGTCTTGCCGGGGACCACCACCCGCTTTTCGGGGGCTTCATTCTCGATGGGCATGGCGTTCTTGGCGAACTGGTAGGAGTCCGTGGCCACCATGGACAGGGTCTTCCCCTCGGTCTCCATGAGCACGCCCACCAGGGCGGGCCGGGCGTCGTCCAAGGCCACGGCGAAGGCCGTGTGCTCGATGGTCTTCTTGCCTTTATCCCGATCGAAGACGATGGTGAAGGTGTCGTCCCCGTCGAAGGTCATCTGGGGGAACTCGTCGTACTCCATGCACTGGAGCTGGTTCACGCTCCGGCTGCAGCGGATGGTCAGGGTCTGGCCGTCCACGGAGAAGAAGGCGTTCCCGTCGGGGAGCTTGCGGACGATGTCGGAGAAGATGCGCCCCTTGATGACGCATTCGCCCTCCTCCTCCACGGTGGCGGGCAGGCGGCACTCCTTCTGGAGCGTCAGATCGGAACAGCGCAGCAGCACGCCGCTCTCGTCCGCCAGCAGCTGGACGCCGTCCAGCACCGGCATAGAGGAACGCAGGGGCAGGGCCTTGACGACGGACAGGACGCCGTCCTTCAAAATGGTGGAATCTACGCAAAATCTCATAGTTTTGACCTCACTTTTAGGCAAGAATAGCACGGTTCAGGCATTTTCTCAACCCTTTGGCAACCGATTTTACAAGATGTTGAAATTTGCAAAGGGAGAGTAAATTTATTTTTTTATAGTTGTAGTTTTAGTAGGCCCTGTGTCCGGTGGGGATAAGGGGCGAAAAGCAAGCCGTCGCGGGAGAAAAGTCTGTGGAAGGGGCTGTGGGTCCCCTGTGGAAAAGGGCGGGGGTCATGCCCGCTGTCCCCGCTGTCCCTGCTCTCCACCGATCCTGTCCACCGGATATCCACATATCCACAAGGGGAAAAATTTACCCCTCGGTGATCTTCTTGCGGATGTCCTCCAGGCTCCGTTTGAACGCCTGGTCCTCGCCCATGAGCTTCTCGATCCGATCGCAGGCGGAGATGGCCGTGGTGTGATCCGACCGATCGAAGAGCAGGGCGATGCGCTTATAGGGCAGGGAGAGCATGTCGTGGCACAGGTACATGGCGATCTGCCGGGGCACCACCACCTCCTTGTCCCGCCGCTGGGACATGAGGCTTTGGAGGGTGATGTGGTAGTAGTCCGCCACGATCTCCTTGATCCGGGTGGGGTTCACGTCCACCTTCTTGTCCTCGGGCAGCAGGTCCTTGAGGGCCTCCCGAGCCAGGGCCATGGTGATGGGCTCCTCCTTTAAATTGGAATAGAAGAAGACCTTGGTCAAACTTCCTTCCAGCTGGCGGATATTGTTGGGCACGTGCTCGGCGATGAACTGGATGATGGAATCGTCCACCGCCTTGCCCTCCTGCTGGGCCTTGTTCCGCAGGATGGCGATACGGGTCTCGATGTCCGGCTCCTGCACGTCGGTGATGAGGCCGCCCTCCAGCCGGGAGCGGATGCGCTCCTCCAAATTGGCGATCTCCTTGGGCGGACGGTCGGAGCTGATGACGATCTGCTTGCCCGCGTTGTGCAGGGTGTTGAAGGTGTTGAAGAACTCCTCCTGGACGGACTGGCGGTTGGCGATGAACTGGACGTCGTCGATCATGAGCAGGTCCACGTTCCGGAACCGATGCCGAAACTCTGCGTTCTTGCCCATGCGGATGGCTTCGATGAGCTCGTTGGTGAAGGTCTCGCTGGTCACGTACAGGACCCGGGCGGTGGGATAGTTCTCCTTCACCGCGTGGCCGATGGCGTGCATCAGGTGGGTCTTTCCAAGGCCCACGCCTCCATAGAGGAACAGGGGGTTATAGGCATGGCCGGGGGCCTTGGCCACCGCCTGGGCGGCGGCGTGGGCGATCCGGTTGGAGTTGCCCACCACGAAGGTATCGAAGGTATACCGGGGGTTCAGGGCGTAGATGCTGGGGGTAGTGGTATTTTCACTGCCGTCGAAGTCCCGGCGCTGGTCGGGCAAAATGAGCATCACGTCGATGATCTGGGTGTTGGCCTGCTTGACGCCCATGCGCACCGTGTCCTTGTAGTATTCGCTGATGGTGGACTTGGTGGCGGCGTCCGGACACTGGATGACCAGGATGCCGTTTTGGATGGTCACGGGCTCCAAAACGTCGATCCAGCGGTTGAAGCTGAGGGCGGACATATCCCGCCGCATATTTTCACGGGCCAGGGCCCAAATGCCTTTGATCTGTTCCATTCGATATTCTCCCTAAGTATAGTGAAGCTTAACTATAATAGCAGAGAAAAACCCAAAAAGCAAAGGGTTTTTTGGAGGAAAGGGGCAAAAAAAACGCCGGACAATATATAGAAACAGGTATGGTTCGAGACACAATATATAGGTGTCGGACCGCCCTGTTTCCGTAAAAATACCTTTACAATTTCATGGCTTGCGATGGGGGTGCATTTGCGGTATAGTACCATAAAGGAGAATGTGCAACTATGCCCTATTGGTATCGTCCCATCGTCAATTCCGACTTGATCGGGGAGAAGCTCACCATCCAGCTGCCCGGATTCAGGGCGAGCCGGCCCGAAAAGTGCTCCATCCACTACATCACCCTGGGGGAGGGCGAGCCCCTGCTGCTGGTCCACTCCCTGGGACAGAGCCTCTATACCTGGCGGGATCTGATCCCCCTGCTGGCGGAGAAATACAACGTGATCGCTCTCGATCTCGTGGGATTCGGCTTCTCCGGCCGGCCCGTGTCCATGAACTACTCCATGGACGAGATGGCGGATACCCTGGTGGAGTTCGTCAAGGCCCTCCACATCGATCACGTCCATGCCGTGGGCGCGTCATTGGGCGGTATGTATCTTTTGCGGGCCATGACCCGGTTTCCGGAGATGTTCGACAAGGTGACGGTCCTGTGCCCGGGCGGGATCACAAAGCAGATGCCCCGGAAGATCCGGCGCATGGCGGCGCCCTTCATCGGCCCCTTCGTCCGGGAGGGGTACACGAAGAAGGACGTGAAGAATGCCCTGCAGCTCTGCTATTACGACAGCACCGTGCTGACGCGGGAGGTGCTGGAACAGTACTTCGAGACCCTGGACAGCTATTCCTCCCGGCAATCCCTCATGTACTGCCTCCGGAACTTCGACGAGGAGCTGGTGTGGGAGGGGCTCAAGACCTCCGACCATCCGGTGTTCGTCCTCTGGGGAGAGGAGGATCGGGTGCAGCCCTTCGAGAACATCGAAAAGGCCCAGGCGGTCCTGCGGCGAGGCGAGTTCTTCTCCGTGCGGAACGCGGGCCACTTCTTCCAGGAGGAGAAGGCGGAGGTGCTCTCGGACATGATCGACAAGTATATTCTCTACGGGGGGGACGGGGTATGATCGAAACCTTTGCCCTGGGGGATCAGGTGGTCTTGAAGAAGCCCCACGCCTGCGGGGAAAACCTGTGGGAGATCGTGCGGGTGGGGGCGGACGTGAAGCTCAAATGTATGCACTGCGGCCGGGTGGTCATGCTGGATCGGCTGGCGTTTTTGAAGCGGGTCAAGAAGCTGGCGCCCGCCGGGAAGGACACGGAATGCTGACGAAGAAGGAAAAGAACGAGCTATTCAAGCTGGTGGCCCGTCGGAACGAGCATTTGAAGGGCAGCCGGTATTGGAATATACTGGAATATCTTATCACGCTCCTGCTCATGGTGGTGCTGGCCTTCTCCATCCGGGCGGTGCTCTTCGAGCCCATGCGGGTGAAGGGGTCCTCCATGGAGAACACCCTCCTGCAGGGGGACTACATGGCAGTGGAGAAGCTGAGCTACATCGTGAAGCCCATGAAGCGGGGGGACGTGGTCATCTGCTACTACCCCAACAACGACGAATACACCTGCGTCAAGCGGGTCATCGGCCTGGAGGGGGACACCATCACCATCGAGGGCGGCATCGTCAGCGTCAACGGGGTGACCCTTCGGGAGGATTATGTGACCACGGGCCTCACCTCCAAGCACGACGGCACCTACGAGGTGGAGCCGGGCTGCGTCTTCGTCATGGGCGACAATCGGCTGGTGTCCCGGGACAGCACCGACGGCATGGTGGGGAGCGTGCCCCGGGAGCGGGTCATCGGCCGGGTGCGGCGGGTGCTGCTGCCCTTCTCTCGGGCGAAAAAGGTAGAAAGTATCGATTACGGCGTATGAACAACGAGGGCGCGCCCCTGCGGCAGGAAACCTTCAAAAAGCTCCATCGGCGGCACAACCTGTGGCGCTGGACCTTCAGCTCGTGCCTGGCGGCGGTGTTCGTGTTCTTCGTGTGCTTCGTCTGCTTCCAGTGGGTGAAGATGGGGAACGACTCCATGGCGCCCACCCTCCATCGGGGAGACCTGGTGCTGGTGGATCGGGTCTATAAGTATTGCTACGAGATCGAGCGCACGGACATGGTGGCCTACCGCCGGAGCGGCACCGGGGAGCTGCTCATCAAGCGGGTGGTGGCCACCGCCGGCGAGACCGTCAGCGGGAAGAACGGGGCCATCTGGATCGACGAGAAATATCGGCTGAACGAGGAGGAGTACGGGGCCCGCTGTATGGACGACTTCGACCCCGTGACGGTGCCGGAGGGGTGCGTGTTCGTGCTCTCCGACGATAGGCAGTACGGGGAGGACAGCCGGGAGGCGGACATCGGCTGCGTGCCCGTCAGCGACATCGTGGGGGTCATGCACATCCGGATCCTGCCGTCGCTGCGGTTCTATCGATAAAGTTTATTACAATGTATTGTCATCATTTGACGACGACGTCCACGTCGCTGTCGCCCAGGGCGTCCAGCACCGCGCCTGCGGACGCGTACTCTACGTATACGGTCTCGAGGGCGGGCAGCGAGGACAGCACGGAATAGTCCGTCGCCCCGACGTCGACGATCCGCAGGGTCTTCAAATCAGGCAGCGACGCGAGGAAACCAAGATCGGTCACCGGGTTGCCGCTGATATCGAGATATTGCAGCTTAGACATGGATACAAGGGCGTCGAAGGACTCGATGCCCTGGTCGACCAGCGCCAGATGGGCGATGTTCCGCTTTTGTGCGACGAGCTCCAGCACGCTGGGATTGCCCGGCTGGACCTTGGATTTTCCCACGTACCATGCCCCGTTCACCCGACGGATCGCCGAGGGGTCGGCCGCCATGGTGTTGCCGCAAAGGTACAGGGACGCCTCCTCGTAGTTTCTCAACAGGATATCCCGGGTGACGGAGTCCTTGAACTCCAAGGGCGTCGCTTCGGGGGTCGCTTCGGCTTGGCCGCTCTGGACCGTCGACGTTTCCCCTATCGCGGGCTTGGCGCTCAAGAAGGAGAACCAGCCGGAGAAGTAGCCGACCATAAAGAGCAGGGTCAGCAGGAAGAAGGACGCGAAGACGATGGAAACGATCCGCCAGACGTTCCAGCCCGGACCGACGTGCACGGGCCCGTACCCGGTGACGCCGTCCCCCAGGTAGGCCGAGCCCAGGAGCGATCCCAATGTTTTGGCCACTTCCTCCGGCGCGGTGCTCTCGGCGTGGACGACGGTGGCCGTGGAGAACTGCATGGCAAGATCGCTGGGCAATTCCAGAGGCTCCAGGAACACGCAGATCATGGGCTTGCGCTCCGATACGGCGTAGTTCGCCTCCCGGATGCAGTTCTGGGAGTTCAGAAAGCGAGCGGAAAGGAAGAACACCACGGTCCCCGCCTGCAGCAGGTGGGACGCCACCGCCTCCGGCCAGTTGGTCCCCGCTTCGATGCCGCCGTCATACCATTGCCTAAACAGATCCCCGTTCAGCGCGCCGATTACGGGCAGCACCCGATCGGCATCCCCGTGGGCATAGCTGATGAACGCATAGGGGTCCGTGCCGGAATAGGTTTTGTACACCGGAAATTTCAATTCCCTCATATGCCCCCGAAGACCTGCCTTTCCAAATAGTGCGATACGGTAAAAACAGTATATCCGCCCGCAGTGGTTTTTGCAATAGCAGCCGGGGCGGGCTTTTTTTCGTTCATGCAACCTAACGGGGGGCTGGGCGGTGTTGTGGGCAGAAAGGAAGGAAAAGGACCATGAAACCATATCTGTGCTGGCTGCTGACAGGGCTGTTGCTGCTGACGGGATGCGTCCAGCCCCAGGGGGACGGGGATCCGCAGGAGGCCAGGCCCACCGTGACCGTGACCTATTACAGCGAGCCCACCGCCGTGGCGCCGGCTGCGGAACTGCCGGACGTGGCCGGATACGACGACTTCATGAGCGTGCTGTCCGCCGCCGTGTTGGACGGAACGGGGAATAAAAATCTGTCCCCCGTCAGCGTGTATATCGCCCTCAGCATGGCCGCCGAGGGAGCTCGTGGGGAGACCCAGGGGGAGCTGTTGGCGCTCCTGGGGGCGCAGGACGCCGCGGACATGCGAAGGACCGCCCAAGAGCTGCTGAGCAGCCTGGAGGTCCGGGGGGAGACCGGGGAAATCGCCCTGGCCGATTCCCTCTGGCTGGGGGAGCAGGACGAAAGGGTCCGGTTTTACGAGGCGTATCTGGACGTACTCAGGGACAGCTACGGCGCCGAAGCCCGATCCGTCCGCTTCGGGGACCCGGCCGCCGGAGCTCAGATCGCGGGTTGGATCCGGGAGAAGACCCGGGAGAAGGTGCAGGTGTCGGAGGACGCCATGCGGTTCGACGGGGATACCCTGGCGGTGCTGATCAACACCGTCTTTTTGAAGGACAGCTGGCGGGAGCCCTTCCACGAGGACAGGACGGAGCAGGGCGTGTTCCACGGCCTGAACGGGAAGGAGGGCATGGCGGACTATATGCGGCGGACGGATAGGAACGGGACCATCGTCCGGGGGGAAGGGTTCTTGCGGTATGCCCTGCCCCTCAACGAGGTGGGGCGGATGGTGTTCGTGCTGCCGGACGAGGGCGTGCCGCTGGAAAGCCTGCTGGGCAGCCCCGAGAAGGTTACGGCGCTGCTGCGGGACGGAGAGGAGAAAAACGCGGATGTGGACCTGATGGTGCCCAAGTACAGGTTTCAGGATCGGACGGACCTGGAGGAGATCCTGCAGTCCCTGGGCGTCAGGACCTGCTTCACCGGCATGGCGGACTTCTCCGGGATGACGAACACGCCCGCCCACGTAAGCCGGGTGCTCCAGGAGAGCTATATCGGCGTGGACGAGAAAGGGGTGGAGGCGGCGGCCTATACGCTGGTGGCTCTTGCTAAGAGCGCGGCCATCCCCGTGGAGCGGGAGAAGATCGACTTTCATCTGACCCGGCCCTTCCTCTACGCCATCGAGAGCCGGGACGGCACGGTACTTTTCCTGGGCACCGTGGCGGAACCGGTCCAGGAATGATCCTATTGAAATAAAGGCTGGGGATAGGCACAAATGCCTATCCCCAGTATCGTTTTATGCTTCTAAATAAGAGAAAGTTTTATTTGTCCGTATGCAGGTCCACCTGCTGGTGCGCGAGGGGCAGCTGGTTCTCGGTGAGGGCCTTCTGAACGGCCTCGTTGAGCCCGAAATACACGGTCCAGTAGTCGCCGGACTTGAACCAGGTCCTGAGCTTGAAGGAGGGCAGGC
>JAEEGH010021125.1_pt1 | contig 13473 bp, 19 predicted proteins | sample 9134181 | NCBI WGS metagenome assembly JAEEGH01 (sample SAMN16246544, study PRJNA631951) | gut metagenome | biome: gut microbiome; feature: rumen; material: DP-attached | host: Bos | place: Iran: Karaj | collected 2018-10
CCAGCGGCTATACCGTGCAGTTGAGTGTGAAGTTCCGCAAGGCAGTTCCGACAACGGAGCCAGAATTGACCATACGGGCCAAAGTGACAAAACAGGTGAGAAACCTTGCCTATATCAGTGCGGAGATCACCAATTCGAAGGGTGAACTCTGCAACGAGGGCGAGGCCATCTACTTCCTGATGAACGAGGAAAAAGCTAAGGAAATGGGATTTCTGCATTGCGAAGTGGAAGAAAAACAATAAAACGATAGAATTATGAAGTACCCATGTGAGAATTGCAAGCTACGTGCTGCGTATGACAAGAATCCGAAGTCATTAATTGGACGCTTCTGGCGTTGGCAAATCAACTTCTGCCCCAGTTGGCGAGGCTACTTTAAGTCGCTGCCACCTGAGAAACAGGAAGAGTTTCGCAAGAAGTATGATTTTTGGAAGTATCAATAATTTGTAAATCGCAGATCTATGAAGTATCTCAAATTATTTTTCCGTTTGCTGTTGGGTCTGTTTATGACCTATGCAGGTTTCAGTCATCTGACATTCAACCGTCAGGAGTTTGTGGCACAGGTGCCCACATGGTTGCAGTTCAGTGAAGGCTTTACCGATTTCGTGGTACTGGCATCGGGCGTAGTGGAGATCGCTCTTGGCCTTGGCATGCTGTTGTTATGGAAGAAAAAGGCAGTGGTAGGTGCATTACTGGCCCTCTTCTATGTCGCCATCTTCCCTGGTAACATCAACCAGTACGTCAATCACATTGATGCCTTTGGTCTCACCACTGACAATCTGCGTCTTATCCGTCTGTTCATCCAGCCAGTCCTTATTTTCCTTGCTCTTTGGAGTACAGGCGGCTGGCAGCAGCTGAAAGAATGGTGGCAGTGTCTAACAAAGTCTAAGAAGGCATAAAATATGAGTATGCTCACCACTGTCCTGGCAATATTGGTTGCCTTGGAACATCTGTACATCATGTTCCTCGAAACCATCGCGACGGGTTCTGAAAGCACGTCAAGGGTGTTTGGCATCAGCATTGACCAGCTGAAAAGTAAGACCATCGCAACGCTGCTGAAGAATCAGGGCGTGTATAACGGTCTGATAGCAGTTCTCCTATTAGTAGCTGTCTGGCAGAAGGATCTACTGTGGACACGGTTGTTGCTGGGCTATATCGTGTTAGTGGCACTCTATGGTAGTCTTACCAGCAATCCAAAAATCATCCTGAAACAAGGCGGATTGGCCATCTTGGGGTTAATCTGTAGTTTTATCTGAGTGTATGAAAACAGAGATACGGTTATTGCCACTTCGGGAGGCACAGACCATTGCTTTCAAGAAAGAAATGCAGGAGGCATTCCAGCATGGATTTCAGTCGTACTATAAAGAAGACAACCAATGGCAGGTATTGCCTGATAAGGATTTCTATCAGTCTTTAGTAGCTGAGGATGCAGAAGCCTACGAAGCTATCGACACCGATGGTCAGCGTGTGGGTGGTGCCATCATTGCCATCGATGCCGCCAAGCATCATGGTGAATTATCATTTCTTTATGTGAAGGTAGGCGTGCAGAGTAAGGGCATCGGACAGGCGATTTGGAAAGCTATCGAAGCACTGCATCCTGAAACGGAGGTATGGGAAACCTGCACTCCATACTTCGATCGTCGCAACATCCACTTCTACATCAACCGTTTAGGGTTCCATGCCGTCGAGTTCTTCAATGAGCATCATCCAGACCCGCACATGCCAGAGCAGTTTGACCAGGAGGACGGGCTGTTCAGATTTGAGAAGAGAATGAAAGAAATATGAGAAAAGCAAGCAGAGAGATGGATGCCGCCTTCGCATTGGAGGTGTTGGATAAGGCTCCATACGTGACAGTTAGCATGACAAAACCCGATGGGACTCCATACGGATTGCCTCTGTCGTTGGCTCGCATTGACGAAAATACGTTTTATTTCCATTGTGCTTTGGAGGGTGATAAACTTGATTGCATTGCACACTGTCCCACAGTATTCTTGTCGGCTGTTACCAAATGTGCCCCTACGGTAGGCCCCAAAGATGGGAGCTTTACGCTACAGTACCGATCGGCAACTGCCATCGGTAAGGCAGAGATCGTGACAGACCGTGAAGAGAAGATTACGGCATTGAGAGCCATCTGCCAGCGTTTCCTCCCTCACCACATGGACGCTTTCGAAGACGCTATTGCCCGCAGCCTTGACCGTACAGCAGTAGTTCGCATCACCCTGACAGAACCTCCCGTTGGCAAACGCAAGCAGTATGATAAGCAAGGAGAAGAAATGAAATGGGGACGAATGGAATAAGAAACATGAGCATAAAACTGATTATATTCGATTTTGACGGGACGCTGGGCGACACCAGACGGAACATCGTCACGACCATGCAGATGACCATCAAGGAGATGCAACTATCAGAACGTAGTGAAGCGGAATGTGCATCCACTATAGGCTTGCCGTTGGCAGGATGCTTCAAGACGCTGTTCCCTGATATTCAGGAAGAGCTCATCCCCCGTTGCGCAGAGACCTACCGTAGGATCTTCAACGAGAATCTGCAGAAGATTACGCCGGAAGCCTTTCCTGGTGTTGTCAAGACCTTGAAAACCCTGAAGGAACAAGGCTTAGAGCTCACTATCGCTTCGTCCCGTTCACGCAATTCCCTCACAGAGTTGGGTCACAATATGGGTATCACCGATTATATCTCTTATTTAATAGGGGCAGATGACGTGAAGGAGGCAAAGCCCAAGCCGGAACCTGTGTTGAAGACTCTTGCTGCGATGCACTATACTGCCAATGAAACGCTTGTCGTAGGAGATATGGCCGTTGATATTCTGATGGGAGCCAATGCTGGTGCTAAGACTTGTGGAGTAACATGGGGCAACGGAACCAGAGAGGAATTCAAAGAGGCCGGAGCCGACTTTATCATCGATAGAATGGAGGAACTCATAAGAATAGTATGAATCCGATAGCCGTCCGACTTCTCAACCAACAGCTTGCTGCGCCTCAGTTCAGTGATCCTGCCGAGGTGGTCAGCTACATGGGTGCCATGCAGGCACAGGAGTACCGCATGATGCGGTGGGCTGTGGAGATGCGGACGCGCAAGCCATCGGCAAAGGCATTCAAACGGGCTTTCGACAGTGGGAGGATTATCCGTTTGCATCTGATGCGAGGCACTTGGCAGCTTGTGGCCGCCGAGGACTACTGGATGATGATTGGCCTTTGTGCGCCCAAGGCCATCGCTGTTACGAAGGGCTGGATGAGCAGCAACAAAATCAGCATTCCTGACGAGGAACTGATGCGCGTCCGTGACATCTTTGCACAGTCGGCTGCCGACTTGGGGAGTGCGACGAAAGAGGATTTAGTACGTGCTTTGGCGGAGAAAGGCATAAGTTTAGATGACCATCGGCTGTCGTACCATATCCGTATGGCCGAGATGTCGGGCACCCTCTGTAGTGGCGAACTGTTGCCGATGAAAGCCACTTACGCACTTGCTGCCGATAAAGTGAAGCCAATGGCAAAGATGGATAAGGACGATGCCTTGATACGGTTTACTCGTAAATACTTTCAGAGCCGTCAACCCGCCACCTTGGAGGATTTCGTCTGGTGGTCAGGCTTGAACATCAGTGACTGTCGGAGAGGAATTGCACTTCTGGGCGACACTATTCATATGGAGAAGTGGAAGGGTAGGGAGTTCTACTTGACCGATGATTGCCGCACAAGAGGCTTCAGGAAAGGCAAGTTTCTCCTGATTCCTCCTTACGACGAATACCTTATTAGTTATAAGTCCCGTGATATCGTGCTCCCTCTTGAACACCGACATCATGCCCACAACAACAGCGGCATCTTCCAGCCCGTCATCGCTTATGACGGAACCATCTGCGGTAACTGGTCACCATTTAGGGATGACTGTCAGGTGAGTTTCTTTGAAGATGGCTTTGAAACGGATAGTGTTAAAGAGTCGTGGAAGGCGTATAAGAATTATCGTGAGAAGTAACCTGCCATGGAGAAGATCAAGTGTACCATAGAGCGAATCACGTTCCAGAATCCTGAGAATGGCTATTCCGTCCTTCAGACCACTATTAAGGGCTACAGGGAGGAACAAACTGTTGTCGGCATCTTCCATGAGGTGACAGTGGGTGCTGTCCTTACCGTAGAGGGGAACTGGCGCGTTGACAAGCGTTATGGCAGACAGTTCGCAGCTGAGAAGTGGACTGAGGAACTTCCGGCAGATATCATCGGTATTGAGTTCATAGAAAAGGCTTATCATAACCAGTGGATGAGATTTTATGAACTCTTTGATGTTCAAATGACCGACCGTGAAGCCGACCTCGACAGAGCCAGGAATAAACTGCATGGACTCATTGAGACGATGACCTATGTACTACAACAGGCAAAACAGCAGGGCAAGACAGATAAGAAGGCAGAGTATTTCACAGAGAAGGAACTACCCCAGCTCAATGGTACTTTTATTCAGTTTCTGGAGTGGGCTAAGTCCGATGAGTTCTGGTCTGTTCGTAAGAAGGATGAAAGGCAAAGAGCAGCTGAAATCAAGGCAGAAATGCTAAAGGAGCAGAAAGAAATAATCAGGCTTATCAAGGAATGTGAGTACAGGGCCGAAGAAGAGCTGCAGATAGCCCAGACGGTACTGAACAATATAGAGACGAAATTATAACACCGAATGGCGCAGGCATTGGTTACTTATTCAGTACGGGATGTATCTAGAAGTTTCCGAGGTTTCATGACTACGCCGAATATAGCTGATGCTGTTAGATACTGCTGCCTGTGATGGGTGGCAGTATTTTTATGGCATAAGAAAAGAGCCAGACCTTTCGATAAAGCTAAAACGATTCATGTATGCCATATTCTATAATATCAAGTGTTTCATAGGGTGACCACCCCATTGGTTATCATTCACGTATTGGAAGCCCACGGAGGTGTATAATGCCTCGCCGACTGGATTGTCCTTATCTACTAAGAGTCCGACACGCGGCAAATCCAAAAGATTGGCCCGTTCCTTGGTAGCCAACAGCAGCTTTCGGGCAATGCCCTGACGACGATATTCAGGGAGCACGGCCAAAGAATCGAGGTACAGTTCACCTGCCTGAGTCTCATCGTCCATTCCCGAATGGTCCTTGCCGATTTGTTCTTTGGCTGCCTCGATAAAGGCGCGACGAAGTTCATGCAGGCATCCACCATCATAGCTGACGGAAATGCCAACAACCTGTTCAGCATCCATTGCTACCAAGGTGTTTTGATAGCTGTACTGCGAATCCTCGCGCTCCACAAGCATGGTCATCATCTTGCGGAAATCCTCCAGTCCGTGGCCCTCGCCACAGAAATACAAGCAACAGTCATCCGTCATGGCCGTCATTATCAGGCTGGCAATCTCTGCTGCTTGGCTCTTGCTTGCTTCCCTAATCTCTATCATTCCTTCTTTTTCTTAGCGTTAGCATTGAGTTTCATAATTTCGCCCCAGCGCGTGGTCGGCGACGGACTCTTGAAATCGTGCTTGATGGCATTGGCAAAGACATCGGCCTTTCCCTTACCATCCTTTTGGGTGTATTGTTGCGAACCAAGTACAATCGTCTCGCTTCCATGCATTCGGTTAATCCTGTCTACCACCTCGTCAAGCCGCTTCATTTTCTGGAACTGTTCGGCATTGATGTCGAAGAGATCTTGCTGAATGGGAGAGTCGGCACCGATGCCCATGACGATGACTCCGGCTTTCTTGTACTGGTATCCCTGACGATAGATTTTCTCAAGGACTTGGTTCGCGGTCTGAGTAATGGTTATAGTGGAACTTGTCGGGGTGATTAGACGCTGCTCCTGAAAGTTCCAGTACTGTGGCAAATCTTCACGGAAAGCGTTTGTATTCAGGAACACACCGACAATAGAGGCCACCGTGTTCTGCATTCTCAGTTTCTCAGCACAGCGGGCAGCATAGTTCGAGACATGGGTACGTAGCGTTTCTAAATCACCTATCATGCCGTTGAACGAACGGCTGGTACAGATGGATTTCTTTTTTGTAAGCTCCTCATTCGGCACCACGTCCTCACCGTTCAGCTCCTGCCAGGTGCGGACGATGTTGATGTTGTTGAACGTCAGCCGTACCCAGTCCTTGTGGTGCTGTGCAAACTCATAGGCAGTCTTTACACCGAGGGCTTGTAATTTGGCGGCATAGCGTCTGCCGATGCCCCAGACATCATCAATCGGGAAAAGCTTCAGGGCTTTGATGCGTTTCTCGTCGGAGTCAATCATGCAGCAGTGCCGGTAGCCCTGATACTTCTTCGCAAAGTGCGAGGCCATCTTTGCCAGTGTCTTGTTGGGAGCCAGTCCGATACTGACAGGCATACCCACATATCGCTTAATCTTCTTGTGCAGGTTCTCACCCCATTGTTTCAAGTCCAGATGATCCATACCGTCAAGATAGACGAAGCACTCGTCGATGGAATATCTGAAATAAGCAGGAACCTCTTGGGCAATAAGGCTCACTATACGACCAGTCAATTCTCCATAGAGTTCATAGTTCGAGGAGAATACTGCAATCTTAGTGTTGGGGAATTGCTGTGCCAATTGATAGTACGGTGTTCCAGCCTTAATTCCTAACGCCTTGGCCTCATTTGAACGGGCAACTATACATCCATCGTTGTTCGAGAGGACTACCACTACAGCATGTTCCAAATCTGGCCGGAATACTCTCTCGGCCGAAACATAACAATTATCTGCGTCTATGATGCCGTACATATCAGAACCTTCCTAACGCCTCAATCACCTTTACCCAGTCCGTCTCTGCCTCGAAGCCGAACTTGTCGTCAATCCCCACGTTGAAATAGAGTTTTACCTCAAAGTTCTGGAAGCTCGTCTTTCCCACTTCAGGATTCTCGTTGGCATAGTCGAAACGGATGCCCTCCTCTGCAAAACGGCTTCTGTAAATAGCCATCTGCTCATCGTAGCATCCGCTCCAGAGAATCATGCAGATGTCGTCACGGTTGGTCATCAGCTGCAAGGCCTCACGGGCATACGGATAGTAGTCGTAGGTCTCCTCATTCTCATAGCAGGCCCGTAGAATGGTATCGTGAATATCCACTACGACGTAGATTTTCTCCCAGTTCTTCTCATTCTTACGGTTGAAAGCAACCTCAAATGCCTTTCCTATATCCATCTTACACCTTCTCCAAAGTCCTAATCACGTGAATTACTACTCCCCAGACCTCGAAATACTCAGGCGTATCAATCTTGAATACCGGGTACTCGTCATTGGCAGGGCGCAGCTCGATATAGCCGTCGTCTTTATGTTTCAGATCGAGATATTTCATCGTAAATCCTTCACCACCCCACCAAGCCACGACAATGGAGCCATCATGAGGCTGAACAGCCCTGTCGATAATCACACGGTCGCCGTCGAAGATGCCAGCGTCTATCATGGAATCCCCTTCGACATCGCCGTAGAACGAAGCTTCTGGATGTTTGATGTAGTCGCGGTTGAAGTCCAGCGTCTCGTGCGAGTAGTCAATGTTGATGGGGAACCCTGCTACGACCTCCGCACGTTCCAGCTCCAGTTTGGTGTCAAATACACCTTTGATTATCTTTATATTGCCCATAAATCCTAATAATTCTCAAAACATTTCGCAAAGTTAGCGAAATTTCGGCATTTATTGGTAACTTTGTGCACATATTTAATTGTATTTATGAGAAAAGCAAGCTTTATTTTGGCAGCAGCCATGTTGATGGTGTCAACTGCGGTGATGGCTCAACAAGCATCAAAGGTGTATCTCACAAGGGAGATTTCACCAGAATCGTTAGTAAAAATCTACAAGGCACTGGGCGTAGAAGCCAAGGGTCGTGTGGCAGTGAAAATGTCAACAGGCGAAGGCAGCAATCCCAATTACCTGAAACCTGAGCTGGTTAAGAACCTGATATTGGAAGTGGACGGCACCATCGTAGAATGTAACACCGCCTATAGCAGTGGTGCAGGAAACGAGCAGGATGACCGAAACTCTTCGGCCAACCACTGGAGGGTGATTGAACGCCACGGATTTCTTAAGTATTTCCCCGTAGATATCATGGACGAATACGACGAGATACGCATCCCTGTGAAAGACCAGTCGCACATCAAGTACGACATCGTAGGCGGACACATGGCCAACTACGACTTCATGATTGCCCTCAACCACTTCAAGGGGCATCCCATGGGTGGCTACGGTGGTGCGTTGAAGAACCTTTCCATCGGCTGTGCCAGTCAGAACGGCAAGGCTTACATCCACTCGGCTGGCAAGATGGAAAAGCTGGATATGGGCAAGCTGTGGACACCGGAGTTCATCGGTAATCAGGATGGCTTCCTCGAAAGTATGGCAGCAGCAGCTCAAGCCGTGGTGAACTACTTCAACAAGAAGCAGGGCATTATCTACATCAGTGTGATGAACAACATGTCGATAGACTGTGACTGTGTGGATCATCCAGAACCTGTGAAGCTGGAGGACTATGGCATCCTCGCCTCTACAGACCCCGTAGCCCTCGACCAGGCTTGCATCGACATCATCAACCAGCAGAAGGTGACTGCCAAGAACGACCCCACCGATTTGCTTAAGCGCATTGACAAGCAGCATGGTACACACACTATCGACCATGCCGCCCAGATTGGCCTTGGCTCCAAAAAGTACGAACTGGTAAATCTGGATCTATAAATTTGGAGAGGTTCTTATTATAAGGGAATTGATGAAAATAATAATATCCATAGTATGCATGATAATGGTCACAATGTCAAGCGCATTGGCACAGCAGGCTGATGTTCCTGTCATTCTGACCGCCGGACAATCGAATGCCGATGGACGTGTGCAGGTTGCTGAACTCCCCGATTATGTCCATTATGACTATTGCCTATGGAGCTATGGCAGTGGTGACTACCTGAAGGCAACAGGCGACTTCAAGCCTTTCTCCCCTACAGTGGCCAGGAAGGACCTTGGTGACCGCTGGGGTTTCGATGCCATCGTCTATTACCTGCTGGAGCAGCAATGGCTGCAGCCTTTCTATGTCATCAAGCAGACGATGGGCGGTACAGCCATCGACACCACCTGCACACACAGTACGAATGGGTGGTTCTGGAGTGTAGATGCCAAAGAGAAGTCACTTCTAAATGCCTTTTGCAAGCAGATAGATGATTGTCTGAAGCAACTGCCTGTTAACTATGATATTAAGTGTCTGCTTTGGCACCAAGGCGAAAGTGACATGACGGCAGCCGGCCGTTATCACGACAACCTGCAAGCAGTCATTACCCATATCCGTCAGCATCTGGTTAAGGTGACTGGCAGAATAAAATATGCTTCACTTCCCGTCATCTGCGGCACTTTTGCCAAAGAAAGCCGTCAGGGGTCACCAAAAGTCGCGGAGGCACTGTATCAGCTGGAGCGTGAAGACCAGCATTTCCATGTAGTTGACGCCAGTGACCTCTCACTTCAAAGCGACAAACTGCATTTCGATGCCCATGGAGCAGAGAAATTGGGACAGCGTATATTCGACAGAATGAAAAATATAGTAAATAACAAAAGCAATATGAAGAGTTTCAAATCAACTGCGTGGCTGTTGCCACAACCCGTGCTGATTATCGGCACTTATGACAAAGAAGGTAAGCCCAACGCCATGAACGCTGCCTGGGGCGGTCAGTGGGATATGAACGAAATCGTCATCTCACTCGGGTCTCATCAAACGACTGACAATCTGGCCGTGAATCCGGAGTTGACAGTGGCTTTTGCTACTGCTGAGACGATGGTAGCCTCTGACTATGTAGGTATCGTAAGTGGTAGGAACACTCCAGACAAGATGGAGAAAACAGGCTGGACAATCGAAAAAGCTCCCAACGTGAATGCCCCAGTATTCAAGGAGTTCCCGATGACGCTGGAATGTCGTGTGAAACAAAAGATTGACGAGAGTGAGACTGGCTACTACCTCGTGGCTGAAATCGTAAACATCCTCTGTGACGAGAAGTATCTGGCCGATGACGGTAAGCCTGATGTGGAGAAGATGGGACTGATTACTTTCGATCCCGTTCACCACACCTACATCCAGCTTGGCAAGACCGTTGGCAAGGCATTCTCTGATGGAAAGCAACTGAAATAGAACATGTTCAGCTTAACATATAAGGTAACGACAAGCACCTGTGACAGCGAGGGGAAGCTGAAACTCTATTCAGCTCTCCAGATGATGCAGGATTGCTCAGAAATGTGGATCGACAGCGAACCGGAAGTCAAGGACTACTTCGTGCAACAGAATATGGCTCAGCTCTTGGCAACACGCCAAGTTGAGATTATCCGTGTGCCTGACTACAAAGAGGAGTTGACGGTGACAACCTCCGTCTATGGCATGAAACCCATGTTCGGATTCCGCAATACGTTCATCTACGATGCACAGGGGAATCCCTGCTACAAGACTTGGAGCATGGGCGCATTCGTTGACAAGGCGGCAGGCAAACTGAAACGTGTTGACGATGCGACCATACAATCGATGAAGCTGGAGCCACAACTGGAGATGAATTACAAAGACCGCCGCATCATCCTGCCTAAGACGGAGGGTGAAGTGCTGGAGCCAATAAAGGTGCTTCGTGCCGACATCGACTACAACAAGCATCTGAATAATGCCAACTATGTCCGCATGGCGATGGAACTGTTGCCGGAGGATTTCGTGGTTCGAGGTCTTCGTGTGGAATATCGCGTAGCTGCCAAACTTGGTGATTGTCTCACTCCTACTATTTACAAAACAGCTGACGGCATCATCGTTTCCCTGTCTATAGGGAGTGAAGTGAGTGCTATCATTGAGTTCAGTAAATGACATAGTAATTCGATTATGAAGATAAAAAACATCATGCTTATGACAGCAGTAGCAACAGCAGCTCTGACGGGTTGCGGCAGTAAAGAAAATAAGGTAGAGACAACCGAGTTTGTGGACGACGTAAAGGTGTCACTGGCCGATAGCGGGCGCATAGACTTGAATGCGTTGCAATGGACGAGGGAGCCTAAAGCCTTTGAGATCAAAGGTGACACCATTGCCATCACTACCGCTCCGCACACCGACCTGTGGCAGCGCACGTACTATCACTTCCAGAACGACAATGCCCCTGTGCTGCAGATGAAGACAAAGGAGAAATTCTTCAGCTTCGTTGTGAAGACCGACTTCACGCAGAGCCATCAGCGCTTTGACCAGTGCGGCATCGTGATGTATCTGGATAGCGAGAACTGGCTGAAAGGTTCTGTGGAATATGAGAACGACGAGTTCCAGCACTTAGGCAGCGTAGCCACCAACAAGGGTTACTCTGACTGGGCTACGACGGCTATCCCTGCCGATGTCAAGACAATGTGGTACCGTTTCTCGCGTCGAGAGGATGACTACTGCATTGAGTGCTCTCAGGACGGCGTGAACTTCAGCCAGATGCGCATCTGTCACATGTATGCTGCTGCCGACGAAATCAGTTTCGGCATATATGCCTGTTCGCCAGAGGAATCGTCATTCACAGCTATCTTTTCAGAAATGAAGATTACCGAGTGTGCTTGGAAAGCTCATGATGGCCAGCAGCCGGACTTGTAATCTCACTCGCTAATCAGTTACCACATCGCTGAAATGCTCCTTGCCCCAGGCTATCAAGGCGGTGAGGGTTGGCATGAGCGACTTGCCGATGTCGGTCAGGGAATACTCTACGCGGGGAGGAACTTCTGGATAGACCTTGCGATGGACAAGGTGACTCTGCTCCAGGTTCTTGAGCGTCTGCGAGAGCATCTTTTGAGAACAGTCCGTCATCAGGCAGCGCATCTCGTTGAAGCGCAGTACACCAGTCTCGCTGACGTGCAGCTGATAGAGCACCAACATCGACCACTTGTCGCCAAAGCGACTTATCACATTGCGTATCGGACACGCTAAATACTCTGCCTGTATATCTGCCATAACTATAGAATTTTCGGCAAAGGTAGCAAAAAGTTACCAACTTACGACATTATACTATGTTAATCTGAGTTAAAGTGGTTTTCGCCGAAGTGCGATAACATCCCAATTCCTACTTTTTGGTAACTATCCCACCAAAAAGTGCCTTCTTGTGGGAATGAAATAATCGCCGTACCTTTGCACCGTCAAAACGAAATAGTAACAATTAAAATGTATAAGAATTATGAAACAGATTGAGACAACAAAGAGTGGTAAGAATTACAAAGTGATTAACGTTGGTAAGTTCAGCGACCTGATGGACTACGAGCTTCCTCTTGGCCCGGACTTCACACTTCACGGTAAGGTGTTCGCTGGTCAGGCTGTAGGCGCAACAGGTAGCGACCTGTCGTTCCAGACGCTCGTTCCTGGTCAGGACAGCGGTTTCCTGCACACCCACAAGACTCACGAGGAACTTTACATTATTCTGAAAGGTGAGGGCATGTATCAGGTAGATGGCGAGCAGATTCCCGTCAGCGAGGGCAGTATCGTACGCGTAGATCCTGCTGGCAAGCGTGCGCTTAAGAACACTGGCAGCGAGAACCTGACAATGATGTGCATCCAGTACAAAGCCAATGCTTTTACTGAGGCAGACAGTCCCATGGAGGACGGTGTGATTCTGCAGGAAGAACTGAAGTGGTAATCCGAAAGGTATGCTTAACAAATCACTGCAGTTTTTAAGCGAGCACAAGGAGGTTGCCTTCGCCACCTGCGGGGGCAATCTCCCTAAATTACGCATGTTTCAGGTGATGAAGCAGGATGGCAATGTACTCTACTTTGCCACTTCTGCCAAAAAAACCGTTTACAGAGAACTGAAGGAGAATCCCAATGTTGAATTACTGGCATACGCCGATAATATCTCCGTTCGTTGCTCTGGCATGGTGAACTTCTATGTAGATGATGATCAAAAGCGTTGGATATACAATCATAATGATGTTCTCTCGCGTCTCTACAATAGCTACGACCAGTTGGAATACTTCTGTCTCCCTATCGCTGACCTCGACTATTTCGACCTCAGTCCAACGCCCCCTGTCAACCAGCATTTCGACCTAATGGCAGGCGAAATTGATAATGGTTTCGTGGGTGAGCGCTTTTGCAAATAATCAATTCGGGTGTTTTTCCTATTCAGGTTTAGGGAAAACACCCTTTCAGTTTAGGATTATTCCTTTTGAAATGCCGAGAAAAATGCCGTACTTTGCACCGAGAAAAAGAAATAAATGTCTCACCATTTAAAATATAGGAGATTAAGATATGAAGAAGATGATGATTCTGGCAGTGATGATGGTCATGACTATCTCGGCCAACGCAATGAGCTATAATGCAGCAAAGCACGAAGCACTGTTCCTGAGCGACAAGATGGTTTACGAGCTGAACCTCACTGCTGCACAGTATGAGGCTGTCTATGAGATCAACCTCGACTACCTGATGAGCCTGAACGGACACGGTGATGTCTTCGGCATCTGGTGGGATCGTCGTAATGCAGACCTCCGCTTTGTGCTGAACAGCTGGCAGTTCGATAAGTACA
>JAEEGH010021126.1_pt1 | contig 13470 bp, 9 predicted proteins | sample 9134181 | NCBI WGS metagenome assembly JAEEGH01 (sample SAMN16246544, study PRJNA631951) | gut metagenome | biome: gut microbiome; feature: rumen; material: DP-attached | host: Bos | place: Iran: Karaj | collected 2018-10
ATTCACTTTTCAGTGAAATCACTTAGACTAAGCAAAAGCCATAATTACCTTAAAGGTTATTATGGATCGTTTACTCTTTTATGGCGCTGTAGAAATCCTTAATAAATCCTACTGAACCAGTTATAACCTGAAACAGTTCCAGATCCTCAGAGAGAACTCTTTTGGCAAAATTGTCATATTCATCAATCATTATGTAAAGTGATTTTTTAGCCGGATACAGCTTATATGCTTTAAAAAAAGCTCTGATAAAACCGGAAGGGGTTTTCTTTTCTGCTTCGGTAGGATTGAAAACAAAGTCCGGATAACGTTCGATAAAATCTGCAATTCCCAAATCAACAGCTATGATAAAGCTGTCAATTAGCGTATCACGTTCATATCCGGATATTCCTGAAAAGTCAAAATCGATTACGTGATAGGTATTATGGCTTGCCAGATTTTCGGCATATATTTTCTTTGTTGAAAAGATTTCATCATACCGGTCTTTATATGAAAGATCGTAAAAGCATTTGAGCATCTGAACAAAGGTACTTTTACCGAAGCGTCTAGGACGAAGCAGTACAGGATAGGGAGTCATTCCTTCATCGTCAAGAAATTCTATGATGCCGCTTTTATCAGCAAAAGCCAACCTTCTGGCTCTAAATGTTTCGTAAGCCACCTGCCCGTACGGGGTGTTTAACAGTTCAACTTTATCCTTGCTCATAATGTCCCTTATCCGCAATCTTTCCAATACCGATCTGTTGCACAGCTATTCGAGAACAAAACCGTACTGTCAAATTTATAAAACTCCTACACCGAATATTATAGGCAAATTCTGTAAATATCAACCTACGCGGCATTTTTGTGATATCGTCGGCACATCCGGTAAAAATCAGGACAGTTCGGAAGTATCACCGCAGCATTGTTCTACCGGATTAAACCATACAAACCGCAGCCCGCAGAAATAAAAAAGCCCCCGACGTAAAGTTCATCAGGAGCTGCAATACTCTACACAACAGAACAGTCCTACTTGCTGTCGTTTCTGAAGTCACGCTGCATCACAATAATACCGGCATCGGTATCACCGAGGTCACGGGCTTTCATAAAGTACGCCATTGATTTGTCACGATCCTTTCTGCCGTAATCATCGGTGTAGTATATTTCACCGAGATTCTTGAGTGCATCGATATTGCCCTTCTCAGCGGCGGCTTCAAACCATTTAATGGCGTAACCGACATCTGGAGAATCTATTCCCTCGCCCTTGAGCAGCATTTCAGCATAGCTGTTCTGAGCTGATGCGTCCGCAAGCTCGGCAGCAGTCTTGTACATATTGAAAGCCTTCTTCAGATCTTTCTCAACATACTCACCGTCGTAATAAATATTACCCAGCAGACGGGTTGCATTGGCATCCTTCTTTTCCGCAGAAGCCTTGAGCAGCTGCAGCCCCTTTTCAGTCTGCTGCTGTACTCCTCTTCCCTCCAGGTAGATGAAGGCAAGTTCCTCTACACATTCCGGACGTCCTTTTTGGGCAGCCTCCTCCAGATACGGGATTGCTTCAACAGGTTTGTTCAGCGCCAGCATAATTCCGTAGTCGGCCATGGCCGGAACATACTTGCGATCAGCCGCAGTTTTCAACAGTCTTTCTGCTATACCGGGATCGGTGGATTTGATCTTTCCTTCCCTGTAAAGGTTTGCCAGATCGTAGGTTGCTTTAGGATCCGCCTTGTCGGATGCCTTTTCAAGCTGAACTGCCGCAGCTTCATAATCGCCGTTCTTGATCAGCAAAGTGGCTAGACGGGATGCCGCATCACCGTTGCCTGCATCGGAAGCCTTCTGCAGATAACCCATAACCTCGCTCTCAGGCAGATCGGTGGTTTTACCTCTCAGATAAAGGTTTGCAATGTTGGTGGCAGCCTGTTCGTTGCCGGCGCGGGCGGCTTTGCCGTAGTAGAACTGAGCTTCAATCAGATCAGCCTCCACACCGATACCGTTTTCATACATGGTTCCAAGGTTGACCATGGCATCAGGCAGTCCTGCGTTGGCGGCAGATTTATAATAATCAGCAGCCTTTACCGGATCTTTCTGCGTGCCCCATCCGTTCTCATACATGGCTCCAAGCAGATTCACCGCTTCAAGTTTGCCGTTATCCGCCGCCTTCTGGCACGCGGTCAGTGCAACCTCGTAATTCTTATCCTGAAATCCCTGGAAGCATTCATTTGTTGTCTTGATCCTTGCTATTTCAGCCTCCGACTGCTCTGCAGATGCCGGAGCCGTCATTCCCAATGTAACCAATGCAACCACTGTACCGAGATAACGTAATTTCATCATTGATCCTTTTTTTACTAGACAAATACATCTTTCTAATTATACCTAGATCAGCCGGAACAAAACGATAAAAACAACATCGTCGGAATTATAAATGTGAAACATCTTACATAATTGGAAACCGGTCCGGCAAAAACAAAAAAGGACAGTCTGCACCGTACAGACCGTCCCATGGTGTTCTGCGCCGCGGACTACAGAGTATTATGAACCATACTGTCCCTGGCCTGATCAAGCAGGATCTTCGACTCCTTCAGGAACTGTTGCGAATAGGAGCCGAAATAGTCGCGGATATTGAGAAATTCCCTGATGAATGACTCCCTGCTGTAACTCTGCACCATTTTAACCTGCTCATCGATGCAGTCCCGGTAGGCCATGATATTTTCCACATTGCGTTCCGAGGACAGGATTATATCCGCATAGAGGGACGGATCCTGGGCAAACAGACGCCCCACCAGCATCAGTTCCAGCCGGTAGATCGGTGAACTTAACTGCACCAGGCGATCCAGATCCACCCGGTATTTCTGCAGATAGTAGCCGTATGCATAGGTGGTAAAATGACGCAGAGCCTGAATAAAACTCATGGCGCGATCGTGTTCATCCGCGGTCACCCGTTCAATTCTGGTACCCCAGATTTTCATCTGGGCCAACACCCATTCACACTGATCCTGATATCTGCCCTCGCAGCACACCACCACCTGCTTGGCCATGCTGGCAATATCCGGACCGAACATCGGATGAAGCCCCATTACCGGGCCGCGGTGGATCTTCAGCATTTTCTCAAGCGGAACCGCCTTCACCGAGGTGAAATCAGTCAGAATACAGTCTTCAGGCAGACTGCCGAGTTTTTCTATGGTTTCTCCGGTAACATCGATCGGAACACAGACTATAACCATGCCGGGATTGGCAAGCATTCTCTGTGCATCCGTCTCCCAGTTGCGGCGGCTGAGCACATCAACCTGATAGCCGGACAGTCTGAACATTCTTACAAAAATAGAACCAAGCTGGCCGTTACCGCCGATAATAACAATATTGCGTGCAGACGGATTTACACATTTGAAACCGGCATCGTGCTCGCTGCAGTAAGATTCGCGCATGATTCGGCGCAGCACATCCTCAATGAGCTGCGGTGAAATACCGTGCTTTTCAGCTTCGCTGCGGCGCTTCTCCAGCATATCACGCTCGCGATCCGGAGCATATACCGGGATCCCGAGTCTGCTTTTGATCTCACCGACTTTGGAAACCAGCTGAAGCCTTCTTTTCAGCAGTGTCACCAGTTCACGGTCAACCTCATCAATTCCCTGACGAACAACATCCAATTCTTCGCTCATAAAACAATTTCCTATTCGTCAATTTCATCCATGTAACTGTCGAGATTTTTCTGATCCTCAAGATCTTTGGCCTTCTGGGCCTCAATAATTCCCTCTTTTCCGATCACCTGTCCTTCCACATACTGCAGATAGAAATCACGGGAGGTGATATAAGGATCCACCGAGTTGTCGATCATCTCCTCATGGGCGATAAGATCCGCCCTGGTGTCAAGTACCGAAAGAGCGACATAGGCAATCCGCCAGCCCCAGTCAATCTGACTCCACGGCATATACGACTCATCCACCAGAGTCCCGACAATATTTCTCGGAGTCTGCATGGTGACAAAAGGGATCTGCATGTACGGACCGTTGTTTACGCCCCATTTTCCCAGCACCGTGCCGAAAGTCATGCGTTTCTGCTCCATGCCGAGGTGAGTGGCGACATCGAACAGACCCAGCAGGCCGATGGTGGAGTTAACCACAAATCTTCCCAGACTCACGGCTGAATCGGTAAATTCCGCAACAGCCAGATTGTTGACGGTATTGTTAACCTCTCTGATGTTTGACAGGAAGTTGTGAACACCGGTAACAATTGGCTTAGGCACATAATCAACGTAACTGTGGGCGACAGGTCTCAGACCGTAGCGGTCAAGATAGTCATAGTTGAAAGTCCATGCGGCACGGTTGGCAGCCTCAAAGGGATCTGACGAACTGCCGTGCAGTACCCTGTCCTTCGGCACCGGATTTTTTACCAGTGGACGATCCGAAACGAAATTCGGCAGCACCTGCGGTCCACCGCCGGCAAAACAGCTGCCTGAAGCCACTGCAAGAAACAGGGCGGCTCCAACGGCTGTCCTTTCAAAAAATTTAGTTCTCGACATTGTTGTTCTCTTTTCTAGATATTGCGATCCGGCAAACCGCCCGATCTTTCAAATATTTGTAACTGCTCATTTTACAACATCCGCAGGCATTGGCGAACAATTTAAAACAAAACCTGCGCTGACTGCCGCAAAAAAGCCGACTTAACGGAATTGTACCACAAATTGAACCTTCCCTTGAGGTCTAATTCATCCGAAGAATGACAAAAATTTTGATGTCACATACGATTTACCGGCCGCGGTTCCGGTACAATAGTATGATGGAGTAACGGTCAACGGATTAATGTATATGATTACGTCAGCAACGTCAGAAAAAAATATCGGGGAAGTTAAAACACCTGCCCCGTCGCGGGCCGCCGGAAAAACCACACCGGCAGCAAACGCAACAGCAACAGTTATGGGAGTGCAGAAAGCTCAGATCTCCGAACTGCTGTCATCACTGTCACTGGCTCAGGGCAAACTCCCCGAGTCCCTCTCCGCTAAACAGAACACCCTCATCCGGTATCTGTCGGCACTTGACGGCGGCCACGCCGCAGAACTCGGGAAAAACACCAATCCAACCGCCAAGCAGGTTGGAAGTCTGGTATCCCGGCTGATCGGAAAATTTCCGGATCTCAACCGGCAGATAAGCGACACTCTTTCCCGTCAGGGACTGTCAGGAAAAAGCGGAGATGCACTTTCCGCTGAAATATCCCAGAATCTGGCCAACCTGCCTAAAATAATTCAGGAAGGTGCCCCGGCCGGACGCGCCCTGGTTGAATTCTTTGCCCAGAGTGCCATCGCCAGGCTCGATCCTAAGAAACTGAATCAGACCCTTGTTAAGCAGATGAATAACAGCGGGCTGTCAACGGTCGCTGACACCACCCCCCGCCAGCAGCGCGAAATAGCAAAAGTGCTTGACTCGACTGTAGCTTTTATATACCGTAACCAGAATCGCCCGGCAGGAACCTCCGTTTCTGCAACAGCATCCGGTACAGCAGAACGTTCTTCAGCAGGCGGTGATTTTACCGATCCGACCTACCGCAATCCGGTTCAGAACAGGCAGACCTCCACTCCCCAGCTCAGCGCCGGTGAACAGTCTGCACTTATGGACAAGGTAAGAAATCTGCTTTCCGGAGCCGCACAGACTGCAATAAGCGCCAGGCTGATTGAAGCGCCGGGGCCGGGTGCGGCAGGCGAAGATGCCGACGTTTCAGAGGAATCGCTCAATAAAGCGGAACAGATGCTCCGCCAGTTCGTAAAAGAACACCCCGGTTCGTCAGACCGGCAGCCTTCCGATCTTTCCGATGCACTGAAACAGGCGGCAGCCTCCAGGACTGGGACTACCACTCTGGTAGATCTTGCCTCCGGTAAAAAGACCGAACAAACCGCTGTAGACACCGGCGCCACCCGGAAAACATCCGGTCAGACTCAGGAAACTCCGGGAGAACAACAGACCAGAATAACCCAGGAGATTGCAAGAAATTTCAGTATCATTCACAAGTCTTTCAATCTCGACACCATCGAAAAAGCGGTCGCCGCCATCAGAGATCTGCAGAAGCAGCAGACATTAAAAGCTGAAAATCAGACGGTTACGGAACAGTCTGCGGATGAAACGGCCAACCCTGACGATCTGAAGACTGTCGGGAAAATGATGAAATCCATGCTTTCATCAAACAATCAGGAAACAGCAAAACCTTCAGCCGAATCTCAGCAGACGGTTGCAGCGAAAACAGCCGTAGATCCTCAGAATGCTACTGATAAAACTGCCGCAGCGGAAACTCCGCAGGCAGAAGCAAAAACGACTGTCGATTCTCAGAATGCTACTGTTAAAACTGCCGCAGCGGAAACTCCGCAGGCAGCAGCAAAAACGACCGTCGTTCCTCAGAACGCCACAGCTAAAACTGCCGCAGCGGAAACTCCGCAGGCAGCAGCAAAAACGACCGTCGATCCTCAGAACGCTCCTGCTAAAACTGCCGCAGCGGAAACTCCGCAGGCAACAGCAAAAACGACTGTAGATTCCCAGAACGCTCATGCTAAAACTGTTGCACCGGAAACTCAGCAGGCAGCAGCAAAAACGACCGTCGATTCTCAGAACGCCGCAACAAAAACTGCCGCAGCGGGAACTCCGCAGGCAGCAGCAAAGACTACAGTCGATCCTCAGAACGCTCCTGCTAAAACTGTTGCACCGGAAACTACAACTGCAGCAGCAAAAACGGCCGTCGACTCTCAGAATGCACTAGCTAAAACAGCCGCTACGGAAACTCCGCAGGCAGCAGCAAAAACTACCGTCGATTCTCAGAACGTCGCAGCTAAAACTACCGCAGCGGAAACTACAACTGCAGCAGCAAAAACGACCGTCGATCCTCAGAATGCACTAGCTAAAACTACCGCAGCGGAAACTACAACTGCAGCAGCAAAAACGACTGTAGATTCCCAGAACGCTCCTGCTAAAACTGTTGCAACGGAAACTCAGCAAGCAGCAGCAAAAACCACCGTTGATTCTCAGAACACCGCTGCAAAAACAGCTCCCGCAGTTCCACAGGTAAAAGATAACGCTGATCTGCAGAAAGCCGGCATCAGAGAACAAGCTGCAACCGAACCGAAACAGACGCGCAGTACCGCTGAAATGATCTACCAGCAGAACAAACAGAGCGTTACCAGGACCGATGAAACCATCCGTTCAAAACCGGAACAGCCGTCAGCTGCGACAGCCAGAACAGCAGACGCCAGAGCGGAAACTCCGACCGGAGCTGAAGTCGAAAAAAGAGGTCTGTTCCGTAAGATAGCAGGACTGTTTACCCGCAGCGAGTCTGCAGCAGCAGCCAGACCGGCCGACAGTCCGCAGCAGCGTCCCGCAGTCCAGCTCGAAACTCCGGTAACCGCAAAACCGGTGGAGACAGGTACGACCTCACCGGTCAAAACTCAGATCACCGCTACCGGATTAAACCAGATCATGCAGGATTTTGCAGATCCGTCCATTCCTGACAATATGAAAAGGAATGCCCGAAACATTGAACAGATGTTCAACGCATCCCTGGCCGACACACCGTCTCTGCTCCAGTGGCTCAACTATATTGACAATCCGCTCTCAGGAAACAGCAGTATGTCCAAAGGCCTCAGAGCCTGGGCTTCGATGCTGGTTGCCGTACGACTCAAACAGTTCGGGATCAATGTGGAGGAAGAGCTGCGTTCACCGCGGGGTAAAATGCTGAAACTGCTTCAGGACGGTGCAGACGTCGGCGACAGTGAACAGTGGCCGCAGAAGATGCTCGATAATCTTACCCGCCACCTCGATACACTGCACAACAGCGCACAGCAGACCAGAAACGAAGGAAATGTATGGCCGTTCTATCTGCCTCTGCCGACTCCAAAGGAGAACCGGAGGGAAAACTGCATGCTGCTGAAGCGTTCAAAATCCGAGGACGGACAGGATCACGGACTGGATCTGAATTTCTATTTTGAAATCGCACCTTTCGGTTCGATCGGCATCAAAGTAAACTATAACAGTCCGGATCTGAAGCTCAGGGCCACGGCGGAAAGTTACGACGGTTATTCACGACTGCGGGAAACTCTGCATCTTCTGCAGAAAAGGTTCTCAGAACTCGGTCTGAACAGCAGCGATTTTGAATGCCGCAGAGGAAGTGTGAAACATCCTTCAGACTACACAGATCAGGAACTTCAGTTCATGCAGGATGACGAATTTGACGGATGGAGGGTATAACTATGGCAGAATCAAAGAAAGCGGTATCCATAAAATACAACGACGGCAGTCCCGCACCTGAAATTGCCTCCAAAGCAGAGGGACTGGAGGCTGATGAGCTGATCCAGCTGGCGCAGGAGGCCGGGATCTATATTCACAAAGATCCGGTGCTGTTAAGCTATCTTGATGATCTGCCGGAAGGTTCGAACATTCCCCGGGAGCTGTATCAGATCATGGCGGAAATTCTGTCCTATACCTATCTTCTGCAGGGTAAATTCCCGGATAGATGGCGCAGAGAGGACGGTTCCATCGCCATAGATCGAAAAATATAGCAGACTATAGTTCCAGTTCCGAAGCATCAATTCCCTGACCGAACCGGTAATCCCGGGATGCCGGTTTTCCCAGCAGTTCCCGGTAGTATTTCGGTTTGATCCCGATGGCGGGTCTGATGCTTCGCAGGTTTTCCGGAGTAAAGATTTCGCCTTTCCGGATCTCTTTCACCGCAACCAGAGATCTTCTTCCGCAAAGACCTTTCTTCTCGTTCTCTGTAAGTTCCAGCGTCGGCTTTCCGAGGATTTTCACAGTATTTCTGACATCCCGGACCATCTGGGCAAATTCCTCCATTTCCATGGAGAATCCGGCATCCGGTCCGCCCATGTCGCGGGACAGACAGACATGTTTTTCAATTACAACCGCCCCCTGGGCGACGGCAACAACCGGACCGAGAGATCCCGGTGAATGATCAGACAGTCCTACCGGAACATTGAACAGTTCCCGCAGGCGCGGGATGGAGGACAGATTCATATCCTCATATCTGGCAGGATACTGACTGCAGCATTTGAGCAGAACGATCTGCCGGTTTGACTGACGGTAGCAGGCCTCCAGCGCCTCGCGGATTTCCTCCTCGCTGCCCATGCCCACCGACATAACAATTGGTTTGTGCTTCGAGGCGACATATTCAATCAGCGGGATATCCACCAGTTCATAGGATGCAATCTTATAGAATTCAACTCCCAGTTCCTCCAGAAAGTCGACCGCGGTACTGTCAAAGGGAGTGGAAAGAAAATCCATTCCCTCGCTTTCACATTTCTGTTTCAGATCTTTCTGCCACTCCCAGGGGGTCATGGCCTCCTGATACAGCCGGTAGTAATTGTAGCCGTCCCACAGTCCTCCCTTAATCATATACGGCTCATCGCTGCAGTTGACGGTCAGGGTGTCTGCCGTATAGGTCTGGATTTTAAGACAGTCGGCACCGGCCTTTGCCGCCTCTTCAATGATCCTGAATGCGACAGCGGGATCTCCGCAGTGATTGGCCGACATTTCAGCTATGATGTAGGGTTCTCCGCTGTTGATTTTATTATATAGATTCATTCCTTCCCCCGAAATTGATTGTTATCTGCCGCAACGCAGCGAACCGCGCTGCAGGAATTATAGCAGTATTTGAAAAGGATAAATGTCGCAGCAGTCACAGTGGAACCGGGTACGGTTCATCACTGCGGAGTTTGAAAATTGAGAACCCAAAGGGAGACTGCCGCCGGTAAAGGGGAAACAGCGGCAGTCACAGCTTCAGACCTCCGGGCTGAATTGTTTATTCCGGAATATTGTTCTGTTCCAGAGAGGCCCTGAACCGGGCAATATTGGCAATTTCGTACCCCACCAGTGCACACATGTTCGGGTAACCGCTGATCTTTACAAAATCGGCGCAGGCTATACCCTGAACCTCGCTGTAGAGATCCACAGCCTTCTGCAGATCCTGTTTTACACCGATCCCGTAGGAATACATGCCGGCAAGTTCGAACATGGCGGCCGGATTGCGGTAGCGGTCAATCAGCAGCTGATAGATCTTTTGCGCCTTACTGTAATTCTGTTTTACGCCCATGCCCTTGCGGTACATGGTAGCCTTGAGAACCGCCACATTCTGGTTTTCCGGATTGATTGATTCCTGATCAGGCAGTGCAAGATTGAACCAGCGGAAAGCCTCGGTAAAATCGACCATGGTACCGCGGCCGTTAAGATACATATCACCGAGCGCCAGCTGTGCCGCCTGGCGGTACACGCTCGGACTGCCGGCAACCTGCCGGTAGAGTTCAAGGGCGCGGCGTTCATTGCGTCTTACTTTTCCGGAGCCGTATGACAGTTCGTATGCTTCGGACATTTTAATTTCCGCCAGCATCATTGCAGCCTGGTCGTTCACCCCGCTGATCCTGCTGAAATACTCCTGCGCGGTTTTGATATCCTTTTCCACATGCTCACCGTTAAGATACAAAAGTCCAAGTTCCAGCACCGCAGTATCACTGCCCTGCTGCCCGGCGATTTTCATCATGCGTACCCCTTCAGCGGAATTTTTTTCAATGGAGCCGCCTCCGTTAAGGTACAGTCTTGCAAGTTCAAGAGATGCGGCGGCATTGCCAGCAGCCGAGGCGGAAACACACTGTTCATACAGAGGATCTGCAGGTTCGGTTATAAACTGCAGCCGGGTGCAGTCGATCTGCGGCTCTGCCGGTTTATGTCCGGCCAGGGCGGTTGAAACAGGAATAAAAAAAGCAGCCGACAGGGATATTGCGCCGCAAATCAGTCTGCTGTTAATTTTTTTTGAAAAAAAATTTAAAAAATTAAATTTTTCTGGGAACTTTTTTAATTTATCAGAGTCTATAGATATAGTTAGAAGATTTTGTTTCATATATTTCCTCCGTGTGGTATGACCAGTTTTTAGAACTGGTCTTTTTTTTTACCTCAACTATACCTCTGTTCGGTATCTGAACTATATTATCTTCCTCTTGCACCCCGGTGAGAGTGACCGCGATCTCTCATTGAGTGGGAATTCTGATAATTTTTTGATCCGGAACGCGATTTTCTGTCACCGCGGCCGTCAAAATCAACAAATATAGGTTTTCTTCTCGAAGAGCGGGAGGATTCCTTTTCCGCACGTTCAAGATCGAAAATCTTTATGTCCAGTTTCCTACCGCATACCCGGGCATTCCTGAGAACCGACATAATTTCGGACGGTATTTCCGGCAGATCCACGGTGGAATAGCTGCCGTAAATGTCAATATGACCGATGTATTTGCTTTCAAGTCCGCCCTCATTGGCAATGGCTCCCACGATCTGTCCCGGTTTCACCCCGTGGAAACGGCCCACATCCACCATGTAGCGTTTCATGGCGATTTCAGGGAAATCCTTCAGCATTTCAGCCTCGGCGGAAACCGGACGTTTTTCGCGGTCACGGCGGCGCGGGCTGTTCTCATCATCGGAAATTTCGCGCTGTTCAGGCTCCTCTTCGGTGGTATCAAGAAACAGCGGTTCGTTGCCGTTTACCATTTTGGCAAGGGCGGCGCACAGTTCCACCGGATCAACCGAATCATCGGAAAGAATTTCACTGATCAGCTCCTGGTATGGTTCAAGCCCCTCGGTTACCATTCCCTCAAGAATTTTATTCTTGAAAGATTCTATACGGTGCTTGTTGATATCCTCGTTGGTAGGCATCAGCATCGGCTCGATTTTCTGCTTGGTAACCTGCTCGATAATACGCAGCATCTTGCGATCGCGCGGGGAAACAAACAGAATTGCATCACCGGTACGTCCTGCTCTTCCGGTTCTTCCAATCCGGTGTACATAGGATTCAACATCGTACGGAATATCATAGTTGACCACATGGGTGATACGATCCACATCAAGACCGCGGGCGGCAACATCGGTGGCAACCAGAATATCCAGCTGGCCGCCCTTGAGTTTGTCGACAATTTTTTCACGGATCTTCTGCGGAATATCGCCGTGCAGCGATTCAGCCGCATAACCTCTGGCGCACAGACGGGTTGAAACCTCCTCCGCATCATTCTTGGTCTTGACGAAGATCAGAACCGCGTCATAGGGTTCAACCTCCAGCAGACGCGACAGTGCCTCGATCTTATGGAATCCGGATACATACCAGAAACGCTGTCTTACGGTTGAGGCGGTGGCGGTTTTAGCCGCAATTCTGACTTCCACCGGTTCAGTCAGATACTGTCTGGCAACCCGTTTGATGTCATTAGGCATGGTGGCGGAAAACAGGGCAATCTGCTTCTGCTCCGGACATTCCTCCAGGATCCATTCAATATCCTCGATAAAACCCATGTTTAACATTTCATCGGCCTCATCAAGAACCAGAGCCTTCAGTTCGTCCAGGATCAGTTTCTCTCTTCTCATCAGATCCATCACGCGGCCCGGAGTTCCCACCACCACATGAGCACCTCTTTTGAGAGATTTGATCTGGGTTTCATAGGATGCGCCGCCATAGATCGGCAGAATATGAAAGCCCGGCAGATATTTGGCAAAACTCTGCAGTGCTTCGGAAATCTGAATGGCCAGTTCTCTGGTAGGAGTCAGGATCAGCGCCTGAACCGACTTCTGCTCCACATCAAGTTTAGACAGAAGTGGCAGTCCGAATGCGGCGGTCTTGCCGGTGCCGGTCTGAGCCTGACCGATCAGATCATGCCCCTCCAGCAGTACCGGAATTGCTTTTTCCTGGATTTTGGACGGTATTTCAAATCCGAGATCCTTTATAGCGCGGAATACCGGCTCGGCAAGTCCCAGTGTTTCAAAACCGGCGGTTTCATTCTGATCTTCATCTTTTCTTTCATTATCTATAAGTTCATTGGCAGACATAACTATCCCCCTGCTGCATATGAATAAAAACTAACAGGGTTCTGATGCTTTTAATGATCCCTACGGTTTGACATAAAACATGCTGAACAACATCGCACCCTGCGCATATCAAAGAACGACTCATTGCGGAACGGATCGTCCGGAAGGGAACGATCGTGAATATCACTGAAATAATATAAAGAAACTGCTTTGAATTATTAACGTTAATTGACGGTGCTAATATACTGAAAAGTTTGATTAAAATCAAGTTTTTGAAAAATTTTCACAATAAAGGAGAAGCCGTCCGGTTGCCATCTGCGAACTTTACCTGACGAGCCGGCTGACTGACTGCCTCAGTATCAGTAATTACGGAAAACCGCCTGCAGGACAGACTCCGGCAGACGGTACATTTCAAAAATCAAGGTCTGTTTGACCATTACACGCTCTTATCAGCGATGTGAGCCCGGCTTAGGGGCTTTAAGCGGGGTATGGTATACATCAGGTTTCGGCGGATTTACCGGTACATGATGTACTCCAGGTTTCGGAGGATTTACCGGTACATGATGTACTCCTGGTTTCGGAGGGTTCACCGGCACATGATGTACCCCAGGTTTCGGAGGGTTCACCGGTACATGGTGATGTACCCCAGGTTTCGGAGGATTTACCGGCACATGATGTACTC